>MTEW01002544.1_pt1 | contig 146216 bp, 140 predicted proteins | sample 1042681 | NCBI WGS metagenome assembly MTEW01 (sample SAMN06185811, study PRJNA358809) | soil metagenome | isolation source: soil biostimulated with citrate as carbon source | place: India | collected 2015-05-23 | reverse complement strand
ACCGCGATCTACACCGGCTACACCATTCCGCCGTACTACGACTCCATGTGCCTGAAGCTGATCGTCTGGGCACTGACCTGGGAAGAAGCCCTGGACCGTGGCCTGCGCGCCCTCGACGACATGCGCGTGCAGGGTGTTCGGACCACCGCGCCCTATTACCAGGAAATCCTGCGTAATCCCGAGTTCCGCAGCGCCGAGTTCAACACCAGCTTCGTCGAGAGCCATCCGGAGCTGACCCAGTACTCGATCAAGCGCAACCCGTCGCACCTGGCCATCGCCATCGCCACCGCCATCGCCGCCCACGCCGGCCTGTAGGGGAAGGATTCAGAACATGAGCAAGAAGATTTCGATCACCGATACCATCCTGCGCGACGCGCACCAGTCCCTGCTGGCCACCCGCATGCGCACCGAAGACATGCTTCCGATCTGCGACAAGCTCGACAAGGTCGGCTACTGGTCGCTGGAAGTCTGGGGCGGCGCCACCTTCGACGCCTGCGTGCGCTTCCTCAAGGAAGACCCATGGGAGCGCCTGCGCAAGCTCAAGGCCGCCCTGCCGAACACCCGCCTGCAGATGCTCCTGCGCGGCCAGAATCTGCTGGGCTATCGCCACTACAGCGATGACGTGGTCCGTGCCTTCGTCGCCAAGGCCGCAGTCAATGGCATCGACGTGTTCCGCATCTTCGACGCGATGAACGACGTGCGTAACCTGCGCGTCTCCATCGAAGCCGTGAAAGCCGCCGGCAAGCACGCCCAGGGCACCATCGCCTACACCACCAGCCCCGTGCACACCATCGACGCCTTCGTTGCCCAGGGCAGGGCGATGGCCGACATGGGCGTGGATTCCATCGCCATCAAGGACATGGCCGGCCTGCTGACCCCCTACGCCACCGGCGAACTGGTCAAGGCGCTGAAAGACGCGCTGCCGCTGGATGTGGTCGTGCACTCCCACGACACCGCCGGCGTGGCCAGCATGTGTCAGCTCAAGGCCGTGGAAAACGGTGCCGACCGCATCGACACCGCCATCTCCAGCATGGCCTGGGGCACTAGCCACCCGGGCACCGAGTCGATGGTCGCCGCCCTGCGCGACACCCCCTACGACACCGGCCTGGACCTGGAACTGATCCAGGAAATCGGCATGTACTTCCACGCCGTGCGCAAGAAGTACCACCAGTTCGAAAGCGAGTTCACTGGCGTGGACACCCGCGTGCAAGTGAACCAGGTGCCGGGCGGGATGATTTCCAACCTGGCCAACCAGCTCAAGGAGCAGGGCGCCCTGAACCGCATGCCGGAAGTGCTGGCGGAAATCCCGCGTGTTCGCGAGGACCTCGGCTTCCCGCCCCTGGTCACCCCGACTTCGCAGATCGTCGGCACCCAGGCCTTCTTCAACGTGCTGGCCGGTGAGCGCTACAAGACCATCACCAACGAGGTGAAGCTCTACCTGCAAGGCCGCTACGGCAAGGCACCGGGCCAGATCAACGAGCAGCTGCGCCGTCAGGCCATCGGCAACGAGGAAGTCATCGACGTCCGTCCGGCTGACCTGCTCAAGCCGGAGCTGAACAAGCTGCGCGAAGACATCGGCAGCCTCGCCAAGTGCGAAGAGGACGTGCTGACCTTCGCCATGTTCCCGGACATCGGCCGCAAGTTCCTCGAAGAGCGTGCTGCAGGCACCCTGAAGCCGGAAGAACTGCTGCCCATGCCCAATGGCAAGGGTGCGGCCCCGGTCGGCGGCGAAGGCACTCCGACCGAGTTCGTGGTGGACGTCCACGGCGAGAGCTACCGCATCGACATCACCGGCGTCGGCGTGAAGAGCGACGGCAAGCGCCACTTCTACCTCGCCATCGACGGCATGCCGGAAGAAGTGGTGTTCGAGCCGCTCAACGAGTTCGTCGCAGGTGCCGGCAGCAAGCGTAAGAGCGCCAGCGCACCGGGCGATGTCAGCACCACCATGCCGGGCAACATCGTCGATGTGCTCGTGAAGGAAGGCGACCAGGTGAAAGCCGGTCAGGCCGTGCTGATCACCGAAGCCATGAAGATGGAAACCGAAGTCCAGGCGCCCATCGACGGTACCGTCAAGTCCGTCCACGTTGCCAAGGGCGACCGCGTGAACCCGGGCGAAGTCCTGATCGAAATCGCCTGATTGCTCCGGCGATAGTCCCCGTAGGGAGCCGCAAGGCTCCCTTTTTTTGTGCCCGGGAAACAGGTCAGTGGACGTGCTGTGGGACAGCCACCATCAATGAATTTATTAATAGTCGCCATGAAAATCTCTCCTTGGCGCAGCGGGCTCGCCCGCGGGCATTCTGGCCTTCCAGCCAACGCTAACGGAGGGATTACAGATGAAGACCGTCGCACAGATGCTCCGCGCCAAGCCGCGGCAGAAGGTTCACACCATTGACGTCGAAGCACCGATGCTCGAGGCCCTGCGGGTGATGGACGAACAGAACATCGGCGCCTTGCCGGTGACCGAGGGCGGGCGGCTGGTTGGCATCGTCAGTGAGCGCGACTACGCGCGCAAAGGCGTGCTGCAAGGGCGTTCATCCGTGGCGACCGTGGTGCGCGAGTTCATGACCGTACCAGTGCTGACGGTGACCTCGAAGCAGAGCATCCGTGAATGCATGTCGCTGATGACCGAGCAGCACATGCGCCACCTGCCGGTGGTGGAAGGCGACGAACTGGTCGGCCTGCTGTCCATCGGCGACCTGGTGAAAGAGGCCATGGCCGAGCAGGATGACTTGATCCTTCATCTGGAACAGTACATTCGCGGCGAAGTGGCCTGAGTGCGCGGCAAAAGCCGGTCTCTCGGGGCCGGTAGTCGCTATCCACCGGGGCCGAAATGAAGATTTCTGATTTCCATCAATAGGAATCGGGCGCCTAGCCTGCCGGCTCTTTCGAGCTGCGGGTATCCGCCCCATGTCCCTTCGTACCGTTCACCAGAGCCTGCCCGTTGACCAGGGTCGAACCCTGTACCCAGCCCGCCCCTTGACCGGGGCCCGAATGGGCGAAGTCAGGCTGCAACCGATCAAGGACCGGCAGGGCCGGGTCGTCGGTTTCGAAAGCCTCTCCCGGTTCGCCTTCGATTCCTTCGTCGAAAGCACCGAAGACGCCATCAACCGGCTGCCGCAGGATGATCTCCAGCGGCTCACGCGCGAACTGCTCCAGGGACTGCGCATCCGCTGCATGCTTGATCGCAGCTACGCGCGATACCTGCATGACACCCAGACCGGCAGCCTGCCGGTGAGGCACTTCGTCAACGTCGAGAAGCGGAGCCTGGCCGAAGCGGAACTGGTCAATGAACTCATCGAAGGGGCCGCCGACTTGCGCTGCTGCGGTGCCCAGCTCGTGGTCGAAGTCACGCAACGCCCGGTTGCTTGCGCCGACGGTTTCAGGGCTTACATGAAGGGGGTGATGCGCCTGGCGCAGGAAGACGTGCTGGTGGCGCTCGACGGCTACGACCTCGACAGCCCGGTCCACTGGGAACTCGACCTGGGTTTGTGCGATGTCGTGAAATTCGACCTCAAGGGGCTGGGCGTGCCACTGCACGAGGATCGGGACTTCCTGTCCAGTCGCCATGCCGTGCTGGGCGAAAGGCTGTACGACTTCATTCATCGCTACCAGGTGGATCTGGTGGCCGAAAAAATCGAGACCGGTTGGCAACACGAAGTCGCCAAGGGACTTCCGTTCAAGCTGTTCCAGGGCTATCGCCTCGGCCATCCGGTGCGGATCTAGGCCGTCCTGGCGCCTGTTCCATGCGTACCCGCCCCGCCCTGTGCGCTCTCGCGTCGGTGCTGATCGCGCTTTCCTTGCTGACGGGTTGCGCCACGGCGCCGCCGCGCGCCCCGGACAATCTGTGCGCGATCTTTCGCGAATACCCGGATTGGTACGAGGACGCCCTGGAGATGGAAGCCCGCTGGGGCACGCCCATCCCGGTGGCGATGGCGATCGTCGACCAGGAAAGCAGCTACCGGCACGATGCGCGCCCGCCACGGGATTACCTCCTCGGCTTCATTCCCTGGGGCCGGGTGACCTCCGCCTATGGCTATGCCCAGGCGCTGGACACCACCTGGGCGGACTATCAGCAGGCGACGGGCGCCGGCGGCTCACGGAGCGAGTTCGACGACGCCACTGACTTCATCGGCTGGTACACCGACGCCAGCAGCCGCCACCTGGGGCTCTCGAAGTGGGATGCCTACAACCAGTACCTGGCCTATCACGAGGGGCGGGGCGGGTTCCGGCGCGGCAGCTATCGCCAGAAGCCATGGCTGATGCAGGTGGCGCGCAAGGTCGAGCGCCAGTCCGCTACCTATGGCAGGCAATTGCAGCAATGCCGCGCGGAGCTGGAAGAGGGGCGAGGCTGGTGGCCGTTCTGATCGCTTGTGGTGCGGAGAAGACTGTGGAGGCGAATTCATTCGCTATGGGCGGCTCCGATGCCCCTTTGGGGTCTGCGGTGGGCTGAAGCCCACCCTACGGAGTTACGGCCATGCCACATGCACATACCTTGTGGGGGCGAATTCATTCGCCAAGGGCAGCTCCGCTGCCCCCCGACGATTTCAGTCCACCATTTCCCCACACAAATCCACGGCGAACCACTGCTCCACCTCTTCCTGCCGCAAACCGGTGCCGAGCAGGGCGAACAGCTTGCCCAGGGCAGCCTCCCGGGTCATGCCACCGGCTGGCACCAGGCCGGTGGCCAGCAACTGGCTGCCGGCAGCGTAGACGCCTGCTTGCACATGCCCGGCCGGGCATTGGCTGGTGGCGACGAGCACCACGCCGCGCTCATGAGCGGCGTGCAGGACGTCCAGCAGCGCCTTGTCATCCGAGGGGCCGGTGCCGCTGCCGTAGCACTCCAGCACCAACCCCTGCACGCCGCTGGAAAGCAGTGCTTCCACATGGCTGGCGGCCAGGCCCGGGAACAGCGGCAGCACGGCGAGGTTCACCGGCTGGCGCGGGCTGCGGTAATCCAGGCTGGCGGGAATCCGGCCGGCGCGCTGGCCCTCCCGCAGTCGCGAAAGCACGGTGAACGCGTCGAGGGCCTCCGAGCGCAACTTGCTGGCGCGGGCGCCATGCATCAGGTCGCCATTGAAGAAGAGATGCACGCCGGGCGTGACCCCGGTCTGGAGTTCGCGAATGGCACCGAGCAAATTGGGCCAGGCATCGCTGCCCTCGCTGCCTGCCGGCAGCATGGCGCCCGTCAGCACCACGGGTGCCGGCAGGCCCAGCATCAGGAAGCCGAGGGCGGCCGCACTGTAGGCCAGGGTGTCGGTGCCGTGCAGCAGCAGCACGCCGTCGTGGCCGCGCTCCACCGCGTCGACGATGGCATCACGCATTGCCAGCCAGTTGGCCTGGCGCATGTTGGCGCTGTCGATCAGCGGCAGCAGTTCCCGGAAGCTCCAGTCCAGCGCCAGTCCCTGACCGTCCAGTAGCTCGCGCACGCGTGCCTCGAAACCGCTGGCCGGAGCGAGGCCTTCGGGCGTCTGTAGCATGCCGATGGTGCCGCCGGTATAGAGCACGAAGAGATTCTTCACAGCATTCATGGTGTGGATAACTCGGAAAGGCGAAGGTGCAGAAACGACAGTGCCGCTCCCCGCGTCAGCGGAGGAGCGGCACCAGGTCTTACCGGACGACGCGATCAGCGGTGGCTTTGCGCCAGACCGTGAGCAACGTTGACGTTGGAGGCATCGGCGACCGGGTTGGTGGGCCAGGCATCGCGGTCCAGGTCCAGGTCGGCGAACTTGGCGGAGTCGAACACCGGCTGATCGATACCTGCCTTGCGTTGCTCGTCGTAGTCGCGCATCACCCGCAGACCGACCTTGATCAGCATGGCCAGGGCTACCAGGTTGACGAAGGCCAGGCAGGTCATGGTGATGTCGGCGAAGGCGAACACGGTGCCCAGGTTCTGCATCGAACCCCAGCAGATCAGCGCCAGCACCAGGCCGCGGTAGCTCAGCAGGGCGGCGCGGCTGCGACCGGCCAGGAACTGCAGGGCGTTCTCGCCGAGGTAGTAGTTGTAGAGGATGCAGGTGAAGACGAAGAGGCTTAGCGCCACGCTGATGAACACGCGGCCCCACTCACCGACCACAGCGGCCAGGGAGTTCTGGGTCAGCACGATGCCGTCGCCTTCGAAGCCCGGGGTGTAGAAGCCGGACAGCAGGATCAGCAGCGCGGTGCAGGTGCAGATCACGAAGGTGTCGAGGAAGACGCTGAACGCCTGCACTACGCCCTGGGCGGCCGGGTGTTTCACCGCGGCGACGGCGGCGACGTTGGGCGCGCTGCCGAGGCCGGCTTCGTTGGCGAACACGCCGCGTTTCACGCCCATCACGATGGCGCTACCCAGCAGGCCGGCAAAGGCCGGTTCCAGGCCGAAGGCGCTCTTCACGATGGTCACCAGCATGTCCGGCACCAGCTCGATCTGGGAAATGATCACGTAGCAGGTGACGGCGATGTAGGCCAAGGTCTTGACCGGTACCAGCAGGTCGGACACCGAGGCGATGCGCTTGATGCCGCCGATGAATACCAGGCCCAGGAGCACGGCCAGGCCGATACCGGTGTACTGCACCGGCAGACCGAAGGCGTTTTCAAGGGAGTGGGTCACGGTGAAGGCCTGCAGACCGTTGAAGGCGAAGCCATAGGTCACCAGCAGCAGCACGGCGAAGGTCAGCGCCATCCAGCGCAGTTTCAGGCCGTGCTGGATGTAGTAGGACGGGCCGCCACGGTACAGGCCATCGCCATCGGCGCGCTTGTAGACCTGGGCCAGGGTGCACTCGAAGAAGCTGCTGGACATGCCGACCAGCGCGGTGACCCACATCCAGAACACGGCGCCAGGGCCACCGAGGGTAACGGCCAGGCCAACACCCGCGATGTTACCGGCGCCGACGCGGCCGGCGAGGCTCAGCATCAGGGCCTGGAAGGAGCTCAGCTGGCCGGCCTGGCCACGGATGGAGTCCTTGAACACGCTGAACATGTGGCCGAAATGGCGGAACTGGACAAAGCGGGAGCGGAGGGTGAAATAGGTGCCGAGTCCTACGATAAGGACGATGAGCACTTTCCCCGAGAGGAAATCGTTGATCACTTCAAGCATGAGTGAGACCTCGATTCTTATTGTTCGCGTGATGGGAACGGCTTCGAGCGGGCAGGGCTCGTCCGTGGCGCGCAGGGTGGGGGAATGCGACATATCAGACAATTTCGCGGCTGTATTCGACATGGCGCGACTTGATGCTAGAATCGCGCCACTCGCATCAGGCAGGCCGGCGAAATGGCGGAATATCTCGGCAACAATCTGAAACTTCTCTGCGGCCACTACCGCTCTATTGCGGAGGTTTGCCGCAAGCTGGGCATCAATCGCGCGCAGTTCAACAAGTACCTCAGTGGCCAGAGCCGACCGACGCCCTACAACCTCAAGCGCATCTGCGATTTCTTCGGTGTCGAGGACTACGAACTCGGCCTGCCGCCCGAACCCTTCGCTCGCCTCCTGGGCACTCGCCCCGCCGGCCAGGCTGGCGACACCCGCAGCGACCCGCTGCTGGAACTGCTCGCACCCTTGCGGGACCAGTCGGGCAACCTGTCGCGCTACTGCGGCTATTACTTCGAATATTCCAATTGCATGTCGGTGCCGGGGACCATCCTGCTGTCCCTGGTGCACTTGTGGGAAGAGGACGGCAACTTCCTCTTCGAGCGCCAGGAGCGCCAGGAACGCTCCACCAGCACTGCCGTACAAGCCGAAGACTGGGTGCGGTGCCGTTACCTCGGCGCCGCGTTCCAGTTGCAGGACCGGCTGTTCCTGATGGACTACGAATCGCTCACCTTGAACGAGATGAGCCAGACCATCCTGATTCCCAGCTACAAGAGCCGCATCACCCGTCTCAACGGCCTGAAGACCGGCGTCTCCAGCGGCGACCGGCGCAACCCCGCCTGCACCCGCGTGGTCTGGGAGTTCCTCGGCCCGGAGATCAACCGCGTCGCCGCCTACCGCCAGGTGAAGCTTTACCGCCCGGACGATCCGCGCATTGACGACGACGTGCGACAGCGCCTGGATGTGGCGCCGTTAAAGAACGGGTTGTTCGAGATCGAGTGAAGGGTTGGGCAGGCCTGCATCGCGAATAAATTCGCCCCCACAGAGCAGGCAGCTCCTACCCTGTGGGGGCGACTTCAGTTGCGAAGGGACCGCGCAGCGGTCCCCCGGCTCAACGCCTGAGGTCTTCCAGGGATCGGCGCTGCAACCCCTCTCCATCGAAGTTATCCACAGACAGCCAGCGCTCGAAGGCCTCGCGGCACCTGGGCCATTCGCCGTCGATGATGGAGAACCAGGCGGTGTCGCGGTTCTGCCCCTTGACGATCATGTGCTGGCGGAACAGCCCTTCATAGCTGAAGCCCAGGCGTTCGGCGGCGCGCATTGAGCGGGCGTTGTTGGCGTTGCACTTCCATTCCAGGCGGCGGTAGCCGAGGTCGTCGAAGGCGTGGCGGGCGAGCAGCCAGACCGCTTCGGTTGAACCCGGCGTGCGCTGCATGGCCTTGCCGAAGGCGATATGGCCGATCTCGATCACGCCGTCCTTCGGCGTAATGCGCAGGTAGCTGAGTACGCCTGCCGCGCGACCGCTGGCCAGATCTATCACGGTGTAGAAGAGCGGATCGCGGCTGGCGGCATTGCCGGCAAGCCAGACCTCGAAAGGCTCGCGGCTGGCGAAGGGGCCATAAGGCAAGTAGTCCCAGAGCGCCGGGTCGGGGCCCTGCAGGGCGTGCCAGAGGTCATCGCCGTGGCGCGCGGCGTCCAGCGGCTCGAGTCGCACGAAGCGCCCCGGCAGCGGTTTGTGGGCGGGGGCAGGGCGTGGCTGCCAGTGGCTCAGGTCCTGGTTGCTCATGCAGCTCTCCGGTCAGAGGATCTTGCGGTACTGGACGAAGCCGGAACGGTCGGCGATGCGGTCATAGAGCTGCATGGCGTCGGTGTTGGTTTCGTGGGTCAACCAGTGCACTCGCGAGATACCGGCGGTGCGTGCCTGTGCATAAACATGCTCGATCAGCTGGCGACCGATGCCGCCGCCGCGCAGGCCTTCGGCCACGTAGAGGTCCTGCAGGTAGCAGTAGTCACCGGTGGTCCAGCAACTGCGGTGGTAGATGAAATGCACCATGCCCACCGCCTTGCCGTCCTGCCAGGCCAGGGCCGCATGCATGGGTTCGGCCGGATCGAGGAAGCGCTGCCAGGTGACGGCGGTGGTCTCGGCGGGGATTTCGGTCTTGTAGAAGCGCTGGTAGCCCTGCCAGAGCGGCAGCCAGGCAGCGTGGTCGGCGGCGCTGAGCGCACGGATTTCAAGCGACATCGGGTTCCTTCCTGTGGTGGGTCAGTCGATCAGGGTCATGCGCGCGGCCAGTTCACGGTCACGCGGGCTGGATGAGGCATTCAGGCCCTCGCGAACGCCGGCCTGGTCCGCGGCCGAGCGGTTCTGGCCGAGCTTCCACTTGCCTTCCAGGCGGCGGATGGGCAGGGCGAAGCCGACGATGGCGCGGAGCATGCTGTCGAGGTACTCGCGCGGGGCATCGCTCACCGCCCAGGGTTGCGGACGGGCGGATTCATGACGTTCGCTGAGGCGGCTGACCAGTTGCAGCAGGCGTTCGGGATCGTCGAAGACTTCTGCCTGGCCCCAGGCATGCACGGCGATGTAGTTCCAGGTGGGCACCACCTTGCCGTGCTCAGCCTTGGCCGCGTACCAGGTGGGCGTGACGTAGGCGTCCGGGCCGGAAAACACCACCAGCGCCTCAGCGCCCTCGGCGAGGTCACGCCAGTGCGGATTGGCGCGGGCGAAGTGGCCGTAGAGCGTGCCGAACTCGCCTTCGCCGGTTTCCAGCAGGAGGGGCAGGTGGCTGGCCATCAGGCCCTTGTTCCCGGCACTGGTGAGTACAGCGAGACCCGTCGCCCGCATCTGTGCATGGAGCTCGGTGAGGTCATCCTGACGGAAGCTGGAGGGGACGTACATGAAGGTTTCTCCTGGCGGAATGTCTTCATGCTAGGCAGGATATTGGTCTGTTGTAAGAGCCATTTCCAGCCAGTTCGATAGAGCCAATCGAGGCACGATATGCCTGACACGCCGCCCTTGCCCGTCGACCTTTCCGGCATCCGCCTGGACCCCGCACAGGGGCTGTCCCGCCAGCTCTATCAAGCCCTGCGCGAGCGCATCCTCGATGGCCGACTGGGCAGCCGCACGCGCTTGCCGGCGACGCGCGACCTGGCCGCGCTGCTCGGTGTCTCGCGCAATACCGTGACGCGTGCCTTCGACCAGCTCTATGCCGAGGGATACGTGGAAGGGCGCGTAGGCGATGGCACCTATGTGGCGGACTTATCCACAGCCCGACCGGTACCTCCGCCGGTCCCCACCGGGCCGGTACCGGGTCCGGCCCTGGAGCGCCTCCACAGTCATCATCTGCCGCCACCGGTGGCGGGCGCGCCACGCGCCTTCCGCATCGGCGTGCCGGCCTTTGACCTGTTTCCCTTCGAGACCTGGGCACGGCTGCAGGCGCGTTTCTGGCGCAAACCCTCGCCGGCCCGCCTGGGCTATGGCGACCCGGCGGGGGACTGGGGCCTGCGCGAGCTGGTTGCGGCGTACCTGCGCAGCAGCCGTGGACTGTCCTGCGATCCGGCGCAAGTGGTGATCACCTGTGGCGCCCAGCAGGCCATCAGTCTCTGCGCCCAATTGTTGGTGCAGCCCGGTGATCGCGTGGCCATCGAGAATCCCGGCTATCGCGCGGCTGGACATGCCTTCGCCGTGGCGGGTGCCGAACTGTGCGGCGTGCCTGTGGATAACGACGGTCTGGATTGTGATGCGCTGGCAGCGGTGGATAACTGCCGGCTGGTCTATGTCACGCCGTCGCACCAATATCCCACGGGTGTAACGCTGTCCCTGGCGCGGCGCCTGGAGCTGCTGGAATGGGCCGAGCGCCGCGATGGCTGGATAGTCGAGGACGACTACGACGGCGAGTACCGCTACAGCGGAATTCCCCTGGCGCCCCTCGCCGCGCTGGACCGCCAGGGGCGGGTGATCTACGTCGGCACCTTCTGCAAGATCACCTTCCCCGCGCTGCGCCTGGGCTATCTGGTGCTGCCGCCAGCCCTGGCCGAATCCTTCGCCCGGCGCCGCGCGCTGGATATGCGTCACTCGGAAATCGGCACCCAGGCGGTGATGGCGGAGTTCATCGCCGCCGGTCATTTCCAGCGCCATGTGCGACGCATGAGGCTGGCCGCCCGCGCCCGCCGCGATGCCCTGTTGCGCGATTGGCCGGACGCCGTTCCCGGTTGCGCGCCCATGCCGCCGGTGGATGCGGGTTTGCACCTGTGCGTGCGAGTGGACAGCCTGACGCGGGAACAGGAGCTGGTGAGCGCTGCCCGTGCGGCCGGCGTGGAGCTGAACGGGCTCAGCGAGTACTGGCTGGAGAACAGCGTCGAGCCTGTGGATAACCGCGCCGGGCTGGTGCTGGGCTTCGCCGCCGTGCCGGAAGCGCAGATCGCCGAGGCGATCCGTACCCTCCGCAAGGCGTGGCACCTGTAGGAGCGAGCTTGCTCGCGAAGCTTTCTGTCGGGAGACATGGGTAACGGTTTTGTCCGCCATTCGCGAGCAGAGCTCGCTCCTACAGGGTTACGTGCATCTTGTGGGGGCGAATTTATTCGCCAAGGACTGCGTAGCGGTCCCGTTGGATCGGATTGCAGCGCCGTGCCGGCTCAAACGTCCCTCACCCCCGGAAAGGGGTGACTCTCATGCAGCTCGCGCGCTCCGTTTCAACTCCGCTGGCGGATATGTAGGAGCGAGCTTGCTCGCGAAGCGTTGTGCCGGCTCGTTCGCGAGCAGAGCTCGCTCCTACAGGCAAAAAAAAGGATGGCTGGCGCCATCCTCGAAGGATGAAGGGGCGAGGCCCCTCCTGGTGAGTTCGTTTGCCTGATCAGGCCTTCAGCGGCACGAGGCGCGGGGCAATCATGTTTTCCGGGCGGAGGATGTCGGCCAGCATGGACTCGTCCAGCAGCTTCTCTTCACGCACCAGTTCCAGCACGCCGCGGCCACTTTCCAGGGCTTCCTTGGCGATGCGGGTGGCGTTCTCGTAACCGATGTACGGGTTCAGCGCGGTGATCAGGCCGATGGAGTTTTCCATCAGGCGGCGGCAATGCTCGACATTGGCGGTGATGCCGACGATGCAGTGCTCGCGCAGCATGTCCATGGCGCGCTGGAGCAGGCGGATCGAGTCGAAGATCTTGTAGGCGATCAGCGGCTCCATCACGTTCAGCTGCAGCTGGCCGCCTTCGGCTGCCAGGGTCAGGGCCAGGTCGTTACCGATGACTTCGAAGGCCACCTGGTTGACCGCTTCCGGGATAACCGGGTTGACCTTGCCAGGCATGATCGAGCTGCCCGGCTGGCGCGCCGGCAGGTTGATTTCGTTGATGCCGGTACGCGGGCCACTGGAGAGCAGGCGCAGGTCGTTGCAGATCTTCGACAGCTTGACCGCGGTGCGCTTGAGCATGCCGGAGAACAGCACGAAGGCGCCCATGTCGGAGGTGGCTTCGATCAGGTCGGCGGCGGGTTTCAGCGGCTGGCCGCTGATGGCAGCAAGGCGCTCGACGGCTAGGTGCTGATAGCCGGGGTCGGCGTTGATGCCGGTGCCAATCGCGGTACCGCCCAGGTTCACTTCAGTCAGCAGCTCCGGCGCCAGGCGACGCAGGCGGTCGAGGTCTTCGCCCAGGGTGGTGGCGAAGGCATGGAATTCCTGGCCGAGGGTCATCGGTACCGCGTCCTGCAGCTGGGTACGGCCCATCTTCAGAACGTCGGCGAACTCGGCACCCTTGGCGGCGAAGGCCTGGATCAGGCTGTCGAGGCTGGCCAGCAGAGCGTCGTGGCCCAGCAGCAGGCCGAGGCGGATGGCGGTCGGGTAGGCGTCGTTGGTCGACTGCGCCATGTTCACGTCGTTGTTCGGGTGGAGGTACTTGTACTCACCCTTCTGCTTGCCCATGGCCTCGAGGGCGATGTTGGCGATCACCTCGTTGGCGTTCATGTTGGTGGAAGTACCGGCACCACCCTGGATCATGTCCACCACGAACTGGTCGTGGAAGTCACCGCGGATCAGGCGGGCACAGGCTTCGCTAATGGCGGCGTGCTTGTCGGCGCTGAGGTGGCCGAGTTCCTTGTTCGCATCGGCAGCGGCCTGCTTGACCATGGCCAGGGCTACGACCAGCTTCGGGTAGTGCGACAGCGGTACACCGGACAGGCGGAAGTTGTGAACCGCGCGCAGGGTCTGGATGCCGTAATAGGCCTCGGAGGAAACTTCGAGGGTGCCGAGCAGGTCTTTTTCGATGCGGAAGGATGCAGCGGAGGACATGATGTCATTCATCTCTGGAGGAACACGGCTAGCGCCGCGATGCCCAATAATCTAGGCCTGTGGCCGTTTGTCGGCCAATGCTGTTATTCGCTGGGTCATGCACAATCGGCATAATGTCCGCGTGACGCGGGTTCGGCCGCGAACGTGTGCACCAAAATCGAGCATCTCGGAATCTGACGATGAACCTGGAAACCAAATGGCTGGAAGACTTCGTCGCCCTGGCCAACACCCGCAGCTTTTCCCAGGCCGCCGAGCGGCGTTTCGTGACTCAGCCGGCGTTCAGCCGACGCATCCGCAGCCTGGAGGCGGCGCTTGGCCTGACCCTGGTCAACCGCTCGCGCACCCCCATCGAACTGACCGAGTCCGGACAGCTGTTCCTGGTCACGGCGCGCAGCATGGTGGATCAGTTGGGTGAGGTAGTGCGTCACCTGCATCACCTGGAAGGCCAACAGGGCGAGGTGCTGCAGTTCGCCGCCGCGCACTCCCTGGCGCTGGGCTTTTTCCCGCAGTGGATCGCCCGGCTGCGGGCCGATGGGTTGAACATCGCCAGCCGGCTGATCGCCACCAACGTCGGTGAGGCCGTGCATTCGCTGCGTGAAGGGGGTTGCGATCTGATCCTGGCCTTCTACGACCCGGACGCGGCGCTGCAGATGGACCCGGAAATCTTCCCCTCGATGAACCTGGGGCGAACCGAAATGCTACCGGTTTGCGCGGTGGACGCCAGCGGCAAACCGCTCTTCGAGCTGGACAGCGGCCAGAGCGTGCCGCTACTGGCCTACAGCGCTGGCGCATTCCTCGGCCGTTCCGTGAACATCCTGCTGCGCCAGCGCGCATTGCGTTCGACCACGGTGTATGAAACCGCCATGGCCGACAGCCTGAAGAGCATGGCGCTGCAAGGGTTGGGGGTGGCCTGGGTGCCGCGCTTCAGCGCCCAGGCCGAACTGGCCCGTGGTGACCTGGTGATATGTGGCGGCAGCCAATGGCATGTGCCGCTGGAAATCCGCCTGTACCGCTGTGCCCTGGTGCGCAAGGCGGCAATCCGTCTGCTGTGGCGGAAACTGGAAGGTGGTGTGGGCGGCGAGGCCTGACTGCTGCTACGCGAGGCAGGCTACTTGTAGAAGATGTTCAACGTCGCACCAGCATTGAACTCGCCAAGTTTGGGCGTTCCGACCATCCACTTCAGGCGTGCCAGGAATTCCCGCGAATTGTACTGAGAGCCGGCGCCTTTAGCCGTCAGGACGAATTCCCGCTTGAAGGGGATTATCGTCTGGTCGCTGAGGTCGAGGATATTGATGCCCACGGAGTTATTGTCGGTTGGTATCAGGGTCTTCTCGTCAAACGACAACGTTGCGTTCAAGGGGTCTAGATAACCACTGACGCCGTAAACCGAGTCACATGACCGCCTCTCAGTGATAGTGAAGGGAGTTTCCTTGATCGTGGCGCCGGTCGCAGCTCCGGAGGTGCTGATCTGACCGAAGTTGATAGTGCTTGGCGATATGCTCACGGTCGACGCACAAGGCACGTATCTGAACTTGTCGAGCCCGTGGATGGTGAGGTTGTAGCTTTTGCCTCGGCGAACCCCGCCTTTGCCGTCAAATTGGAATGCCCGATAACTCGGTAGGGGGGAAAGCGATCCTTCCCTGCCTTCACTGGCAGGGGATTTCTTTGAGAAAAAGATTGAATAGGTCATGGATTTTCGCTCCTTATAAATGCCACAGACGGACTCGTTGGGGCAGCCCCTGACATACCAGCCAATATCCAGCTTTCCACCTGGAAGGGTTGAATAAAGATAATCCTTGCCCTGAAAAGTTACGCCTACCTCGATGTCGTCGCCCAAATCCATATCATTTGGGTTTGTGTAGAAGTAAATTTTTTCGCCACCTTGTCCATTTATGTCTACCCAACACGCTACGGTGATGGTTTGTGTAGGTTGCCGCCAGAGAATCGTGCCTTCAGGTAGTGTGCTGGGAATTGCCGTAGTCGTATCGATCGTGATCCAGTCACTGGTCCTGTCGTCATAATATTCCTTGCATTTCAACGCGTAGCTGTAGGGGATGCTCAGGAAAAATGTCAGGAAAACTAGTGGAAATTGTTTGATTTTCATTAGGTCAGACTTCCATAGTGGCGTTATTAGAGTCCAGCATGAGTTAGGTCACTGTTGTTGAGTGGCTTTATTTGGAGTCAGGTCGTACTTTCGCTGGTGTGCGACACCCCCATCGCTGATAACGCGATAAGCGAGCTGGCTCGGCGGCTCGGTGCAGTCAGGGATGGCAAGATCGAAGGTGCTGAACGGTGCCACCATCAGATGATTGACGGGGGTTCCACAATGTTGCCCCTGCTCGCCAAGTAGTTCGACCTCGGTGAGGGTCATGTAGTACGGCGAGTTATTGTTCGCCTGCCATTGCCCAGGGTCACGGTTTTTCCGAGTCCAGCGAAGTTTCTCGACTGCCTCCTCACGGGATTCGCTGAAGTGAGGGCGGTAGAACAGCTTGAGGTTATGTTGCAGCGTAATCTGGGCGGTATTTCGCTCTGTTGGTTCTTTCGGAACTTCCAGGACACTCAACAGGAAGAAGGATTCCTGGTTGTAGGGCAGACCAGTGCCCTCGTAAAGGATATCCACAGAGGCTTTGCCATTGGCCGGAATCATCAGCAATGGTCGAGACAAGGCCAGGGGTACGTAGGCCGAGCTTCGCTTTTCTCCCCAGTCGAGTGTCACTTGTACCAGCGCCGCCTCATTGGCTTCATTGACGACATTGAAAGTCAGTTGTTTATGGCTGCTTTCAAAAATGAAGCGTGTATATCCGTCAAAACTGATGTATGCCCAGGCGCTATTGCTCAGTAATGCGAATAGAACGGCGACGAATTTGGTAGAAGTGGTCTTGGCTGGTCTCATTTTCTGCACCTCTAAACTTATTGAGTTGGGGCCGTTTAAGACTCTGATTGCAGTTATTATTGGTGTTGTATTTTCTTGATTTTATTTATTGCGCCGTTAATCTGCGATGCCGGGGTGGGGCTTGTCAGCGGTCTGGAATTAGAGGTAAACGAACGCGGGGGAGTATTAAGTCCGCAGGAAAGTTTTTATGTCGGCGCGCGTATGTTGTGGGGGTAAGTAAATTCTGAGATGGATGTAAGGTGCGCTATGCCAGGAGGGGGACGGAGAAAGGCTTGCGAAGTAGTACTCATTACAGCGTGCGGCTGGGCCGCACGCTGTAATGGGTCATCGAGAGAGGAGAGCGGTCAGATTTCGACGACGATCCGACCTTCGATCTTGCCGGCGCGCATCTGCTCGAAGATGCCGTTGATGTTGTCCAGCTTGTCGCGGTGGATGGTGGCTTTCACCAGGCCTTCGCCGGCGAAGTCCAGGGCTTCCTGCAGGTCGGCGCGGGTGCCGACGATGGAGCCGGTGATGCTGATGGCCTTCAGCACCACCTCGAAGATCGGCGTGGGGAAGTCGCCCGGCGGCAGACCCACCAGGGCCACGGTGCCGCCGCGTCGGGCCATGCCGATGCCCTGCCCGAAGGCGCTATTGGAGACGGCGGTGACCAGCACGCCGTGGGCGCCGCCGATATCGCGCTGGATCACCTCGGCCGGGTTCTCGTCGAGTGCGTTGATGGTCAGGCTGGCGCCGAGCTTGCGCGCGAGTTCCAGCTTGCTGTCATCCACATCCACGGCGGCGACGTGCAGCCCCATGGCGCGGGCGTATTGCACAGCCACATGGCCAAGGCCACCGATGCCGGAAATCGCCACCCATTGGCCGGGACGCGCACCCGTGACCTTCAGGCCCTTGTAGACGGTGACACCGGCGCAAAGAATCGGCGCGATCTCGGCGAATTCGACGTTTTTCGGCAGGATGCCGACGAAGTTCGGGTCAGCCAGCACGTATTCGGCATAGCCGCCGTTCACCGAGTAGCCGGTGTTCTGCTGGCTTTCGCAGAGGGTTTCCCAGCCGGTCAGGCAGTGTTCGCAGCAGCCGCAGGCGGTGTAGAGCCAGGGCACGCCGACGCGGTCGCCTTCCTTCACGCGGGTAACGCCGGCACCCACCGCCGCGACGTAGCCCACGCCTTCGTGGCCGGGAATGAAGGGCAGGCTGGGTTTCACCGGCCAGTCGCCCTCGGCGGCGTGCAGGTCGGTGTGGCACACGCCCGACGCTTCTATCTTCACCAGAATCTGCCCCGGCCCGGGCAGGGGAACCTTCACTTCCTCGATCCGTAGCGGTTCGCCAAAGGCGTGGACAACCGCAGCTTTCATGGTCTGGTTCATGGCATGCACCTCCTTGGAAGAGACCTCCGATTCTGCGCCGCTACCTCTTGCGAGCATTGCGCTGGAGCAAGGTTTAGCCGCGTACACGCCCTGCGGCGCCAGCTCTGGACGAGCGGTAAGCGCAAATGCACGCCGGCTGCGGCTTTGCGTTATACTGCGCGGCCTTCGGCCGGCAGCGCGCCCCGCTGCCCGGCCCCACATCGCAGACAAGCCACGCCATTGCGTGGCTTGTTGTTTTTTGGTCGCGCCAACCGGCGCACTTTGATGAGGCACGACGATGAGCGCACTGGTAGGCGTGATCATGGGCTCCAAGTCCGATTGGAGCACCCTCAGCCACACCACCGACATGCTGGAAAAGCTGGGCATTCCCTATGAAGTGAAGGTGGTTTCCGCCCACCGCACTCCGGACCTGCTGTTCCAGTACGCCGAAGAAGCCGAAGGCCGTGGCGTCGACGTGATCATCGCCGGTGCCGGCGGTGCCGCCCACCTGCCGGGCATGTGCGCTGCCAAGACCCACCTGCCGGTGCTTGGCGTGCCGGTGCAGTCGTCCATGCTCTCGGGCGTCGACTCCTTGCTGTCCATCGTGCAGATGCCTGCCGGCATCCCGGTGGCCACCCTGGCCATCGGCAAGGCCGGCGCGATCAACGCGGCCCTGCTGGCTGCGAGCATCCTCGGCGGCAAGTACCCGAAATACCACGTGGCGCTGAAGGACTTCCGCCGCGAGCAGACCGACATGGTCCTGGACAACCCGGACCCGCGTGAGGCCTGACCCATGAAGATCGGCGTTATCGGTGGCGGCCAGCTGGGTCGCATGATGGCCCTGGCGGGCACCCCGCTGGGCATGAATTTCGCCTTCCTCGACCCCGCGCCAGATGCCTGCGCCCAGGCCCTCGGCGAGCACATTCGCGCCGACTACGGCGACCAGGACCACCTGCGCCAGTTGGCCGATGAAGTGGACCTGGTGACCTTCGAATTCGAGAGCGTGCCGGCCGAGACCGTAGCCTTCCTTTCGCAGTTCGTGCCGGTCTACCCGAGCGCCGAAGCCCTGCGCATCGCCCGCGACCGCTGGTTCGAGAAGTCGATGTTCAAGGACCTGGGCATTCCGACCCCCGAGTTCGCCGACATCCAGTCCCAGGCCGACCTCGACGCCGCAGCCGCCAGCATCGGCCTGCCGGCCGTGCTCAAGACCCGCACCCTGGGTTACGACGGCAAGGGCCAGAAGGTCCTGCGCAAGCCGGAAGACGTGACTGGCGCCTTCGCCGAACTGGGCAGCGTGCCCTGCATCCTCGAAGGTTTCGTGCCCTTCACGGGCGAAGTCTCGCTGGTGGCAGTGCGCGCCCGTGACGGCGAAACCCGCTTCTACCCGCTGGTGCACAACACCCACGAGAACGGCATCCTGCGCCTGTCCATCGCCAGCACCGACCACCCGCTGCAAGCCCTGGCCGAAGACTACGTCGGCCGCGTGCTGACCAAGCTGGACTACGTCGGCGTGCTGGCTTTCGAGTTCTTCGAAGTGGATGGCGGCCTGAAGGCCAACGAGATCGCCCCGCGCGTGCACAACTCCGGCCACTGGACCATCGAAGGCGCGAAGTGCAGCCAGTTCGAGAACCACCTGCGTGCCGTCGCCGGCCTGCCGCTGGGCTCGACCGCCAAGCTGGGCGAGAGCGCGATGCTCAACTTCATCGGCGAAGTGCCGGCTGTGGATAAAGTAATCGCTGTCGGCGACTGCCACCTGCATCACTACGGCAAGGCCTTCAAGGCCGGCCGCAAGGTGGGCCACGCCACCCTGCGCTGCGCGGACCGCGCCACCCTCGATCGCCAGATCGCGGCGGTGGAAGCGCTGATCGTCAAAACCTGACGCCCCATCCGGCCGCCCTTCGGGGCGGTCGATGGCAAGCATTCTCAGGTGCATCTAGGCTCAGGCATGCCTCAACTACCTTCGGAGGGCATGACATGGGCATCATCGGGACCATCATCATCGGGCTGATCGTTGGCTTGATCGCACGCTTCATCAAACCTGGCGACGACCCCATGGGGTGGATCATGACCATCCTGCTTGGTATCGGCGGTTCGCTGCTGGCGACCTACGGTGGCCAGGCTTTGGGCATCTACCAGGCCGGGCAAGTAGCGGGGTTCATCGGCGCGGTGATTGGCGCGGTGGTGCTGCTGGTGATTTACGGTCTGGTGCGTAAGAGCTAGTCCTGCATTCGATGGGGCTGGGAACCGCTTTCCCGCGCAGTTAGTCTTAACGCCTGATGTTCCCGCCCCATGTGTTGAAGAGTTTTCCCATGCGCCGTCTCGCCTGCCTTCTTCTGTTGTTCTGCTGCACCCTCGCCCGTGCCGAACTCCCCGAAACCGACTGGCTGGAACTGATGCCGCCGGAGGACCGCAAGGCACTGGAGGAGATGCCGGATATCAGCCACGACAGCCCCGAGGCCGATGGCAACTTCGGCCAGAAGGGCGGCCTCAAGCAGCAGCAGAACCTGCCCGCGGTGATGTACTCCGCCAAGACGGTGGCTGCGCTGAATGGCAAGACGATCCATATCGGCGGCTATCCCGTGCCCCTGGAAAGCGATGCCAAGGGCCGCAGCACGCTGTTCTTCCTGGTGCCTTATCCCGGCGCCTGCATCCACGTCCCGCCGCCGCCGCCTAACCAGATCGTGCTGGTGCGCTACCCGAAGGGCATCCAGCTCGACGACATCTACGCGCCCATCTGGGTCGACGGCACCCTGAAAGTCGAGAAGGTCAGCAACGAGCTGGCCGATGCCGCTTATGCGATGGACGCCGGTAGCGTGCGATTGGTGGAAGAGAGCGATCTGTAGGTCGACGAGGCTGCATTGCCTGTAGGATCTGGCTTGCCAGCGAATGGCCCTTTTTCGCTAGCAAGCTAGCTCCTACAAGGCTCCTGGACCGCAGACATCGCCAATGAATTCGCCCCTACAGGATTACAGCGGCAGGCTGGCGATACGCACCGTCATCTTCTGCTCTTCACCGGGCTTGAGCACCACGCAGTCGTTCATCACCCGCGCGGTCTCGATGCAGAGCATCCCCGGCCAGGCGTCGTCAGCGAATTGCGAGAGACGCCGCGCCTTCTCGGTCCATGGGTTCCAGACCACGGCGGAGGCCGAGTTCTCCACGTCGAGCTGGATGCGGCGTTTCCAGGCACGGTCGAGAATCGCCATGCGGCTCGGCGTTTCCAGGTAGATGCGGTCGGTTTCGCCGGTGAAGGCGATATTTCCGTCCTGCTGGCGCAGTTGCCAGTTCTCCAGCGTCTCGATATAGCGGCAACCGCCCAGGCCTTCGACTTCCACCTCGCGGACGTCGCTGACGGCGAAATAGCTGTGCAGCGCCTGGCTCAGGGCCAGCGGAGCGTCATCCGTATTGCGGCTGGAAAGCGTCAGTTGCAGCTGTTCATCGAGGACGATGGAAAGCTTGAGTTCGGCGGAATGGGGCCAGCCGGGCAGGGGCTCGGCGCCAGTATCCAGGGCGAACTCCAGGCGCACGGCGGGGCCGTCGCTGTCGATGCCCAGCAATTGCCAGTCACGTTCGCGCACCAGGCCGTGGGCCGGGCAGATCGGGCCGCCTTCGTGCATGCCCTGAACCTCGGCCGGATTGCGGCGCAGGTCACCAAACCAGGGCCAGCACACCGGTACACCACCCCGCACGGCCTGGCCTTTCCGATAAGCCGCCTCGCCGCTCAGCCAGATCACGGGCTCCTCGCCATGGGGCTGGTAGCTCAATACCTGGGCGCCTTGCTGGGCCACCAGGAGTTCGGCATGACGGGTGTGTACCCGCCAGCAGACCAGTTCATCCACCTCCAGCTGTTCCACGGTGGGCAGGGTTTCGTCGTACATCGCAATCTCCGCTTGCTGTGCTGTCGGGGCCGGGCGCCATCTGCTTCTACGAATAGCTTGGCAGAGGTGGCAAGGGCTTTCTCGTCATTCGACCAGAAGTAGCCTGTTCAGGTTGCGATTGACCTTATTTTGACGAGGCATGATTTTGGGATCGCAAGTCACGGGTCCACTTGTCGGCATTTTGACATGGGTGGTCAGAGACCCTGGACGGCAAGGTCGGGGGCATTGCATCGCTAAGGTCTTCATTTATGAGCGGTCCTCCCCCAGAAGCGGGGAAAGCCGGCACGTTGGTGCTGAAAAGGGCCGTCGGCGCCGCACCTAGACTCTGGTTACCCGCTCGCAAGTGGAGCCGATGCCATGCGCAAGCTACTGATAATTATTCCCATTTTTGCTTCTCTGGCCATGCTGCTGGGCCTCTGGGCGCGCCCCGAACCCGTGCCGGTGCAACTGGTGGAAGTGACCAAGGGCGAAGTCGAGACGCTGGTGGCCAATACCCGGGCGGGGACGGTGAAGGCGTGCCGGCGTGCGCATCTTTCCTTCAAGACCGGTGGCCAGGTCAGCGAGTTGCTGATTCACGCCGGGCAGCGCGTGCAGGCCGGCGACGTGCTGATGCGCCTGCGCCAGGATGACTTGCTGGCACGGGTCGACGAAGCCCGTGCGCGGCTCGATGCCCAGCGCAACCTGCGTGAGCAGAGCTGCCGTCAGGCCAGCCAGGATCAGCGTGACCAGCAACGGCTGGAACGCCTGGCCGAGCGCAAGCTGGCCTCCGAGGATCTGCTGGACCAGAGCGTCACCCGCGCTCGGCTTTCCCAACTGCTGTGCAGTGGCGGCGAGGCGAAGATCCGCGAAGCCGCCGCCAGCCTCGACCTGCAAATGGCGCAGCTCGACCAGGCCACCCTGCGCGCACCCTTCGCCGGCATAGTCGCGGAGATCAACGGTGAACTGGGCGAGGTGGTGACACCCTCGCCGCCGGGCATCCCGACCCCGCCGGCGGTGGACCTGATCGATGACCAGTGCCTCTACGTCGAAGCGCCCATCGACGAAGTGGACGCCGCCCTGGTGCGGCCGGGCATGCCGGTGCGCATCACCCTGGATGCCTTCCGTGGGCAGAGTTTCGAGGGCCGGGTGACGCGGATCGCCCCGTTCGTCCGTGAGCTGGAAAAACAGGCGCGCACGGTGGATGTGGAAGTCGCGTTCGCGCGGGTGCCGGCGGACCTGCTGTTGCTCAGCGGTTACAGCGCTGATGTGGAAATCCTCCTGGCGCAGCGTGAGCAGACCCTGCGGGTGCCGACGGAAAGCCTGCTGGAGGGCGGCAAGGTGCTGCGCTACGACCCCAGTAACGGGCACTTGCGTGAGCAGAAGGTGGAGATCGGCCTCGCCAACTGGCGCTGGAGTGAAGTGAAGAACGGCCTGGCACCCGGCGACCGCATCCTGCCCAGCCTGCAACAGGAAGGCCTGGCCGATGGCAGCGTGGTCAGCCCGAGCGGCGATGTCGGGGAGGCCGCGCAGTGATCCTCATGCATGAGGTGAGCCGCTGCTTCCAGTTGGGCGAACAACGCGTGCGCGGCCTTGACCAGCTCAACCTGGAAGTGGCCGACGGCGAGTACCTGGCGATTACCGGCGCTTCCGGATCGGGCAAATCGACCCTGCTGAATATCCTGGGGCTGCTGGATGCACCGGACAGCGGAGAATTCTGGTTGGACGAGGAAGCCACTGCTGGCCTGCGCGAGGATCGTCGAGCGGCGCTGCGCAGCCGGCTGATCGGCTTCGTCTTCCAGTCCTTCCACCTGATTCCGCGCCTGACGGCCCTGGAGAACATCGAGCTGCCCATGCTCCTGGCCGGTATCGAGCCTTGCGAGCGTCGTCGCCGCAGCATTCAGCTGTCCGAGCGGCTGGGCCTGTCCGAGCGCCTGAGCCATCACCCGGCCGAGCTGTCGGGCGGCCAGCGCCAGCGGGTGGCCATTGCCCGCGCCATGGTGATGCGCCCTCGCCTGTTGCTCGCCGATGAGCCCACCGGGAATCTCGACAGTCAGTCCGGCGCCGAAGTGGTGGCCCTGCTGGAGGAGCTGAATGCCGACGGCCTGACCCTGATCCTGGTGACCCACGACGCCCAGCACGCCGCCCGCGCCCATCGCCAGATCCAGATGCGTGACGGCTGCATCCTCAGCGATCGGCGCCAGGGAGCGCCCGCCTGATGGACCCGCTGGACGCCTGCCGATTCTGGCTGGGCGCCATGCGCGGCCACGGCTCGCGCAGTGTCATGCTGTTGCTGGCGATGGCGGTGGGCGTCTTTTTCGTGACCTTGCTGGGTGGGCTGGGGGAGGGCGCGCGGACCTATGTGCTGGGCGAGTTCTCGCTGCTCGGGCGGGACATCCTTATTGTTCTGCCGGGGCGCAATGAAACCACCGGCGGCCTGCCACCCATCACCGGCATGGCACCCCGTCCGCTGACCCAGGCGGATGCCGCCGCCCTGCAGCGCCTGCCGGCGATACGCCAGGTGGCGCCGCTGCATGCCGGGCAACTGGAAGTCAGCCGTGACAACCGCAACCGCGAAGCCCTAACCCTGGGCACCACTCGCGCGTTCTTCGCCATTCGCCAATTGCGCCTCGCCCAGGGCGTAGCGCTGCCGGAGCTGGAGCCGGGGCAGGCCGATGAGGTGTGTGTGATCGGCAGTCGCCTGCGCACTGCGCTGTTCGGCACTGCGCCGGCGCTGGGGCAGTGGTTGCGGGCGGGCGACCGGCGCTTTCGGGTGATCGGGGTGCTGGACGAGCGCGGCGAATCCCTCGGGATGGACTTTTCCGAGGCGCTGATCGTGCCGGTGTCCAGCGCCGAGGCGCTGTTCGACCGGGAAGGGCTGTTCCGCGTCTTCGTCGAGGCCCGTGGCCCCAGCTACCTCGACAGCGCGCGGCGCCAGGTGCTGGCGACCCTCACGGAACGTCACCAGGGCGAGGAAGACGTCACCCTGCTCAGCCAGGACTCCATGCTCGCCGCCTTCGACAGCATCATCCACGGCCTGACCCTGGCGCTGGCGGGCATCGCCGCCATCAGCCTGCTGGTCGCCGGCATCCTGATCATGAATGTCACCTGGATCGCAGTCCTGCAGCGAACCGCCGAGATCGGCCTGCTCAAGGCAGTGGGCGCAAGCTCCGACCAGGTGCGTCTGCTGTTCCTTGGCGAAGCGGCCCTGCTGGCGCTGCTGGGCGCCGCAGTGGGGTTGGGCTTTGGCGAATTGCTGTTGTGGATCGGCCGTCTGGCCAGCGACCTGCCGCTGTATGCGCCCTGGTGGGCGCGGCTGGGGGCGCCATCCCTGGCGCTGGTGGCTGCCCTGTTGTTCGCCTGGCTGCCAGCCAGTCACGCGGCGGCGCAAGTGCCGGTGCAGGCGTTGCGCCCGCAAGGCAGCCACTGATGCGCTGGCGCGATGGCCTCGGCCTGTGCAGCTCGTCCCTTTCGTGCCAGCCCTTGCGCAGTCTGCTGACCCTTCTCGGCGTGGCCATCGGCATCGCCGCCGTGGCACTGCTCACCGCCATGGGGGAGGGCTTGCGCACTCGCGTGGTGGACAGCTTTGCGCAGTTCGGCACGCGGGTCGTCACGGTGCGTCCCGGCACCTTGTCCACCGGCGGTATCGGCGGGATTCTCGCCAGCGCCCGGCCCCTGACCATCGCCGACGCGGATGCCCTGGCGCGGCTGCCCCATGCCGAAGCCGTGGTACCGATCATCCAGGGCAACGGCGATATCCAGGCGGCCGGTCGGCAGCGGCGTGTGGATATCCTCGGCACGGGGTCGCAGTTGGCCGATGCCTGGCGGGTGCAGATGGCAGCGGGAAAATTCCTGCCGCCCTCGCGAGATGGCCGCACGCCGCCCTATCTGGTGCTGGGGGCGAAACTGGCGACGGAGCTGTTCGGCAGCGCCGCACCGGTGGGCCAGCGGGTGAGGGTGGGTGGTATGAGTTTCCGGGTTGTCGGGGTCATGGCCAGCAAGGGCAACCTGCTGGGCTTCGACCTCGATGACATCGCCTACATTCCGGTGGACTGGGCGGAATTCCTGTTCAATCGCGAAGGGCTGGTGAAGATTCACGTGCTGTTCGAGGACAGCATCCCCGCTGAAGCCTTTGCCGAGGATGTGCGCCGCCTGCTGGTGGAGCGCCACGGCCGCGAAGACTTTCGCATGACGTCCCAGGGCGATCTGCTGGGCAGTCTGAATCGCATCCTCGCTACCCTGACCCTGGGTATCGCGGCCCTTGGTGGCGTATCCCTCCTGGTGGGTGCGGTGGGCATTCTCACCATCATGACCACCACAGTCGAAGAACGAACGGCCGAAATCGGCCTGTTGCGGGCCGTCGGCGCGGCGCCACGCCAGGTGTTGGCGCTATTTCTCACGGAAGCGACCCTGCTTTCGCTGCTGGGTGGCCTGGTGGGAATGGTGATGGTGTTTATATTGGTGGGGATGCTGCACTGGGCCGTGCCGGGGTTGCCGCTGAGACTGGACCTGTCGCTGGTGCTGCTGGCGTTGTTGCTGTCGGTCGTGGTCGGCATGGGTGCCGGACTGGCGCCGGCCCGGCGCGCGGCGAGATTGCATCCGGTGGATGCGTTGCGTCTGTAGGGGTGAATTCATTCGCCAGGCAGGCCGAAGGTCTGCTTCTTGTTGGTGATGGGGGCAGCTGCGCCGCCCTTGGCGATTGAAATCGCCCCGACAGGGTTTCGGCTGTCGGCGTGAATCCCGAAAACGCGAAGGGCCGCTGATGCGGCCCTTTTTTGTGTTTCCGTCAGCCTCGACGCGGCGGGACCGGGCGGGTGCGGCCGCTGCCGTCGATGGCGACGAAGACGAACACCGCTTCGGTGACCTTGCGCCATTCGCTGGAAAGCGGATCGTCGCTCCAGACTTCCACCAGCATCTGGATCGAGCTGCGGCCGATTTCCAGGGTCTGGGTATAGAAGGAGAGCTGGGCGCCCACGGCTACCGGGACCAGGAAGGCCATGCGGTCGATGGCGACGGTGGCCACGCGGCCTGCGGCCACCTTGCTGGCCATGGCCGTGCCGGCCAGGTCCATCTGGGAAACCAGCCAGCCACCGTAGATGTCGCCGAAGCCGTTGGTTTCACGCGGGAGCGCGGTGATCTGCAGGGCGAGATCGCCTTGCGGGGTCAGGTTCTCTTCTTCTTCGATGTCGATCATGCCGGAATAGCCTGTTTCGTGTGTGTGGCGCCAATGCCTGGAAGGGACTTGCCCTTTCCTTCCCTGTGCGCCGCCGACCCACTGCATGCCGACATGCGCTGAACTGCGCGCAGTATATAGCCATGCCAGGGCGCCAGACGACCGCTGTGGCGCGCCAGCGGCGGTTTTTTGGCTGAGACTGTGTGCATTTGACGCTTTTTGATATGTTGCGAGGCGATTTTCCGCCCACGTAGCGGAGAGCGTCCCGCACCCCCAGACGAGAATTCCACCCCATGTCTTCCGTGCTCGCCCCAGAGGCGTCCGCCTCGCGCCCGCTGACCCGCAGCGATTACAAGACCCTGTCGCTTTCAGCCCTCGGCGGCGCTCTCGAGTTCTACGACTTCATCATCTTCGTGTTCTTCGCCGCGGTGGTGGGCAAGTTGTTCTTCCCCGCGGAAATGCCGGAATGGCTGCGCCAGCTGCAGACCTTCGGCATCTTCGCCGCCGGTTACCTGGCGCGGCCGCTGGGCGGCATCGTGATGGCGCACTTCGGTGACCTCCTGGGCCGCAAGCGCATGTTCACCCTGAGCATCTTCCTGATGGCGATCCCGACCCTGGTGATGGGGCTGTTGCCCACCTACGAGCAGATCGGCATCTGGGCGCCCCTGGCGCTGTTGCTGATGCGCGTGGTGCAGGGCGCGGCCATTGGTGGCGAAGTTCCAGGCGCCTGGGTGTTCGTTGCCGAGCACGTTCCTGCGCGCCATGTGGGTTACGCCTGCGGCACCCTGACTTCAGGTCTGACCGCCGGCATCCTGCTGGGTTCGCTGATGGCCACCCTGATCAACAGCATCTACACCCCGGCCGAGGTCCTGGATTGGGCCTGGCGCCTGCCGTTCCTGGTAGGCGGTGTGTTCGGCCTGTTCGCCATGTACCTGCGCCGCTGGCTGCACGAGACGCCGGTCTTCGCCGAGATGCAGCAACGCAAGGCGCTGGCGGCGGAAGTACCGCTGAAGACCGTGCTGCGCGAGCACCGCGGTGCCGTGGTGTTGTCCATGTTGCTGACCTGGGTGCTGTCCGCCGGCATCGTGGTCGTGATCCTGATGACCCCGACCCTGCTGCAGACCGTGTACGGCTTCGAGCCCGCGACGGCGCTGAAGGCCAACAGCCTCGCCATCGTGCTGCTGTCCATCGGCTGTGTGCTGTCGGGCGCGATCGCCGACCGCATCGGTGCCGGACGCACTTTCGTGGCGGGTGGCCTGCTGCTGGCCATCAGTTCCTGGACCTTCTACACCAGCCTCAAGGCTCATCCGGACTGGCTGTTCCCGCTCTACGCGATCACCGGCCTGTTCGTCGGCACCATCGGCGCCGTGCCCTATGTGATGGTCAAGGCGTTCCCGCCGGTGGTGCGCTTCTCCGGGCTGTCGTTCTCCTACAACCTGGCCTACGCCATCTTCGGCGGGCTGACGCCCATGGTGGTGTCGCTGCTGCTGAAGTGGGACAGCCTCGGTCCGGCCTATTACGTGGCGGCGTTGTGTGGCGTGGCGGTGTTGATCGGGCTGTTCCTGATCGCGAAGAAGCGCTGAGCTTCCTGCGTCATCCGCCTTCCCTCACCCCAACCCTCTCCCGGAGGGAGAGGGTCCGGGGGTGAGGGGGGCCCCGGCCGGCCCGACCTTCACTTCTTCGCCGCACTCACCCGCCAGACCTTGTTGCCCACATCGTCGGTCACCAGCAAGGCACCCTTGCTGTCGAGCTTGACGTCCACCGGACGGCCCTGCGCGTTGCCTTTCTCATCGAGGAAGCCGGTCAGCACGTCCACCGGCTGGCCGTTGGGCTTGCCGCCCTTGAACGGCACGTAGATCACCTTGTAGCCACTGCGGGGCTTGCGGTTCCAGGAGCCGTGCTGGCCGACGAACAGGCCGTTCTGGAACGCCGGCAGCTTGCTGCCCTTGGCGAAGGTGATGCCCAGCGAGGCGGTGTGCGGGCCCAAGGCATAGTCGGGAACCAGCGCCTTGGCCACCAGCTCGGGACGCTGGGGCTGGATGCGCTCGTCCACATGCTGGCCGTAGTAGCTGTAGGGCCAGCCGTAGAAGCCGCCGTCCTTGACCGAGGTAATGTAGTCCGGCACCAGGTCGCTGCCCAGTTCGTCGCGTTCGTTCACGGCGGTCCACAGCTTGCCGGTCTGTGGTTCCCAGGCCATGCCGTTGGGGTTGCGCAGGCCGGTGGCGAAGAGACGCTTGTTGCCGCTGGCGCGGTCCAGTTCCCAGATCGCGGCGCGGCCTTCTTCGGATTCCATGCCGTTCTCGCCGATGTTGCTGTTGGAGCCCACCGTTATATAGAGCTTGCGGCCATCACGGCTGGCGATGACGTTCTTCGTCCAGTGGTGATTCAGGCCAGCGGGCAGGTCGGTGACCTTGGTACCCGGATCCGTGATCTCGGTGGCGCCCTTTTCATAGGGGAAGCGCATCAGCGCATCGGCGTTGGCGACATAGAGGTCCTTGCCCACCAGGACCATGCCGAAGGGCGAGTAGAGACCGCTGAGGAATGTGCTGCGCAGGTCGGCGACGCCATCGCCGTTGATGTCACGCAGCAGCGAAATGCGATTCGCGCTGGGCACCTGGGAACCGGCTTTCTTCATGAACATGCTCGCCACCCGGCTCTTCAGACTCGGCGGTTTGTCCGTCCCCGGGGCCGCGCTTTCGGCCACCAGCACATCGCCATTGGGCAGCACATAGAGCCAGCGCGGGTGTTGCAGACCTTCGGCGAAGGCATTGACCTGCGTGCCCTGGGTGGCCTGAGGCATGGCGCCGGCTGGCCAGCCGGTGGCCGTTGCGACGTGAACGGTGGGGATGAGCGTCTTGTTCGGCGGCGGCAGCGTCGGGTTCGGGCCAGTGCCGTCTTCTACCTGCAAGGTTGCCGTTTCGCCGCATGCGGTGCAGAGGGCCAGAAGTGCGATGGGCAGCAGGGGTTGAGGCTTCATAAATGCGGTCTCCGGGCGATTCACGGGTGGTGATTCTTGGTTGGACAGCGGGTGATGGCCTTTCATCCAATTGTCACAATCAATTCATAGAGTGGTCATACGGCCTCTCGATACTGGCCCCCGTTGAATTCACCCCCTCGTCCTGCTTAGGAGCAAGGCATGAAACTGAAACGTTTGATGGCGGCCCTCACCTTCGTCGCCGCCGGCGTTGCTACCGCCAGCGCGGTTGCTGCTGTCGACCCCGCCATTCCGGCCTACCAGAAGACCACTGGTGTGTCCGGCAACCTTTCCAGTGTCGGCTCCGACACCCTGGCCAACCTGATGACCCTGTGGGCCGAGGCGTACAAGCGCGAATACCCGAACGTGAACATCCAGATCCAGGCCGCCGGTTCCTCCACCGCGCCGCCGGCTCTGACCGAAGGCACCGCCAACCTGGGCCCGATGAGCCGCAAGATGAAAGACGTCGAGCTGCAGGCCTTCGAGCAGAAGTACGGCTACAAGCCGACCGCCATACCGGTTGCCGTGGACGCCCTGGCGATCTTCGTACACAAGGACAACCCGATCAAAGGCCTGACCATGCAACAGGTCGACGCGATCTTCTCCGCCAACCGCCTGTGCGGTGGCACCGCCAACATCAAGACCTGGGGTGACCTGGGCGTGACTGGCGACCTGGCTTCCAAGCCGATCCAGCTGTTCGGTCGTAACTCGGTATCCGGCACCTACGGCTACTTCAAGGAAGAAGCCCTGTGCAAAGGCGACTTCAAGCCGAACGTGAACGAGCAACCGGGCTCCGCTTCCGTCGTTCAGTCCATCAGCCAGTCCGTCAACGGCATCGGCTACTCGGGCATCGGCTACAAGACTTCCAGCGTGAAGACTGTCCCCCTGGCCAAGAAAGAAGGTGGCGAGTTCGTTGAAGACAACGAGCAGAACGCCCTGAACGGTAGCTACCCGCTGTCCCGCTTCCTCTACGTCTACGTGAACAAGGCGCCGAACAAGCCGCTGGCTCCCCTGGAAGCCGAGTTCGTGAAGATGGTCCTGTCCAAGCAGGGTCAGGAAGTCGTGGTCAAGGACGGTTACATCCCGGTCCCGGCCAAGGTTGCCGAGAAAGCACTGAAAGATCTGGGCCTGTAATCCAGGCCGGATAAGGGAGCGGCCGCCTCATGCGTGCCGCTCCGCAAGGACGCAAAGGGCGACGGGAGACCCCCGTCGCAGAAGCCCGCCCGAGGACTCCTCCGGGTGGGCTTCGCCACGTCAACTCGCTGTAATCTTTCTGTCACACGAAGCCCGTAGTCTGTGCCCCCATCGTAAAAGCCTGTGCGCGCTGACTGTGGCAAGAGCCCGAATCCATGACTGACCTGGCCAATTCCCTGAATACTTCGAAGAACCCGCCCGCCCGCATCGACTTCAATACGCCTGCGCTGGTGCGCAAGCGCAAGATGCGCGCGCTGAAGGATCGCCTGACCCGCTGGTACGTGCTGGTGGGCGGTCTCGCCGTTCTGGGTGCCATCACCCTGATCTTCTTCTACCTGGCCTATGTGGTGCTGCCGCTGTTCAAGGGCGCGGAACTGACCGCACGCAAGGAGCAGAGCCCCGCCTGGCTGCAGCAGGAGGCCGGCAAGCCCCTGTTGCTGGCCCTGGAAGAGCAGAACATGGTCGGCATGCGCGTTGCCGATAAGGGTGAGGTGCAGTTCTTCTCGAGCAAGGACGGCAGCGCCCTCAAGCGCCAGCAACTGCCACTGCCGGCGGGCGCCAGCGTGATTTCCATCGGCCAGGACCAGCCGGGCAGCCCGCTGGTGGTTCTGGGCCTGTCCAACGGCCAGGCGCTGATTTTCAAGCACAGCTACAAGATCACCTACCCGGATAACAAGAAGACCATCGAGCCCCAGGTCAGCTTCCCCTATGGCGAAGCCCCCATGGCGCTGGATGCTCAGGGGCGCGCGCTCGAACACGTCGCCCTCAGCATCAATGACGAGACCCTGGTACTGGCCGGCTCCACCGGCAACCAGCTGCACGTACAGCAAGTGGTCAGCGAAGAGAACATGCTGACCGGCGAGACCACCCAGGAGCAAAGCAGCGTCGAGCTGCCGCAGATGGTCGAGCCGATCAAGGCGATCTACATCGACCCGCGCCACCAGTGGCTCTATGTGCTCAACGGCCGTGCCCAGGCCGACGTCTTCAGCCTGCGCGAACATGCGCTGAACGGCCGCTACAAGCTGCTGGAAGACGGCGAGCGCGAGGTGACCGCCAGCAACATGCTGCTGGGCGGCATTTCCCTGATGGTGGGGGACTCCAAGGGCGGTATCGCTCAATGGTTCATGGCCCGCGACCCGGACGGCTCCTCGCGCCTGAAACACATCCGCGACTTCCAGCTGGGCACCAGCCCGGTGGTGCAGATCAGTGCCGAAGAACGCCGCAAGGGCTTCGTCGCCCTCGACGCCTCCGGCCACCTCGGCGTGTTCCACAGTACCGCTCACCGCACCCTGCTGGTGGAACCGGTTGCCGACGGCTCCGGGATGCTCGCCCTGTCGCCGCGCGCCAACCGCATCGTGGTCGAGGAAGGCGGCAAGCTGCTGCCGTTCCGCCTCAGCAATCCGCACCCGGAAGTTTCCTGGAGCGCGCTGTGGAGCAAGGTCTGGTACGAGAGCTACGACGAACCGAAATACGTCTGGCAGTCGACCGCGGCCAACACCGACTTCGAACCCAAGCTGAGCCTGGCGCCGCTGACCTGGGGCACCCTCAAGGCCGCCTTCTACGCCATGCTGCTGGCCGCCCCGCTGGCCATCGCCGCTGCGATCTACACCGCCTACTTCATGGCCCCGGCGATGCGCCGCAAGGTCAAGCCGGTGATCGAGCTGATGGAAGCGCTGCCCACCGTGATCCTCGGCTTCTTCGCCGGCCTGTTCCTGGCGCCCTACGTGGAAGGCCACCTGCCGGGCATCTTCAGCCTGCTGCTGCTGACGCCGATCGGCATCCTGCTGGCCGGCTTCCTCTGGAGCCGCCTGCCGGAGTCCATCCGCCTGCGTGTGCCGGACGGCTGGGAATCGGCCATCCTGATCCCGGTGGTCGGCCTCACCGCGTGGCTTGCCCTCGGCATGAGCCCGCTGCTGGAAAGCTGGTTCTTCGGCGGTGACATGCGCCTGTGGATCAGCAACGACCTGGGCATCACCTACGACCAGCGCAATGCCCTGATCGTCGGCCTGGCCATGGGCTTCGCGGTAATCCCGAACATCTTCTCCATCGCCGAAGACGCCGTGTTCAGCGTGCCCCGCAGCCTGACCTACGGTTCCCTGGCCCTGGGCGCCACGCCCTGGCAGACCATGACCCGCGTCGTGCTGCTGACCGCCAGCCCCGGCATCTTCTCCGCCCTGATGATCGGCCTGGGCCGCGCCGTGGGCGAGACCATGATCGTGCTGATGGCCACCGGCAACACCCCGGTGATGGAAGTGAACATCTTCGAAGGCATGCGCACCCTGGCCGCCAACGTCGCCGTGGAAATGCCGGAGTCGGAAGTCGGCGGCAGCCACTACCGCGTGCTGTTCCTTTCGGCGCTGGTGCTGCTGACCTTCACCTTCGTCATGAACACCCTGGCCGAGCTGATCCGCCAGCGGCTGCGCAAGAAGTACGCGTCTCTTTAAAAACGCGACGCCTTCGGCGTCGCATCTGATGACCCTCTCCCTTCAGGGAGAGGGTGCCCGAAGGGCGGGAGAGGGTGGTGCCGCGTGCACCCCCTCTCTCCAGCCCTCTCCCCGTCGGGGAGAGGGAGTAAATACACGAAACCTCCGGCCCCTGGCGGGAGGAACTGAAAGACTCAAGCGGTGGAGAAATCCGTGAAAAAGGTTTCCCTGAAAGACTGGTTCAAAAGTGGCGCACCGGGCGTCTGGATAAGCGGTGGCGCGGTTTCCATCGCGGTCATCATGACCATCGGCCTGCTCTCGGTGATTGCCATGCGTGGCCTCGCCCACTTCTGGCCGGCCGATCTGGTGGAGGCGCAGTACTCCATACCGGGCCAGGCAGCCAAGCCGGTGATCGGCGAAGCTGTGCAGATCGAGGAAGTTTCCCGAGCGCGTCTGCAAGGTGCCGGCCTGCCGGTGCCGGAGAACGGCCCGGAGTTCATGACCCGCGAACTGCTCAAGGTGGGCAACCGTGATGTCTACGGCAGTGACTTCACCTGGGTCGTCGGTGACTGGCTGCTGGACCAGAAGTACCCGACTGAGCTGGTGGCCCTGGAGCGCCGCGAGTGGGGCAACTTCTACGGTCGTGTCGTATCGGTGAAGGAAAATGGCCAGGTCGTGGCCGAAGGCGAGGCCGCGATGGCTGAGCTGGTGAAGCGCCTGGAACGCGTGAATGCCCTCTACGACAAGCTCTACCAGCTTGAGAAGAAGGACATCGGCGGCATCAACCACGGCCTGGAGCGCCTGCGCCTGCAGACCCGCAAGCTTGAGCTGAATGATGCGCTGACCGCTGAGGCGCAGGCTGACATCGCCGCCCAGCGCGCTGAACTGGAACAGCGTTACAAGGGCCTCGAAGAGCAGCTGATGGGCCTGCACAAGGAGTTCAATCGCGACAGCGTCGTGGTTCGTGAAGCCGGTGGCCAGGTACAGGAAATCAGCCTCGGCAACGTGGTCCATGCCTACCAGCCCAACGCCATGGGCATCGGCTCCAAGCTCGGCTTCTACTTCGCCAAGCTGTGGGAATTCCTCGCCGACGACCCGCGTGAAGCCAACACCGAAGGCGGTATCTTCCCGGCCATTTTCGGCACCGTGATGATGACCCTGATCATGGCCGTGATCGTCACCCCCTTCGGTGTGATCGCCGCCATCTACCTGCGCGAGTACGCCAAACAGGGCCCGCTGACCCGTGTGATCCGCATTGCGGTGAACAACCTCGCAGGTGTCCCGGCCATCGTCTACGGCGTGTTCGGCCTGGGCTTCTTCGTCTACGTGCTGGGTGGCTCCCTCGACCGCCTGTTCTTCCCCGAATCCGCCCCGGCACCGACCTTCGGTACCCCGGGCCTGCTCTGGGCGTCCCTGACCCTGGCGATCCTCGCCGTGCCGGTGGTGATCGTTGCCACCGAGGAAGGCCTGGCGCGTATCCCGCGTGCCGTGCGTGAGGGCTCCCTGGCCCTCGGTGCGACCAAGGCCGAAACCCTGTGGAAGGTGGTCCTGCCCATGGCCAGCCCGGCCATGATGACCGGCCTGATCCTCGCCGTGGCGCGTGCCGCCGGTGAAGTGGCGCCGCTGATGCTGGTGGGCGTGGTGAAACTGGCGCCGAGCCTGCCGGTGGATGGCAACTACCCGTACCTGCACCTGGACCAGAAGATCATGCACCTCGGCTTCCACATCTATGACGTCGGCTTCCAGAGCCCGAACGTCGAGGCCGCGCGGCCGCTGGTGTACGCCACCGCGCTGCTGCTGGTGCTGGTGATCGCCCTGCTGAACTTCTCGGCCGTCGCCATCCGTAACCACCTGCGCGAAAAATACAAGGCGCTGGACAGCTGATCGTCCGCCGCGAACCGCATTGCCTGAGGCTTACAGCTTGTAGCTCGAAGCTACGAACGGAGTGAACACATGCAACACGAAACCCACAGCCACGGCGTAAACATTTCCGCCCTTGGCCGCGACAAGCAGAACCTGCGCCTGGACAAGGAAACCGTCGCCCTCGAAGTGCCCGGCCTCTCCCTGTTCTACGGCGAGAAGCAGGCGCTGCACGACGTCAGCATGAATATCCCGAAGCAGCGCGTGACCGCCTTCATCGGCCCGTCCGGTTGCGGCAAGTCGACCCTGCTGCGCTGCTTCAACCGCATGAACGACCTGGTGGACGGTTGCCGCGTCGAGGGTGAGATCCGCCTCGACGGCAGCAACATCTACCGCAAGGGCGAAGATGTCGCCGAACTGCGCCGCCGCGTGGGCATGGTGTTCCAGAAGCCGAACCCGTTCCCCAAGAGCATCTACGAGAACGTGGTCTACGGCCTGCGCATCCAGGGCATCAACAAGAAGCGCGTGCTGGACGAAGCCGTGGAATGGGCGCTGAAGGGCGCCGCCCTGTGGGACGAGGTGAAGGACCGCCTGCACGAATCCGCCCTCGGCCTGTCCGGCGGTCAGCAGCAGCGCCTGGTGATCGCCCGTACCATCGCCGTGGAACCCGAGGTACTGCTGCTCGACGAACCCTGCTCGGCCCTGGACCCGATCTCCACCCTGAAAGTGGAAGAGCTGATCTACGAGCTCAAGAGCAAGTACACCATCGTCATCGTGACCCACAACATGCAGCAGGCGGCGCGCGTCTCCGACTACACCGCGTTCATGTACATGGGCAAGCTGATCGAGTTCGGCGATACCGATACCCTGTTCACCAACCCGGACAAGAAGCAGACGGAAGACTACATCACCGGTCGCTACGGCTAGTGGCCACCCCCAATCGCGCTGGACTGTGTCGGCGAAGCTTGCCGTACTACTCGTACTGTCTGCGCTTCGCCTCCTTGCCCAGCACGATTGGTCGAAGGCCACTGAAACTGGGAAAACTTGGTTAAACAAGGGTTAGAAAATGATCGACAAAGACAGCCTCACCCATCACATCTCCCAGCAGTTCAACGCCGAACTGGAGGAAGTGCGCAGCCACCTCCTGGCGATGGGTGGCCTGGTCGAAAAGCAGGTCAACGACGCGGTCACCGCGCTGATCGACGCCGACTCCGGCCTCGCCCAGCAAGTGCGCGAGATCGATGACCAGATCAACCAGATGGAACGCAACATCGACGAAGAGTGCGTGCGCATCCTCGCCCGTCGCCAGCCGGCGGCCTCCGACCTGCGCCTGATCATCAGCATCTCGAAGTCGGTGATCGACCTCGAGCGCATCGGCGACGAAGCGTCGAAGATCGCTCGTCGCGCCATCCAGCTGTGCGAAGAGGGCGTGGCCCCGCGCGGCTACGTCGAGGTGCGCCACATCGGCGACCAGGTGCGCAAGATGGTCCAGGAAGCCCTGGATGCCTTCGCCCGCTTCGACGCCGATCTGGCTCTGTCGGTGGCCCAGTACGACAAGAACATCGACCGCGAATACAAGACCGCCCTGCGTGAGCTGGTCACCTACATGATGGAAGACCCGCGCGCCATCAGCCGCGTGCTCAACGTCATCTGGGCCCTGCGTTCCCTGGAGCGCATCGGTGACCATGCGCGCAACATTTCCGAACTGGTGATCTACCTCGTCCGCGGCACCGACGTCCGTCACCTGGGCCTGGCGCGCATGGCCGAGGAAGTGAAGGGCAATGGCGCCGGCACTGGCGAGGCTGCTCCGAAGAACTGATCCTGCCGTCTGTGCCAAGGAACGCCCGGCTTCGTGCCGGGCGTTCTGCTTTCCGGCCGTGCACATGACCCGTCGGTCGCTGGCAGGCGGCGGGTCGCAAACAGGCTTGGCAATTGGCTATCAGCCGAGGCTATTCTTAGCCCCGATTCCAAGGAGTAGTCGATGGGCAAGGTCAATGTGCTGGTGGTGGATGATGCGTCCTTTATTCGCGACCTGGTGAAGAAGGGATTGCGCGACAACTTTCCCGGCACCCAGATCGAAGAAGCGATCAATGGGCGCAAGGCCCAGCAGATGCTCGCCCGCACGACCGTCGACCTGATCCTCTGCGACTGGGAAATGCCCGAGATGTCGGGCCTTGAACTGCTCACCTGGTGCCGTGAGCAGGATCATTTGAAGTCCACGCCTTTCATCATGGTCACCAGCCGCGGCGACAAGGAAAACGTCATCCAGGCCATCCAGGCCGGCGTCACCGACTACATCGGCAAGCCCTTCTCCAACGATCAGCTGGTTACCAAGGTGAAGCGGGCCCTGAGCCGCAGCGGCAAGCTCGAGGCGCTGATGTCCAGCGCGCCGGTCAAGCTGCCCAACGCCGGCGGTTTCGCCAACGATTCCCTGGCCGCCCTCACCGGCGGCAAGGCCGAAGTGGTCCGCCCGGTTGCCGCGCCGGCTGCGCCCGTGGCCAAGCCCGCAGCGCCGACACCCTCGGCCAAATCCGCGGCTCAAGCGCCTGGAGGGCGCGGGCAGGCCCAGCTGCGCCTGCCGGCTGGTGTGCTGGCCTGCGTGATCAAGGCCCTGAGCCTGAAGGACGCGCAACTCGTCGTGCGTGCCGGGGACCCGCTGCCTCAGGTTCTCGAAAGCGCGGTGCTCGACCTGGAACAGGGCGAGGGCGGCGAAGTGGCGCGGCTCAATGGCTACCTGCACTCGGTCGCAGCGCTGGAGCCCAAGCCCGACAGCGAATGGCTGCTGCTGACCTTCCGTTTCGTCGACCGCGATCCGCAGAAGCTCGATTACCTGTCCCGCCTGATCGCCCGCGGTACCGCCCAGAAGCATTTCGTCCCCGGCGCCTGACCGTCCAGCCAACCTCGTCACAGCCCGACGGGCAACATCTCGCCCGGCGAGATTCGCGCTGCTAGTCTTCGCCAACACGGAGCACAGAAAAACAAACGGGCTGACATGCTGGGGCGATTCCTTTCTCTGGTGCTGCTGCTGGGCGCAAGCATGCCGGCGGCAGCATTGACCATCTACAAGTACACCGACGCCAACGGTGTGGTGACCTACACCGACAAGGCCGTTGCCGGCGCCCAGGTGTTCGTGTTCCGCGACCGCATGGTGGAGCGCCTGGACCTGTCGGTGAAGCTGGAAACCAAAAAGCACGCAGCAGGCGAAATCCTGGTGCTGCGCAATGAGCTGTTCGCGCCAGTGGAAGTGGAGTTGCGCATCGACCAGGCCGACAACGTCTCTGGTGCCCCGGACCAGCCGATACGCTGGGTGCTGGCGCCGCGCAGCAGCATGCGCATGGCCACCCTGGCACCGGCTGATCCGAGCCGACCCATGCGCTACAAGCCCAAATTGCGCTACGCCATGGGCGATCCCCGCGTGCAGCCGGTGGTGTATCGCTACCCTCTGCCCTGGCAGGGCGGCCCCTTCCGCCTGACCCAGGGCGCCAACGGCCGCTACAGCCATTTCACCCCCAAGGGGCGCTATGCCCTGGACATCGCCATGCCCGAAGGCACGCCCATCGTCGCGGCGCGGCCGGGAATGGTGGTGAAGATCGAGAACGACCAGAGCGGCCGGGGTAACAACCCGTCCGGCAACTTCGTACGTATCCTGCATGACGACGGCACCATGGGCGTCTACCTGCACCTGATGCGGGGCTCGGTGCAGGTGCGCGAAGGTCAGACAGTGTCCATTGGCGAGCGCATCGCCCGCTCCGGCAACACCGGCAACAGCACCGGCCCGCACCTGCACTTCGTCATCCAGCGCAATCTGGGCCTGGCGCTGGAGTCCATCCCATTCGATTTCGCCCAGCCGGTGGATACGCTGCCGAACTTCGCGGTGGGCGGGGAGTAAAGAAGCCCAACGTCGGTCTCCGTCGGATACACCTGTGCGCCTGGCTCATCGCCGAACGTGTAGGAGCGAGCTTGCTCGCGAACAGCCTGGGCGGGATATTTTCGCGAGCAAGCTCGCTCCTACCGCTCTACCCAACCTACGGATGTGGTGCTCAGTCGAGCTTGAGCACCTTGGCAAGGACGATCTTCGGGCCTTTCATCTTCTTCACGATGATGCGCAGGCCGTCGGTTTCCAGCACTTCTTCCTCTTCCGGCACGCGGTTCAGGCTCTCGTAGATCAGGCCTGCAAGGGTGTCGGCTTCCACGTGGTCGAGGTCGATGCCGAGCAACCGTTCCACCTTGAACAGCGGGGTGTCGCCGCGCACCAGCAGCTTGCCCGGCTGGTAGGCCAGCACGCCCCGTTCGGTCTTGCGATGTTCGTCCTGGATATCGCCCACCAGCACTTCCAGCACGTCTTCCATGGTCAGGAAGCCCACCACCTTGCCGTCGGCCTCCTCGACCACGGCGAAGTGCGCGCCGCCCTGGCGGAATTGCTCCAGCAGGCGCGACAGCGGCATGTGCTTGGTCACGCGTTCCAGCGGGTGGGTGAGTTCGGCGAGGTCGAAGCTCTCCGGCAGGCTGTCCAGCGCTGACAGCGCCAGCAGCAGGTCCTTGATGTGCAGGACGCCGATGAACTCGCCTTTCTGCTCGTCATGCACCGGGTAGCGGCTGTACTTGTGGCGGCGGATCACGCTGAGGATGTCCGCCAGCGGTGCGTCGTGCTCGAGGAAGATCAGGTCTTCGCGGGAGTTGGCCCAATCCACCACTTCCAGTTCACCCAGCTCCACGGCCGAAGCCAGGACGCGCATGCCCTGGTCGCTGGGGTCGCGGGCGCGGCTGGAGTGCAGAATCAGTTTCAGCTCGTCGCGGCTGTAGTGATGTTCGTGGTGCGGGCCGGGCTCGCCTTGCCCTGCGATACGCAGGATGGTGTTGGCGCTGGCGTTGAGCAGCCAGATGGCCGGGTACATCAGCCAGTAGAAGAGGTAAAGCGGTACGGCGGTCCACAGCGACAGGAGCTCCGGCTTGCGGATGGCCCAGGATTTGGGCGCGAGCTCGCCGACCACGATGTGCAGGTACGAAATGATGAAGAAGGCGGTGAAGAAGGCGATGCCATGGACCAGCTTCGGCGAATCGATGCCGGCGTATTCCAGTACCGGACCGAGCAGGTGGGCGAAGGCCGGTTCGCCGACCCAGCCGAGGCCCAGCGAGGCCAGGGTGATGCCCAGCTGGCAGGCCGACAGGTAGGCGTCCAGCTGGTTGTGTACGGTGCGCAGGATGCGACCCCGCCACCCGTGCTTGTCGGCGATGGCTTCGACGCGGGTGGAGCGCAGCTTGACCATGGCGAATTCGGCGGCAACGAAGAAGCCGTTGAGCACCACGAGGAAAAGCGCAAAGAGAATCAGGCCGAAATCGGCAAAGTAACTGAGGAAGTTGCTACTGGGGGAAGGGTCCATGGAGGGCTTTTGCTGACGAAGGAACGGCTAAGGTTGAATGCTGCACCCCGAGTTTGCAAGTCGGGGCACAGCGTCATTCAGCTGCGCCGGACCACCTGGGTGCTGGGGAAATGGCAGGTGAAGGTGCTGCCGTGGTTGAGCACCGAACTGATGTCGAGCCGGCCGCGGTGGCGGATCAGCACGTGCTTGACGATGGCCAGGCCAAGGCCGGTTCCCCCGGTGCTGCTGTTGCGGCTGGAGTCGACGCGGTAGAAGCGCTCGGTCAGGCGCGGCAGGTGCTTGGTCTCGATGCCGATACCGCTGTCCTGCACGGAAAGGTGCGCGGCGTGCTCGTCGCCCCACCAGCGGATGCGGATCTCGCCTTCATCGGGCGTGTACTTCACTGCATTGAACACCAGGTTGGAGAAGGCGCTGCGAAGTTCCGCCTCGCTGCCGCGGAGCTTGAAGTTGTGATCGGCTTCCAGGCTGATGCGATGGTGGCGATTGCCGGACAGGGCAATGGCGTCGGCCTTGATCTGCAGCAGCATGAGGTCCACCGCCACGGGCTGGTTGTCCGAGGGGTAGTCGGTGGCTTCCAGCTTGGCCAGCAGCAGCAGGTCGTTGAGCAGGTTCTGCATGCGCTTGCCCTGCTGGCTCATCTGTTGCAGCGCGCGGGTCCAGCGCGGATTCACGTCCTCGACGTTGTCCAGCAGGGTCTCCAGGTAGCCGGCGATCACCGTCAGCGGTGTGCGCAGCTCATGGGAGACATTGGCGACGAAGTCCTTGCGCATCTGCTCCAGCTGGTGGAGGCGGGTGACGTCGCGCACCAGCATCAGGTGCTCGCTGTTGCCGTACTTGGTGATGTGGAACTGCAGGCGCAGGCGGTCATTGACTGGCGAGGGGAGGTCCAGGGGTTCGTTGTACTTGCCCTGCTCGAAGTATTCCTTGAAGCGCGGATGGCGGATCAGGTTGGTCGCCGGCTGGCCGCTGTCCTGGGGCGTCTTCAGGCCCAGCAGGGTTTCTGCGGCGCGGTTCCACCAGTCGAGGTTGCCGTCGCTGTCGAGCATCACCACGGCGTCCTTCAGGGCGGCGGTGGACTCCTGCACGCGGTCGATCACCGCCTGCAGTCGGCCACGCACGCGCTGGTCGCGGCGCTGGAGGTGGTAGATGCTGTCGAACACTTCGCCCCACAAGCCGTAGCCGTCCGGCGGCGGTTCATCGGGCTTGTGTTCCTTGAGCCATTTGTACAGGCGCAGCAGTTGCGCGAGGGTCCAGCCGAGGTAGGCGCCGAGGCCGACGACCAGCGCCCAGGCGTATTGGCCGGTGACCAGCCCTACCAGCAGGCAGGCACCGATCAGTAGAAGCAGGCGGCGGATAACGACGCCGCGCCAGTCTTGATTCACCTATCGCGTCCTTGTGGGGAGGGCGGGTTCAGCTTTTCGTGGAGAAACGATAGCCGGTGCCGCGAACGGTCTGAACCAGATTTTCGTATACCTCGCCGAGGGCCTTGCGCAGGCGCCGGATGTGCACGTCGACGGTGCGCTCTTCGACATAGACGTTGCCGCCCCATACCTGGTCCAGCAGTTGGCCACGAGTGTAGGCACGCTCCTGGTGGGTCATGAAGAACTGCAGCAGACGATATTCGGTGGGGCCCATCTCGGCAGGCTTGCCGTCGATGGTCACGCGGTGGCTGATCGGGTCCAGCAGGAGGCCGCCGATGGCGATCGGCGCTTCGCTGTCGCTGGGGCCGGCACGGCGCAGTACCGCCTTCAGTCTTGCCACCAGTTCACGCGGGGAAAAGGGCTTGGTGATGTAGTCGTCAGCGCCGACTTCCAGGCCCTGGATCTTGTTGTCCTCTTCGCCCTTGGCCGTGAGCATGATGATCGGGATGTCGCTGGTCAGGTCGTCGCGCTTGAGGCGACGAGCCAACTCGATGCCCGACGTGCCGGGGAGCATCCAGTCGAGGAGGATCAGATCGGGTTTGCGATCGACGATGACGGCGTGCGCCTGCTGGGTGTTTTCGGCTTCCAGGCAGTCGTAGCCGGCCATCTCCAGGGCGACGGCGATCATCTCGCGGATCGGCGCTTCGTCGTCGACTATCAGGATGTTCTTGCCAACCATGTTCAAGCCTCAAGAAAGGTCGCGTGTATGACTGATTGCGCCGCATTAGATAACGGAATTATTGCAGGGATGTGACACGTGAATGTTAGGCCCCTTGAGGTTCCTTGCCGATCCACCATTTGCACGGAACTCGGTCGAATCGGCCTCGTCTATTCTGATTGAGGCCGCCCCGAACCCGGGGCGGCCTGGAGCCTGGCACGGGACCCCATCGCCCTGATGGGTGTTCGTGGCTCCTTCTGTCCTGTGCCGCTGTGACCTCAAGCCGTGATCCAGCTGCCGCCAGGCTTTCGCTGTTCATTCCGAGGAGAGGCTAGAAAAATGAGAAGAATGTTCCCCCGAGTCGTTCCGCTGCTCGCTGGCGCGTTGCTGAGCTGGCCCCTGTTGGGCCTGGCGGCCGAGCCGGCGATGGAGAAGGACGGCATGCTGGTGGATGCCAAGGGCATGACGCTTTACACCTACGACAAGGACTCAGACGGCAAGTCCGCCTGCAACGGCCAGTGCGCAGAAAACTGGCCGCCGCTGATGGCCGATGCCAGCGCCATGGCTGATGGCAAGTGGAGCGTGGTCAAGCGTGACGATGGCTCCATGCAGTGGGCGTACGACGACAAGCCGTTGTACACCTTCGTCATGGACAAGAAGGCCGGCGATGTTACCGGCGACGGCAAGATGGGGGTCTGGCACGTCGCCAAACCCTAGAATTCGCTAGCCGTTGAAGATGACCTGCGCGCTGCGACTCAGCGCAGCGCGTAGTCGGCGACGATGCCGGCAAAGATGGCCAGGCCCGCCCAGTGGTTGTGCAGGAAGGCCTTGAAGCAGGCCTGCGGATCACGCGTGCGGGTGCTGTAGAACTCCCAGGCGAAGCACGCCGCCGCCACCAGCAGTCCCACGTAGAAACTTGCCCCCAGTTCGAAACGGCTTCCCGCAAGTACCAGACAGAGCAATGCCAGTCCCTGCAGAATCACGATGATCAGGCGATCGGCGTCGCCGAAGAGGATCGCCGTGGATTTGACCCCGATCTTCAGGTCGTCCTCGCGATCCGTCATCGCGTAGTAGGTGTCGTAGGCCACGGTCCACAGCAGATTGGCGATATACAGCAGCCAGGCCGCAGCCGGCAGCTCGCCGGTTTCCGCCGTGAAGGCCATGGGCATGCCCCAGGAGAAGGCCGCGCCCAGCACTACCTGCGGGTAGTAGGTGTAGCGCTTCATGAAGGGGTAGCAGGCGGCCAGTGCCAGGCCGCCGAAAGACAGCCAGATGGTGGTGGTGTTGGTGAACAGCACCAGGACGAAGCTGATGGCCACCAGGATGAAGAAGAACACCAGCGCCTCGCGCGGGCTGACCCGGCCGTTGGCCAGGGGGCGCGCCCGGGTGCGGGTAACGTGGCCGTCGAAGTTGCGGTCGGCGTAGTCGTTGATCACGCAGCCGGCCGCGCGCATCAGGTTCACGCCGAGGATGAAGATCACGAGGTTGGCCACGCTGGGGCTGCCCTCACCGGCAATCCACAGGGCCCAGAGCGTGGGCCAGAGCAGCAAGTAGATACCGATGGGCTTGTCCAGCCGGGTCAGCTGGATGAAATCCATGGCGCGGGGATGCAGGCGGTTCAGCGATTGCAGCAGGGTCAGGTACACAGGTGGCTCTCCGGCTCTCCCGTCGAAGCGCCGGATTATAAGGCCTCGATGCCTGCCTCGCGCCACAGGGCGGGGAGGAAGATCTCCGCCACCAGCACCCCCAGCGCACCCCGCGAAAAACATGACCGGCGGCCCCACAGGCGTTCGGCGCGCACGGCCATCGGCAACAGGGCAGCCGGATAGCGGGTGACTTCGATGGCGCCGCGGTCGAAGGCGCGATCGCTGAACAACAGCTCGCCGAGGGAGCGGCTGCCGAGCTGATGCAGGTCCAGTCCGGAACCTTCCAGGGCGGCGCGGGCCGCCACGCTGCGGGCGAACACCCAGATCTCGCCGTGGCCGCGCAGGTACACCTCGCGCACCCAGCCCTGGCTGCCGGCAGGAATGCCCAGCGCGCTGCATTCGTCGGTGCGCAGGGTCTGCCAACCTTCTTCCAGCGGCGTGACGCTGAAGGCGTTATCGGAAAGCGCGGTCAGCCGGCGGGTCAGCGAGCCCTGGTCGAACAGCCAGTCGCGGACGCTGGCGGCCGGAGCGGGATGGAGCTGGGTGGCAGTGAGCCAACGGGGCGGATGGACAAGGGCTGCGTGGGGCACGGAAGGGGCTTGGGCGATGGAAGACGGCGCAGAGTAGCACGGCCGATGCCCGTCGGCTGCCTCTTGCCCGGGGGTGGGATAAACCAGTAAAAAGCGCCCCTGAAGTGACCGAAATGCCCGCCAGAGGCTGCGGTTCGAGAAGACCTGATTGTGCGGAGAGCTGAGTGATGAAGAAGTGGCAATGCGTGGTATGTGGCCTGGTCTACGACGAATCCCAGGGCTGGCCGGATGACGGCATCGCCGCGGGCACCCGTTGGGAGGACGTTCCGCAGGACTGGATCTGCCCCGATTGCGGGGTGGGCAAGCTGGATTTCGAGATGATCGAAATCAACTGATCCTGTTTCCGCCTGGAAAAGCCGGCCCCGTGCCGGCTTTTTCGTGTCTGCAGGTTCAGCCTATCCTCTGTCTGGACTGGTCCGGTGGCGCTTGGCGGTCGCCGGTCGATTGGAGTAGGTTCAGTACGGCTTTCCGCGCCGGCGGAGGTGGTCATGCGCAAGTGGCAATGCGTTGTCTGCGGTTTCATCTACGACGAAGCCGAGGGGCTGCCCGAAGAGGGCATCGCGCCGGGCACGCGCTGGGAAGACATTCCGCCGGACTGGGTCTGCCCCGATTGCGGCGTCGGCAAGATCGATTTCGAGATGATCGAGATCGCCTGATCCGCCATCCAACCCCCATTCAAGTGACGGCCCCGGGGCCGTCGCGTCGTTTCGCGAGCAGGAGTGAGCAATGAGTGCACCCGTGGTAATAGTCGGCACCGGCCTGGCCGGTTACAACCTGGCCAAGGAATTTCGCAAGCTGGACAGCGAAACCCCGCTGCTCCTGATCAGTGCCGACGATGGCCGCTCCTACTCCAAGCCGATGCTGTCCACCGGCTTCGGCAAGAACAAGGACGCCGATGGCCTGGCCATGGCCGAGGCCGGCGCCATGGCCGAGCAGCTCAAGGCGGAAATTCGCACACACACGCGTATCACCGGTATCGACCCGGGTCACCAGCGCCTGTGGATAGGCGAGGAGGCCGTGCCCTATCGCGACCTCGTGCTCGCCTGGGGGGCGGACACCATTCGCGTGCCGGTCGAGGGCGATGCCCAGGATGCGATCTTCCCGATCAACGATCTGGAGGACTACGCGCGCTTCCGCACCGCTGCGGCCGGCAAGCGCCGGGTGCTGATCCTCGGCGCCGGGCTGATCGGTTGCGAGTTCGCCAACGACCTCAGCCTGGGCGGGCTGGAAGTGGAGCTGGTCGCGCCCTGCGAGCAGGTGATGCCGGGTCTGTTGCATTCGGCTGCCGCGTCTGCGGTGCAGGCCGGGCTGGAAAGCCTCGGCGCGCGCTTCCACCTCGGCCCGGTGCTGGCCCGCCTGGATCGCGGCGAGAACGGCCTGGAAGCGTTGCTCTCCGATGGCACCCGGATCGCCTGCGATCTGGTGGTGTCCGCCGTTGGCTTGCGCCCGCGCACCGAACTGGCCGCCGCAGCGGGGCTCGCGGTGAATCGGGGCGTAGCGGTGGACCGTCAGCTGCGTACATCCCATGCGAACATCTACGCCCTGGGCGACTGTGCCGAGGTGGATGGCCTCAACCTGCTTTACGTGATGCCGTTGATGGCCTGCGCCCGCGCGTTGGCACAAACCCTGGCGGGAACGCCTACTGCGGTGGCATACGGCGCGATGCCGGTCACGGTAAAGACCCCGGTCTGCCCGCTGGTGGTATCGCCGCCACCCCGTGGCACGGAGGGCAGCTGGACCGTTGAAGGTTCCGGCGCGGACATCAAGGCGCTTTACCGCGATGCGGCTGGAAGCCTGCTCGGCTATGCCCTCACCGGGGCCGCGGTGCAGGAGAAACTGGCCCTGAACCGGGAGCTGCCGCCGCTTCTGGCATAAATGTCAGCCCTTCTGTCGGATTAATCCTTCTGTTCTTTCGGAATTCCCGCTGAGGACACTGGCGGAGTGCCAATCGGCGTGCCATCCTCCCCGTGGTCTGCCGCAGCGCAGAGCCGTTGCGGCGCCTTGGGCGCTGTTCTGGACGAACAGCACGGACACAAAAACAACAAACCGTCAATGAGGCATCTATGCGTAAACCGGAACTCGCCGCCGCTATCGCCGAAAAGGCCGATCTCACCAAGGATCAGGCCAATCGCGTACTCAATGCGGTGCTGGAAGAAATCACCAACGCGCTGAACCGCAAGGACAGCGTAACGCTGGTGGGCTTCGGCACCTTCCTGCAACGTCATCGTGGTGCCCGCACTGGCAAGAACCCGCAGACGGGTCAGCCGGTCAAGATCAAGGCCAGCAATACTGTCGCCTTCAAACCGGGCAAATCGCTGAAAGAAGCCGTGAACTAAGCTTCTTCTGCCCGGAACCGGGGAGGTTCCGGGCAGTTCATCCGCACCCTCGCAATACCCTCCTTTAGCTGGCTGTAGTCCTGCCGGCAAACCGCTACAATGCGCCGCTTTCTCAAACCTTCGAGGCGTGCGCGCATGAAATTCCGCTTTCTTCTCTGGATGCTGGGCCGCCTGATGGCCAAGGCCAGCCGTGATAATGCCGAGTTCCAGCAGCAGCTGGCGGGCAAGGACCTGGTGTTCCAGCTGCATACCCTGGACGGCAAGATCGCCCGCCATTTCATCGTTCGCGAACAGCGCGTCATCAGTAAGCGCGGCCCCGCCAACTCGCCGGCCTTCGCCATTGGTTTCAAGGACGGCGCCTACGGCTTCGCTACCATGAGTGCGAAGAACAAGCAGCTGGCCTTCATGCAGGGCATCCAGAACAAGGACATTCAGATCCAGGGCAACCCGGCGCTGGTGATCTGGTTCCAGGGGCTGACCAAGCACCTGGTGCCAAAGAAGAAGGCCGTCGAGAAGAAAGCCGCCTGACCTCGTTTCCCCTGTAGGAGCGAATTTATTCGCGATTGAAATCGCTCCCACAGCGTGCGGAAAGAGAATGAAAAAAGGGGCGCCACTGGCGCCCCTTTTTCATGCCCGCAGGATCAGTGTGGCGCGTTGAACTGGGAAGCCAGTTCACGCAGCGCGGCTTCCGCCTGGAGCACCTTGTTCACCGCGTCATCCGCCTTCTCGCGGGTAATCCCCAGGGCATCGAACAGGTCGTCCGGAATCTCGACTTCCGGGCCTGAGCCGATGCCACGGTTGCGCAGCAGGCTGACCGCCAGGCACACCAGGTTGGGGTAGGCGGCGTTGTCGCTCTGGTAGTCGGGATCGTGCTGGAAACGCAGGGCGGTGTAGAGCTCTTCCGGCATGTCCCAGAAGCGCATGAGCCAGCTGCCGATCTGCTCGCGTGTGATGCCCAGCAAGTGCTGCTCGATGTAGCTGTGAGAGAGGTGCGGGTTGACCTCCAGGTGCCGGCAGATCAGCGAGAAATGCGGCGGGAAGACATGTGCCAGGACCAGGTAGCCGAAGTTGTGCAGCAGGCCGGCGAGATAGGTCAGGCCAGTCTCTGGGCGTTGGGCACGCGGCATGGCACGGGTCAGGCCCTCGATGACCGCGGCGGTATAGATCGCCTGCTGCCAGTAGGGTGTGGCTTGCTGCGGCTGGTCCTTGGGCAGGCTCAGGGACTTGCCCAGGGCGAGGCCGAGGGCAAGGTTGATCACCAGGTCGAAGCCCAGTACGCGCACGATGGCGTCTTCCACGGAGCGAATCTTGCCGGGGGCGGCGTAGTAGGGCGAAGCCGCCCAGCTCACCACCTGTGCGGCCAGGGCCGGGTCGGTTTCCACGACGCCGGTGATGTCTTCCACGGTGGCATTGGGATCGACCCTGAGCTTGATGATTTTCTGCGCGGATTCGGCCAGCGGCGGGATCTCGATGGTTTCTTCCAGGCGCTGCTGGATACGGCGCGCGGTGAAGGCCTGGACGGCCTGGGTGATCTCGGCACGGTCGTCGGCCGGGCGGTCGAGGTTCGGGCGGATGCTCGCCAGGGGTTCACCGAAGCGTGCGGCGCTGGCCTTGCCGAGCAGGCTGCGATAGTCCTCGCTGGCCAACTCCAGCAGTACACCGGGTTGGCCGGACTCGACCAGCAGGCGCGGCTCCTGCAGCAGACGCTCGTCGTACAGGCACGGCGAGCTGGTCAGCGGCGGCAGGCCCGGCAGGGTGCCCAGCTGGTGCTTGCCGAGCATGCGCTCAAGGCGCTCGGGCTTGACCGCTACCAGTTTGCGGCCGGTGAGTTCGGCGAGACGATTGAGGTCGAGCAGCTGGCTACGCGGGAAGAGCACCAGAAGGGCGCCGACGGCGTCTTCCAGCAGTACCGACTGGACCCGCTGCGCAGCAGACAGACCCGGATGCTCCAGACGAACCTGGAAGGCCAGTCCGAGCTTTTCCAGCAGCTGCACTATCACTTCGGGCGGTTGTGGCGAGGAATCCGGGGCGAGGGCGACTTCTGTCATGGCAGCATCCAGCTTTGAATTTTTCTGCCCGGAGTATAACGAGCAGGTCGGAAGGGGTCGGGGCGAGGCGACGATTGAGCTGTGAACTGCATCACACTTGGCCGTACTGTTGACCGTGACGCAACCAGCGCTCCAATAGTGGACTGACGTGCTGAGGCCAATGGGCCAGCAGGGCTTGTGCCGCGTCGCGTACGGCGGGCAGGAGGTCGGCATCGCGCATGAGGTCGGCAACTTTGAACTGCAACAGGCCGGTCTGGCGGGTGCCGAGCATTTCGCCTGGGCCGCGCAGTTCCAGGTCCTTCTCGGCGATGACGAAGCCGTCGCAGGTTTCGCGCATGATCGCCAGGCGTTCGCGACCGAGCTGTGACAATGGCGCGTGGTAGAGCAGCACGCAGTGGCTGGCGGCACTGCCCCGGCCAACGCGACCGCGCAGCTGGTGCAGCTGGGCAAGGCCGAGCCGCTCGGGGTTCTCGATGATCATCAGGCTGGCGTTGGGGACGTCCACGCCCACCTCGATCACCGTGGTGGCCACCAGCAGTTGCAGGGCGCCGGCCTTGAACTCGGCCATCACCGCAGCCTTTTCGGCGGGTTTCATGCGTCCATGGATCAGGCCTACGCGAAGCTCGCCGAGGGCCGAAGACAGTTCTTCGAATGTCGTCTCCGCCGCCTGGCAGGTCAGCTCCTCGGATTCCTCGATCAGGGTGCAGACCCAATAGGCCTGGCGCCCTTCATGGCACGCCGCACGGACGCGCTCGATCACTTCGAGGCGGCGGCTATCGGCGACCAGCACGGTGTTCACGGGCGTCCGACCAGGCGGCAACTCGTCGAGGATGGAGGTGTCCAGGTCAGCGTAGGCACTCATCGCCAGCGTTCGCGGGATCGGCGTGGCGGTCATGATCAACTGGTGCGGGCAGAGGCGTCCGTCCACGCCTTTCTGGCGCAGCGCCAGGCGCTGCTGGACGCCGAAGCGGTGCTGCTCGTCGATGATCACCAGCGCCAGGCGCTTGAACTTCACCTCGTCCTGGAACAGCGCGTGGGTGCCGACGATCATCGGCGTGCCACCGGCGATCTGTTCCAGGGCGGCGGCGCGTGCCTTGCCCTTGAGCTTGCCGGCAAGCCAGGCGACTTCGATGCCGAGTGGTTGCAGCCACTTGGTGAAATTCACGTAGTGCTGCTCGGCGAGGATTTCCGTGGGGGCCATCAGCGCCACCTGGTAGCCGGCCTCCAGGGCCTGCAACGCGGCCAGCGCGGCGACCACGGTCTTGCCTGCACCGACATCCCCCTGCACCAGGCGCAGCATGGGTTCCTGCTGGGCCAGGTCGTAGGCAATTTCCGCGCCGACGCGCTGTTGGGCTCCGGTGGGCTGGAAGCCGAGGTTGTGCAGGTATTGTCCGGGCAGTTTGCGTGCCGGGGGCAGTTGCGGTGCGTGCTGGGCGCGCAGGCTTTCGCGTAGGCGCTGCAGGGACAGCTGATGGGTCAGCAACTCCTCGAAGGCCAGGCGCTGCTGCGCCCAGTGCTGGCCCTCGGCGAGTTCTTCGAGGTCGGCATCCGGCGGGGGACGGTGGAGGTAGCGAATCGCTTCATCCAGCGAGCCCAGGTGGTAATCACGCGCCAATTCCTTCGGCAACCAGTCCGGCAGGCTGTGTGGGCCGAGGCGGGCCAGGGCGAGCTGGCTGAGGCTGCGCAGACGCTGTTGGGTCAGGCCTTCGGTGGTGGGGTAGATCGGGGTCAGGGTCTGTTCCACCGGTGGCGGCTCGTCACCACTGAGGGCACGGTACTCCGGGTGGTAGATCTCCAGCCCTGTTGCACCTGGGCGGACTTCGCCGTAGCAGCGCAACTGGGTGCCGCGCTTGAGACCTTCCTTTTGCGCCTGGCTGAAGTGGAAGAAGCGCAGGCTGAGGGTGCCGGTGCCGTCCTGCAGGCGTACCAGCAGGCTGCGGCGGCGACCCATGACGACGTCGGCGCCACCCACGATGCCTTCCACGACCGCATCCTGGCCCGGGCGCAGTTCGCCAATCGGGGTGATGCGGGTACGGTCCTGGTAGCGCGTGGGCAGGTGGAAAAGGATGTCCTGCAGGTTTTCCAGGCCGACCTTGGCGAGCTTTTCCGCCAGGGCGGCACCCACGCCCTTGAGCGCGGTGACCGGGACTTGCGCCAGCTCGGTCATGCCGGCTGCGGTTCGCCCTGGGTTTTCGGATGAGCCACGGAGCAGAGGCGGATCGAGTCTGCCAGGACTTCGATGGCGCGCGGGCGCGGGAAGCTGGCACGCCAGGCAATGGCCACGGTGCGGAAGGGCACGGGCGGCGTCAGCGGGCGGATCTCGATGATGCCGGGGGCGTAATGATGACTGTCCACCGCCGAGAACGGCAGGATCGAAACGCCGAGGCCGGAGGCGACCATGTGGCGGATGGTTTCCAGGGAGCTGGACTCCACCGTGGTGTGCTTGGCGCTGTCCTCACCGCCCTTGCGCAGGCTCGGGCAGGCCTCCAGGACCTGGTCGCGGAAGCAGTGGCCTTCGCCCAGCAGCAGCAGGCTCTTGTCGTTGAGCATCTCGCTGTCGATGGATTCGCGCTCGCTCCAGGGATGCCCGAACGGCAGCAGCACGTAGAAAGGTTCGTCGTAGAGCGGCTTGGTCAGCACATCGGCTTCGGCGAACGGCAGGGCGATGATGATCGCGTCGAGTTCGCCGGTGCGCAGCTTGTCACGCAGGATGTGGGTGAAATTCTCTTCGATGTACAGCGGCATCTGCGGGGCGACCCGGTGCAACTGCGGAATCAGGTGCGGGAAGAGGTAGGGACCAACGGTATAGATGGCGCCCACCTTGAGCGGTGCGGCGAGCTGGTTCTTGCCGGCCTGGGCCATCTCGCGGATGCCCTGCGCCTGCTCCAGCACTTTCTGCGCCTGGGTAACGATGCCCTCGCCGACCGGGGTCAGGCGCACTGCGCTCTTGCTGCGCTCGAAGATGAGCACACCGAGCTCGTCTTCCAGTTTCTTCACCCCCACCGACAGGGTCGGTTGGCTCACGTGGCAGCGTTCGGCGGCACGGCCGAAATGCTGTTCCTGGGCGAGGGTGACGATGTAGCGCAGTTCGGTGAGGGTCATAGCATTTATCCATTGAGGTCCGGCAAGCATAGCGGCTGGAGTCAATGGAACCAAGCGCCTGCGCGAGGTGCGCAGGCGCTTGGGAGTCAGCGGCGGTCCAGCGAGTAGACGAAGGGCGCGACCACTTCGAGGGAGCCGTTGTTGAGCAGCTCCGGCGGGGGCGGCGGCAGCGGCTGGGCGCGCCTGATCATCTCCAGGGTGGCGCGGTCCAGCGAGGCGCTGCCGGACTTGCCCACCAGGGTGTAGGACAGCACCTTGCCTTCGCCATCGACCACGAAGCGCAGGCGGTTGACCCCTTCGAAGCCGCGGCGGCGGGCGTCGTCCGGGTAACGCTTGTAGCGCGCCAGGTGTGCCAGCAGCTTGCTCTGCCAGGTCGGCCTGGCGTCCGACGGTGCGCTGGAAGCGGCCTGCTGCTGGGCAGCGGGCTTGGTGTCGCTCGGGGCCTTGGTGGGCGCGGCGACGCTTTCCTTCACGCTCTCGGTTTCCTGCGGCTTCTCAGGCTTGGGCTCCGGCGGTTTCGGCTTCGGCGGCTTGGGCTTGGGTTTCGGCTTGGGCGCGATGGCGATCTTCGGCTTCGGCACTTCCACCAGCTTGGGCAGCGGTTCGGGTTCGGGCTCGACCTGGGGTGGCGGTGGTGGCGCCGGGACGGGTGCGGGGGCCGGCAATGGTTCCAGCTCCACCATCATGGCCGCGGGCGGCAGCTCGATCGGCTCGGCGTGCGGGCGCCAGTAGAGCGCCCAGAGGCCGAGGCCGATGTGCAGGCCGAGCACGACGACCAGGCTGACGCCCCATTGCGACAGCTTGCGTTTGCCTTGGCTCATTTAGTCCCGACCGTCTCGAGTCCAACCAGGCCGATCTTCAGGTAGCCGGCGTTGCGCAGGGCATCCATGACTTCCATCAGGCGACCGTATTCGACGACCTTGTCGCCGCGCACGAAGATGGTCTTTTCCTTGTCGGCCTTGGTCAGCTTGTCCAGCACGCCGCCCAGTTGCTCTTCGGTGACCTGCTCGTTCTCCAGGTACAGGCTCTTGTCTTCCTTGATGCTCAGGTAGATCGGCTTGTCCGGCCTGGGTGCGGGCTTGGCGGTGGAGGCGGGCAGGTCGACCTTGATGTCGACTGTCGCCAGGGGGGCCGCCACCATGAAGATGATGAGCAGCACCAGCATGACGTCGATGAAGGGGGTGACGTTGATCTCGTGGGTTTCCTGGAGGTCATCGCCACCATCGTTCAGATGGATTCCCATGGATCAGCCCACTTTTGCCATTTGCGGAGACTGGCCACGGTCGGCCGGCTGGTGGTCGAGGTCGCGGCTGACCAGCAGCAGGACCTGGGCCGAAGCATCGGACACCTGCGCCTTATAGCCGGCGATGGAGCGGGCGAAGACGTTGTAGATGACCACGGCCGGGATCGCGGCGACCAGGCCCAGGGCGGTGGCCAGCAGGGCTTCGGCGATACCGGGGGCGACCACCGCGAGGTTGGTGGTCTGGGATTTTGCGATGCCGATGAAGCTGTTCATGATGCCCCAGACCGTGCCGAACAGGCCGACGAAGGGCGCGGTGGAACCGATGGTGGCGAGCACGCCGGTGCCCTGGCTCATCTGGCGACCGCTGGCGGCGACCAGGCGCTCGAGGCGGAAGCTGACGCGTTCCTTGATGCCTTCTTTCTCGCGGGTGTTGGCGGAGAGCTTCACCTCTTCCTGGGCGTCCTGCACCAGCTGGTGGGAGACGCAGCTGCCGTTGCTGACCTTCTCGCCAGCCTCGATCAGGGTGCGCGCGGATTTCAGGGTGCCCAATTCGCGGCGCAGGCGGCGCTTGGCGGCGACCAGCTCGAAGCCCTTGGCGATCCATACGGTCCAGGTCAGGACAGAGGCCAGGGCCAGGCCGATCATCACGGCCTTCACCACGATATCGGCGTTCTGGTACATGCCCCAGGGGGACAGGTCGTGAGCCAGCATCAGCTCGCCTTCAGCCTCGGCGGCCAGCGGGTCAGTCGGAATGGCATTCGGGTCCAGCGTGGCAGAGTCGGCCGGCACTGCGCTGCCGTTCGCAGCTGGGATGGCGGCGGCATCAGCCGGAACAGTGGCGGACGCGGCGGGCTGGCCGGCGGTGGCCGGAACGCTCTGGGCAGTCGGCTCCTCGGCGAAGGAAGCGCCGGGCACCAGCATCATGCTGATCAGCAGGGCCGCGAGCAGGCGTGACGGGCGGGAGGCAGTATTGGGCTGTACGTTGCGAGCGTTGGGTTTCATGCTGGCCGGACCTGAAGGATTGAAAGCGGTTTCGTCCATCGGCATTGGGGGAATGCCTGGATCGAAGGGCTTGCATTATTGCAAGTAATTCTTGTTTGTAAAAGTGACCCTGTAGCGATCCCGTTGCCGTTCGGCGATTCGATGGCTCGGCGCGAGTGATTGGCGATTGCCTGTCATGGCCCTATCCTGATGACTTTTTCGGAGTATTCCCGATGTCCGCTTCCCTCCTGATTGCCGGCTGCGGCGATGTTGGCAGCCGTCTCGCCACTGAAATGGTGCAGGCTGGCTGGACGGTACATGGGCTTCGGCGCCAGGTGTCGGCCCTGCCAACTGGCGTCCTGCCGGTCGCCGGCGACCTGGAACGTGCCGACTGCCCACCGGGCTGGCCCCAGGGACCGCTGGACTATCTGGTCTACTGCGCGGCGGCCAACCAGCACGATGAAGCTGGTTATCGCTCGGCCTACGTCGACGGGCTGCGACACGTGCTGGCCTGGCTGGCCCAGCATGGACAAGTGCCGCGGCGCGTCCTGTTCGTTTCCAGCAGCGGCGTTTATGGCCAGCGAGACGGCGAGTGGATCGACGAGACCTCCCCTGCCGAGGCCGAAGGTTATTCCGGCCAGGTGATGCTGGAGGCCGAGCGCCTGCTCCTGCAGAGCGGCCTTCCCGCTACCTGCGTGCGCCTGACCGGCATCTACGGGCCTGGCCGCGAATGGCTGCTCAAGCAGGTGCGCATGGGCTATCGCGTGGTCAGCGAGCCGCCCCTCTATGCCAATCGTATCCATGCCGACGACTGCGCTGGCTTGCTGGCTCATCTGCTCAAGGCTGATGCCGACGGCATGGCGCTGGACGACTGCTATATCGGTGTCGACGATGCGCCGGCGCCGCTGCACGAGGTGGTCGGCTGGCTGCGCGAGCGGATGGGCGTCACCGAGTGGGCCGACGAGTCGACCGTGCGCCGCTCCGGCAGCAAGCGCTGCAGCAACGCCCGTGCCCGAGCCCTGGGCTGGGCTCCGCGTTACCCGAGCTACCGCGAAGGCTACGCGGCGATCCTCGGGGACGCCTGAACGTGGACGCCAACCGCATGCTGGCGCGCCCCTGGCTACCGGGGGTGGAACTGTTTCATGCGGACTTTTCCGGGCAGCCCTTTGGCCGTCACAGCCACGATGCCTTCGCCATCGGCGCCATCCTGCATGGCGTGGGCGGTTATCAGTGCCGGGGCGGGCGTCATGCGCTGCCGGCGGGCACGCTGTCGCTGATGAATCCCGAGGAGCCCCACACCGGTCATGCCGAATCCGAGCGGCTGATCTATCGCATGCTCTATGTCGAAGAGTCGCGCCTGCCCGCTCTACTGGGGCGCAAGCGCTTGCCGGATGGGTTCCGCGAGCTGAATCCGGCCGATGACGGGCAGGTAGCGGCCGGGTTGGCTCGCCTGGCGGCGGAATTCGAACGCGGCGATGCGCTAGCGCTGGAGAGCGAACTGCTGGATGTGCTCGAAAGGGTGTTCGTCCGTCACGGCGGCCTGCGTGCAGCGGCGCCCGCATCCCGGGATGGCGGCGTGACGAGTTTCCTGCGCGACTATCTGGAGGCTCACTACGCCGATGCGGTAAGCCTCGAACACCTGGCCGGACTGGTGCAGCGGCATCCGCGCCACCTGATCGACGCCTTCCGCCGCGCCTACGGCGTGCCGCCGCACACCTACCTGCTGCAGCGGCGGGTACGCGAAGCCAAGCGCCTGTTGCTGGCTGGGCAGCCACCGCTGGACGTAGCGCTAAGCCTCGGCTTCTACGACCAGGCGCATTTCTCCGGCACTTTCAAGCGCTTCACCGGCGTGACGCCGGGGCATTTCCGTCGCGCTGCACGCACCTGAGTTTTCTCCAAGACCGCCTGACCACAGCGCCTCGACACTGACCGCCGTATTTCACGGAGGTCCTAAAGCCATGCTTGCGTTGTTCCTGTTGGTCGCCAGTACTCATTTCGCCGCGCTGCTGTCGCCAGGACCGGATTTCTTCCTGCTGTTGCGTGCCGGTCTGGTCAGGGGTTTGCGCCATGCCGACGGCGTAGCCGCCGGGATCGCCCTGGCCAACCTCTTGTCGATGCTCGTGGTGTTGCTGGCGCTGAGCCTGTTGCCCGAATCAGGTGGGCCGGTCTGGCAGTTGCTGCAACTGGCAGGGGGAGGCTATTTCGTCTGGATCGGTAGTAGGGCGCTGCTGGCGCAGCGGGACCTGGCGCTGCCGGAAGATGATGCCTGGGAGCAAGGGCGTTGGCGGAGTGGATTCGTCGAAGGCCTGCTGGCCAGCAGCCTGAACCCCAAGCTGCCGATCTTTTATGCCGGCCTGTTCGGAGTGCTGCGCGCGGCGTCCATGCCTGCCTGGGGCCTGGCCTTCAGCATGGGCTGGATGACCCTGGTGGTGCTGTTCTGGGACATGGCGCTGGTGCGGCTGCTCGGCCATCCGCGCTGGCGCGACTGGCTGCAATTGCGCGTCAGGGTGCTGGATAGGCTGTGCGGTGCGTTGCTGCTGGCGCTGGGGGTATGGCTGGTGGCCGGGTCGTAGGAGCGAGCTCTGCTCGCGATCGGTTCGGCACGAAGCTTCGCGCCGAGCTCGCTCCTACGTTATCTGCGGGAGAGGCTCAGTCGCGCTCCAGCAGCCAGGCGCGCTTGCCGGGGGAGTACTCGGGCATCTCGTCGATATGCGCACGGTTACGCGCTTCGAGGATTTCCAGCTCGTCACCGTCGCGGACGAAAATCCACGCCGCGCCCTGGTTGCCATTCTGCAGCCAGATGCTGTCGTTTTCGCCGCTCATGGCCGCGCAGTCACCTGCCAGGCAGAGGGCGTAGCGATCAGCCCCCGGGAAGCCTTCGAGACTGCCATCGGGATTGAACTTGACCTCGCCGCCCTGGCCCTGGCCGTCGACGATTGTCCAGGTGCCGCCGAGGTAGGCGGTGTAGAGCGCGTGTTCGAATGCACTACCGGGCGGTGCCCCATCTACGGGAGACTTGTCCGGGTGGATGAAGCGTTGCTCGGGGAGGTTTTCGCTGGCTTTCTGCACCAGTTCCGGGCCGTCCACTTCGAGCTCTTCGTGGTAGTCGCCGTAGAAATCCACTCGCCAGGCGCCATCTTCCTGGGCTGCGAGGCGTCCTTCGCCCAGCTCGAAACCATTGCTGTAGTGGGCTTCGCCGGTCTTCTGGTCGATCTGCCATTCCAGGTTCGGGCCGTAGGCGAGCAGCGACTCGCGCAGCTTGCCTTCTTTGGCTGCGGCATTGATGGCTGCCTGGTTGATCCAGATGCCGCTGGGGTCAGACGGGGCACTGGAGCAGCCGCCAAGAATGGCCGCGCAGAGCAGCAGGGGGAGGGTGTGACGCATGACGGATTCCTTCCGGAACGGATAGCCACGGACCGGACGGCCCGTGGCAGGGAGGCGCTTATTCGAGGACCAGGATGGCGTCCATTTCAACCTGAGAACCACGCGGCAGGGCGGCAACGCCGATAGCTGCGCGAGCCGGGTAGGGCTGTTCGAAGTAGCGGCCCATGACTTCGTTGACCTTGGCGAAGTGGGACAGGTCGGTCAGGAAGATGTTCAGCTTGACGATGTCCTTGAACGAGCCGCCAGCGGCTTCGGCCACGGCCTTCAGGTTTTCGAATACCTGAACGGTCTGGGCTTCGAAGCCTTCGACCAGTTCCATGGTTTTCGGATCCAGCGGGATCTGGCCGGACATGTAGACGGTATTGCCGGCCTTGATGGCCTGAGAGTAAGTGCCGATTGCGGCAGGTGCCTTGTCGCTGCTGATGACGGTCTTGCTCATGAGAACTCCTTGGGGCTCTTGGGATCAGCTACGCCCGCACGCGGGTGATACGGATCACCCCTTTGAGCGCGCGCAGCTTCTTGATCACTCGCGCCAGGTGCACACGGTCGTGCACGCTGACCACCAGCTGGACCACGCTGATGCGACCATCGCGCTCGTCCATGCTGATCTTCTCGATATTGCCGTCGGCGGCATTGACGCTGCTGGCCAGCAGGGCGATCAGGCCGCGCTGGTGCTCCAGCTCGACGCGCAGCTCGACGTTGAACTCGCCGGCAACGTCCTTGGCCCAGGACAGCTGGATGCATTTTTCCGGGTTGTGCCGGATTTCGCTGATGTTCTTGCAGTTTTCCAGGTGCACCACCATGCCCTTGCCAGCGGAAAGGTGGCCGACGATGGGGTCGCCCGGAATCGGCGTGCAGCACTTGGCATAGCTCAGCACCAGGCCCTCGGTGCCGCGGATCGCCAGCGGACCTTCGGGGTTCGGCAATTGCTCGCCGTCGCTGGCCAGCAGGCGACGGGCGACTACATAGGCCATGCGGTTGCCGAGACCGACGTCTTCCAGCAGGTCTTCGATCACGTCCAGGCGGTACTCGCCGAGCACGGCCTGGATGCGCTCGGGGCTGATCTTGTCCAGATGGCTTTCGAAGCCGGCCAGGGCCTTGTTCAGCAGGCGCTCGCCGAGGCTGATGGACTCGGAACGGCGCTGTTGCTTGAGGGCGTGGCGGATATGGGTGCGCGCCTTGCCGGTCACGACGAAGTTGAGCCAGGCGGGATTCGGCCGCGCGCCGGGTGCCGTGACGATTTCCACGGTTTCACCACTCTGCAGCGGCTCCGAGAGGGGCGCCAGGCGGCGGTTGATACGGCAGGCGATGCAGGTGTTGCCGACGTCGGTGTGCACCGCGTAGGCGAAGTCGACTGCAGTGGAGCCTTTTGGCAGCTCCATGATGCGACCCTTCGGCGTGAACACGTAGACCTCGTCGGGGAAGAGGTCGATCTTCACGCTCTCGATGAACTCCAGCGAGTTGCCGGCGCGTTGCTGCAGTTCCAGGATGCCCTTGACCCATTGGCGAGCCCGGGCATGGGTGCCCTTGGGCTGGTCGTCCTCGGTGGACTTGTACAGCCAGTGCGCGGCAATGCCGTTGTTGGCCATCTCTTCCATTTCGCGGGTGCGGATCTGGATTTCGATGGGTACGCCGTGCATGCCGAACAGGGTCGTATGCAACGACTGGTAGCCGTTGGCCTTGGGAATCGCGATGTAGTCCTTGAAGCGACCGGGCAGCGGCTTGTACAGGTTGTGCACGGCGCCGAGCACGCGGTAGCAGGTGTCGACCTTGTCGACGATGATGCGGAAGGCGTAGACGTCCATGATCTCGTTGAACGCCCGGCGCTTGCCGCGCATCTTCTTGTAGATGCTGTAGAGGTGCTTCTCGCGGCCGATGACCTCGCCTTCCATGCCTTCTCGGCGCAGGCAGTTGGTCACCGATTCCTCGATCTTGTTGACGATTTCCTTGCGGTTGCCGCGGGCGCGGCGCACAGCAGCACGAATGCGCTCCGAGCGCATCGGGTGCATGGCCTTGAAACCGAGGTCCTCGAACTCCACGCGCATGCTGTGCATGCCCAGCCGGTTGGCGATCGGGGCGTAGATTTCCAGGGTTTCCTTGGCGATGCGCCGGCGCTTCTCGCCGGACAGCACTTCCAGCGTGCGCATGTTGTGCAGGCGGTCGGCCAGCTTGACCAGGATCACGCGGATGTCTCGCGCCATGGCCATGGCCATCTTCTGGAAGTTCTCGGCCTGGGCTTCAGCCTTGGACTCGAAATTCATCTGGGTCAGCTTGCTGACCCCATCCACCAGCTCGGCGACGGTCTCGCCGAATTGCGCGCAGAGGGCTTCCTTGGCGATGCCGGTGTCCTCGATCACGTCATGCAGCATCGCGGCCATCAGGCTCTGATGGTCCATGTGCATGTCGGCGAGAATGCTGGCTACGGCGAGCGGGTGGGTGACGTAGGCTTCACCGCTGCGACGGCGTTGGCCGTCGTGGGCCTGCTCGGCATAGAAGTAGGCTCGGCGCACCAGGTTGACCTGGTCGGCGCCGAGGTAGGTCGAAAGTCGTTCGGCAAGGGCGTCTATGCTCGGCAAGATATTTCTCCTTGCCGGCCTTGGTTACCCTGCGCCGTGCGACGTCGACCAGGCATAAGATCAGAGGGCCTCGTTGGCCTCGTCCTCGAATGCGGCAAACAGCGGCTCTTCTTCAACGATGTCTTCCTGGGCGACGACTTCATGGTCGACCAGGCCGGCAGCGATTTCGCGCAGGGCGACTACGGTCGGCTTGTCGTTTTCCCAGGCTACCTTCGGCTCTTTGCCGCCGGTGGCCAGCTGACGGGAACGCTTGGTGGCGAGCATGACCAGCTCGAAGCGGTTATCGACGTTGTCCAGGCAATCTTCAACGGTAACGCGGGCCATGGTGTTCCTCGTAGCACGAAATGAATGGCTGATGCTTTGCCCAATTGGGCGAGCGGACTGGATAGTCTAAAAAATCGCCAGCAATTAGGGAAGCGCCGATTTTTCGGCGCTTTGCGGGTGGAGTGTGGCTCAAGGCAGGTGCGGGAGCCAGCTATGGCGGCGATAGAGACGCGTGCGGCTATTCGAGCAGGCGGGCCAGCAGGGCGCCGTGGCGGACCTGTTGCGAGTCGTGGCGCAACTGGTTCGCGCGGAAGATGGCCTTGAGGTCCTCCAAAGCGGTGGCGAAGTCGTCGTTGATCACCAGGTAGTCGTACTCGACGTAATGGCTCATTTCGCTGACCGCCTCGCGCATGCGGCGCTCGATGATCTCTTCGCTGTCCTGGCCGCGGTTGTCGAGGCGCTGGCGCAGGGCTTCCTGGCTCGGCGGCAGGATGAATATGGACTTGGCCTGGGGCATCAGGCGACGGACCTGCTGGGCGCCTTGCCAGTCGATCTCGAGGATCAGGTCATGGCCTTCGGCCAATGTCTGCTGGACCCAGCGCTGGGACGTGCCGTAGAGGTTGCCGAAGACTTCAGCGTGCTCCAGGAAGTCGCCGTGCTCGAGCATCTGCACGAACTCTTCGCGGCTCACGAAGTTGTAGTTGACGCTGTCCACCTCGCCCGGACGCATGCCGCGGGTGGTGTGTGAAACCGAAACGCGGATGTTGGGCTCGGCGTCGATCAGCGCCTTGACCAGGCTGGTCTTGCCGGCGCCGGAGGGGGCGGAAACGATGTACAGGGTGCCGGGAGTGGCGGTCATGGAGGCAGTCTCTTACTCGATATTCTGGACTTGTTCGCGCATCTGCTCGATCAACACCTTGAGGTTGACCGCAGCCTGGGTGCTGCGCGGGTCGAAGGCCTTGGAGCCCAGGGTGTTGGCTTCGCGGTTGAGTTCCTGCATCAGGAAATCCAGGCGGCGGCCTGCCGCACCGCCAGCCTTGAGCACGCGGCGGACTTCGCTGATGTGGGTGCCGAGGCGATCCAGTTCTTCTGCGACGTCGCTCTTCTGCGCCAGTAGGACCATCTCCTGCTCCAATCGTTGCGGATCGAGCTCGGCCTTCATCTCGGCGAAGCGGTCGAGGATCTTCTGCCGCTGGGCCGCGAGCATCTGCGGCACGAGGGCGCGCAGGGCGGTGACGTCTTCCTGCATGGCGTCCAGGCGGTCATTGAGCAGGCGAGCCAGCTCGGCGCCTTCCCGGGCACGGCCTTTCTTCAGCTCGTCGAGTGCCTTGGCGAACGCTTCCATGGCGGCAGCGTTGAGCGCCTGCGGGTCCGCGGCATCGGCGACCAGAACGCCGGGCCAGGCGAGGACTTCCAGGGGGTTGAGCGGAGCGGGTTGCTGGATCAGCGCGGCGACGCTTTCGGCGGCCTTGATCAGTTGGCCGGCGCGTTCGCGGTCGACCTGCAGCGGCTTGCCGGCGCTATCTTCGGCCAGGCGCAGGGTGCATTCCACCTTGCCGCGCGACAGGCCCTGGCGCAGGGCATCGCGCACGGGTCCTTCGAGATCACGGAAGGCTTCAGGCAGGCGCAGATGGGGTTCGAGATAGCGATGATTGACCGAGCGCAGTTCCCAGCTCAGGGTGCCGTGGGAGCCGGCCCGTTCAACGCGGGCGAAGGCGGTCATGCTGTGCACCATGGGGTTTCCTCTCGGTTTCGACGATCAAAGGAGGGGATTGTAGCCCAGGCGGCCTGCGCCTCCCAACGCGGCGATGTCCCCCATGCCCGAGGGACTCTATAATGGCGGGCAGATTTCTCCCGAACAGGTAAGCCCGAATGAAACGTCCCAGTGGCCGCGCGGCCGAACAGCTGCGTCCGATCCGCATCACCCGCAACTACACCAAGCACGCCGAAGGCTCGGTGCTGGTGGAGTTCGGGGATACCAAGGTGATCTGCACGGCCAGCGTCGAGTCCGGCGTGCCGCGCTTCCTCAAGGGCCAGGGCCAGGGTTGGCTGACCGCCGAGTACGGCATGCTGCCGCGTGCGACCGGCGAGCGTAACCAGCGCGAGGCCAGCCGTGGCAAACAGGGTGGTCGCACCCTGGAGATCCAGCGTCTGATCGGCCGCTCGCTGCGTGCCGCGCTGGACATGACCAAGCTGGGCGAGAACACCATTTATCTGGATTGCGATGTGATCCAGGCCGACGGTGGCACCCGCACCGCCTCCATCACTGGTGCCATGGTGGCCCTGGTCGATGCGCTGAAGGTGCTGAAAAAGCGCGGCGCACTGAAAGGCGAGCCGCTGAAGCAGATGGTCGCAGCCGTTTCCGTGGGCATCTACCAGGGCGAGCCGGTGCTGGACCTGGATTACCTGGAAGACGCTGCCGCCGAGACCGATCTCAACGTGGTCATGACCGATGCCGGCGGCTTCATCGAAGTCCAGGGCACCGCCGAAGGTGCTCCGTTCCAGCCAGAAGAGCTGACCGCCATGCTCGACCTGGCGCGCAAGGGCCTGAACGAGCTGTTCGAGCTGCAGCGCGCCGCGCTGGCCGACTGACAGCAGATCCGCACGAGGAGGCGTGGGAATGGACGAACCTACTCAGTATCAGGAGCCGAACCGGGAAGTACGGCAATGGGCGATGTTCTGCCATTTCTCCGCCTTCCTCGGCCTGGTGTTTCCCTTCGGCAACCTGCTGGGGCCCCTGATCGTCTGGCAGATCAAGAAGGACCTCGATCCCTTCGTAGATGCCCAGGGCAAGGAAGCGCTGAACTTCCAGATCACCGTGGCACTGGCCGTCGTGCTGTGTTTCCTGCTGATGCTGGTGGTGATCGGCTTTCCGCTGCTCGGCCTGGTGACCATCGGTGCGCTGGTGCTGACCATCATCGCCGGGATCAAGGCCAACGAAGGACAGGCGTATCGCTACCCGTTCTGCTGGCGCCTGGTGAAATAGGCCGAATTGCGGACAAGAAAAAGCCGGCTCGAAAGCCGGCTTTTTTTCTGCCTGGATCACACACTCAGCAGCCAGTCGTAATCGACGATCAGCGGTGCATGCTGCGAAAAGCGCGGTTGGCGCGGCAGCTTGGCGCTGCGCACGAAGCGACGCAGGCCCGGCGTCAGCACCTGGTAATCGAAGCGCCAGCCGAGGTTGAGCATCTCGGCCTGTTCGCTGTCTGGCCACCAGCTGAACTGGTCGCCTTCACGGCTGACTTCGCGCAGGGCATCGACATAACCCATGTTGCCGAACACTTCGTCCATCCACGCTCGCTCGGGCGCGAGGAAGCCGGGGATCTGCTGGCAATCGCGCCAGTTCTTCACGTCCAGCTTCTGATGAGCGACGTACAGCGAGCCGCAGTAGATGTATTCGCGACGTTTGCGGCGCTGCTTGTTGAGGTAATGGGTGAGGTCGTCCATGAACTTGAACTTGTGGTTCAGGTTCTCGTCCCCGCCTTGCCCGGATGGCAGCAGCAGGGTGGCGATGCTCACTTTGTCGAAATCTGCCTGCAGGTAGCGTCCGTACCGATCGCAGGACTCGAAACCGAGTCCCCAGATAACCGCCTTGGGTTGCAACCGCGAATAGAGCGCCACGCCACCTTGGGCTGGCACTTCGGCATCGCCGGCATAGAGGAAATAACCATCCAGTTGGAAGGCAGGGTCGTCCAGGTCGAAGGCGGAGGCACGGGTGTCTTGCAGGCAGATCACGTCGGCATTCTGAGCTTGCAGCCAGCTGAGGAGACCTCGCTCGGCTGCCGCTTGAATACCATTCACGTTCACACTGATGATCCGCATAAATGGCCCCCAAAAACACGTGCGTGTATGATACCCGAGCTCTTTCTATTTAGCTAAATCCGTGCCGTCCGAGGCTTTTCATGCAGGCGTATCAGCGCGATTTCATTCGCTTTGCCATCGAGCGCGGGGTTCTGCGTTTCGGTGAGTTCACTCTCAAATCTGGTCGTACCAGTCCCTATTTCTTCAACGCCGGCCTGTTCAACAGCGGCCTGGCGCTTGCCCAGCTCGGCCGATTCTATGCGGCTGCGGTGGTCGACAGCGGCATTCCTTTCGATGTGCTGTTCGGCCCGGCCTACAAGGGCATTCCGCTGGCTGCGGCGACTGCCGTGGCGCTCGCCGAGCATCACCAGATCGACACGCCGTGGTGCTTCAATCGCAAGGAAGCCAAGGATCATGGCGAAGGCGGCACCCTGGTCGGCGCCCCCCTCTCCGGTCGCGTGCTGATCATCGATGACGTGATCACCGCCGGCACCGCGATCCGCGAAGTGATGCAGATCATCCAGGCCCAGGACGCCCAGGCAGCCGGTGTGCTCATCGCATTGAATCGCCAGGAACGCGGTCAAGGCGAACTCTCAGCTATACAGGAAGTAGAGCGCGACTTCGGCATGCCGGTCATCAGCATCGTGTCCCTGGAGCAGGTACTGGAGTACCTGGCCGGTGACGCGGAGCTGAAAAAGCATCTGCCTGCCGTGGAATCCTATCGCGCCAACTTCGGTATCTGATCATTCGGGGCCGGGAGTCCTCATGCTGAAGTCGCCTGCATTCCGCTACAGCCTGGCGCTGATTCTGCTGCTGCCGGCGTTGGCCGGCGCGGCCGAGCTATATCGCTACGTCGATGACAAGGGCGTAACCGTCCTGGATCGCCAGGGGGTTCCGCCGGAATACGTCGGCAAGGGCTATGAAGTGCTCAACGAGCAGGGCCGGGTCATTCGTGTGATCCCCCCTGCGCCGAGTCGTGAGGAAATGCAGCGTCAGCTCGATGCGAAGGCCCGTGCCAGTTCCGATGCCCAGTTGCTGCGTCTCTACACCAGCGTCGAGGACGTCGACCGCGCCCTGGGACGAAAGCTCGCCGAACTGGATGGGATGATCGGCGTTGCCCGGGGCAACCAGCAGTCGCTCCGCACCCAGCAGGCGAACCTGCAGAGCCAGGCTGCGGAAAGCGAGCGGGCTGGACGTGAAGTGCCGGCCCACCTCGTGGAGCAGATCAACAACCTGCGCGACCAGCAGAAAGGTCTGGACACGGATATCGCCCGCTACGAGAAGAGCCGCGAGTCCGCCAAGGCCGCATTCGCTGCCGATCGTGCGCGGCTGGCCGAATTGCTCGGCGGCGTTCGCTGACGCGGTCAGTCGGCCGGTGCGACTCGCTCGAAACCGCTTACTCTTTCCCTCAACCAGTCCGGCAAGCGCAGGCTCTTGCGATTGTCGGCGTCGGCATGCACGTAAACCACCTCGCCCGAGGTGAGCTGGTCGTTTCCACGCCAGATTCCCAGTTCGAAGGCCATGCTTGCACCACCCAGGCGGCTGACCCGTACGCCGATATCCAGCAGGTCGTCGAAGCGCGCCGGCGCCAGGTATTCGAGCAGGGTCTTCACCGCGAAAAAGTCGCCGCCATCCTTCAGCAGGTCGGCCGGGTAGGCGACTTCCAGGCTTCGGAAATACTCGGTGATGGCGACGTCGGCGTAGGTCAGGTAGTTGCCATTGAAGACGATGCCTTGCGGGTCGACTTCGGCCCAGCGCACGCGCAGGGGGTGGAAGAAACTGAAGCTCTCACGGGACAGCCTGGCCATTTCCGCTCCTTGAAAAAGAACAGGCCGGATCACTCCGGCCTGTCTGGGTTTCGCTCCGCTCAGTGACGCTTGCGGTTGGTGATCAGGGTGCCGACACCGCTGTCGGTGAAAATCTCCAGCAGCACCGCATGGGGCACGCGGCCATCGATGATGTGCGCGGCATTCACGCCGCCCTGCACTGCATCCAGGGCGCAGCGGATCTTCGGCAGCATGCCGCCGTAGATGGTGCCATCGGCGATCAGATCATTGACCTGCTCGGTGGACAGCCCAGTGAGCACTTGGCCCTGCTTGTCCATCAGGCCTGCGATGTTGGTCAGCAGCATCAGCTTCTCGGCCTTCAGCGCCTCGGCCACCTTGCCGGCCACCAGGTCGGCGTTGATGTTGTACGACTCGCCGTTGGCGCCGACACCGATGGGTGCGATCACCGGAATGAAGTCGCCCTTCACCAGCATGTTCAGCAGGTCGGTATTGACGCTGGCGACCTCGCCCACGTGGCCGATGTCGATGATTTCCGGCTGGGTCATCTCCGGGGTCTGGCGAGTGACAGTGAGCTTCTTCGCGCGAATCAGCTCGGCGTCCTTGCCGGTCAGGCCGATGGCGCTGCCGCCGTGGCGGTTGATCAGGTTGACGATGTCCTTGTTCACCTGGCCGCCCAGGACCATCTCCACCACGTCCATGGTTTGCGCGTCGGTGACGCGCATGCCGTCGACGAAGTGGCTTTCGATGGACAGGCGCTTGAGCAGATCACCGATCTGCGGGCCGCCGCCGTGCACCACTACGGGATTGATACCGACGGCTTTCATCAGCACCACATCGCGGGCGAAGCTGGCCTTCAGCTCGTCGCTTTCCATGGCGTTGCCGCCGTACTTGACCACCAGGGTCTTGCCGACGAAGCGGCGAATATAGGGCAGCGCTTCGGACAGGACCTGGGCAACGTGGGAAGCAGCGTCAAGGCTGAGGGTCATGCTGGGCTCCAGTGAAACGAATCAGAACGGCAGGTTGAGTTCAGGGGCGATGAGGGTGAGCTGGCTGCGGAACACCTGCTTGATGCGCTCCAGCTCTTCCTCGGTGTCGGCCTCGAAGCGCAACACCAGCACGGGAGTCGTGTTGGAGGCGCGGCACAGGCCCCAGCCCTTCGGATAATCGACACGCACGCCATCGAGGGTGGTGAGGTTGGCTTCGCCCCAATTGGCCTCGCGCTGCAGGCGCTCGATCAGGCGGAACTTGCTCTCGTCGGTGACGGTGATGTTGATTTCCGGAGTGGAGACGTCTTTCGGGAAGGCCGAGAACACATGTTCGGCATCACGCTTGTCCTGGCTGAGGATTTCCAGCAGGCGCGCAGCGCTGTAGATGCCGTCGTCGAAGCCGTACCAGCGTTCCTTGAAGAAGATGTGGCCGCTCATTTCGCCAGCCAGCAGGGCGCCGGTTTCCTTCATCTTCTTCTTGATCAGCGAATGACCGGTCTTCCACATCACCGGCCGGCCGCCGTAACCGCTGATGAGGGAGGTCAGGCGGCGGGTGCACTTGACGTCAAAGATGATGTCGGCGCCCGGGTTGCGCGATACCACGTCCTTGGCGAACAGCATCAGCAGGCGGTCCGGGTAGATGATGGTGCCTTCGTTGGTCACCACGCCGACACGGTCGCCGTCGCCGTCGAAGGCCAGGCCCAGGTCGGCCTTCTCTTCTTTCACCTTGGCGATCAGGTCTTCCAGGTTTTCCGGTTTGCCCGGGTCCGGATGGTGGTTCGGGAAGGTGCCGTCAACGTCGCAGAACAGCGGGATTACGGTGCAACCCAGGGCTTCGATCAGTTGCGGGGCGATCACGCCAGCGACGCCATTGCCGCAGTCCACCACCACTTTCATGGGTCTGGCCAGGGCGATGTCGTCACGGATTTCGCGGAAATAGCGGTCCAGCACGTCGACCGCTTCGATGCTGCCGACGCCCCTGGCCAGGTCGTTGTTCTGGATGCGGGTGTGCAGGGCGGTGATCTGTTCGTTGGCCAGGGTTTCGCCGGCGACCATGATCTTGAAGCCGTTGTAGTCCGGCGGGTTGTGGCTGCCGGTGAGCATCACGCCGGATTTGCCAGCCAGGACGTTGGCGGCGTAGTAGAGCGCCGGGGTCGGCACCATGCCGACGTCGGTGACCTGGCAGCCGCAATCCATCAGGCCCTGGATCAGCGCCTGGACCAGCTCGGGGCCGGACAAGCGACCGTCGCGGCCGACCGAAACGCAGGATTCGCCGCGAGCCAGGCTCTCGGAGCCGATGGCGCGACCGACCCAGTAGGCGGTTTCTGTGGTGAGGGTATCGCCGACCACGCCGCGAATGTCATATGCGCGGAAAATGCTGGCGGGCAGGGGGGGAGCGATCTGTTCGATGCTGGTCATGGCGGGGGCTTGCTCCAATCCCAGGAGGTCCTGGTCTTCGTCGAGGATGTCGATATCGAGAATGTCGGTATCTTGGAAAAGCGGGTCGGCCGATTCAGCCGGTCGGGCGGATGCCGGGGCAACGTGGTTGCCGGCGGTCTCCTGGACCAGGCCATTGTCCGGCGCCGGCTCGGGTTTGCGCCTGGGTTGGCGGGCGAGCGCCTGAGCCAGGCTGTCCAGCGCCGGCAGGCGCAGACTGAAGGCTTTGACGCTCTTGCCGTTGGAGAGTTCTTGCAATAGTTGATTGAGCTGTTGGGCGTCGCCCTGCAACTTGCGGTGCAGAGCGCCCAGGCTGAGTTTCAGGCCGAGCACTGCACCGCCCAGGGCGAGCAGGGCAGCCAGGGCCAGCAGCAGGGGTGAGAAGTGCGTCTGGGTCAGGGCCTGGCCGGGCGTGAAACTGAGCTTCCAGTTCGGATTGCCGCTGTCCAGGTCAATGGGAGCGGCGCCGCCTGCCTGGCCGCGCTGGGCGAGGACCTGGGGCGGCGCACTGCTGAATTGCTGGGTCAGCTGCAGCTGGCCAATATCCGCCGATACCGACGGCAGGCTCCGCAGCAGTCGCTCCAGATCGAACACCATCAGCAGGGTGCCCTGGGAGACGCTCTGTTCATTCAGGCGCAGCGGCGCGGCGCTGTAGATCAGCCAGCGCTCCCCTACCTTGTAGGCTTCCGGACTGGGTTGCTGGCCACTTTCCAGGCGCCGCAGCATATCGAGCGCAGCAAAGTTCATCGGCGCGGCACGCTGGGTATTCTGCTGGGCCTGCCCAGGCAGGTTGAGGTGGGCATCGACCACCCCGTCGCGATAACCCAATCCGCGCTCGGCCACCGACAACTGGTCAGCGTCGCCACCGGTAAGGGCGGTGATCAGGCTGGGGTCATGGGCAGCGGCTGTGGTATCGGCCTGCAGTTGGGCGATGGCCTGACGCAGGGTGGCGGCCTGGCTGCTACCCCAGGCTTGGCCGAGCTGGTCGACCCGGGCCTGCTCGGCAGGGCCGAGGACACCGAACCAGAGCAGCGCACCGGCTGCGGCTACACCCGCCAGGGCGGCGAGCGCACCGGGGAGCAGGTCGTCAGAACCCTGGCGAACGACCTTGGAGTCGGTCGGCCCGATGGCCGCTCCATGGCTGGCGGCGTCCTTGCTGCTGCGCTTGAAGAGTTTCACTGAACGTCTCCTGGGCGGTTCGTCCTGGTGTGATTCTGTCAGTGGCTACCGGTGTGACCGAACCCGCCGGCACCACGTTCGCTTTCGTGAAACTCGTCGACCAGTTCGAAGTGCGCCTGGACCACGGGCACCAGTACAAGTTGGGCGATACGTTCGCCAATGGCGATGCGGAAGGCGGTCTGGCCGCGGTTCCAGCAGGACACCATCAGCTCGCCCTGATAGTCGGAGTCGATCAGGCCCACGAGGTTCCCGAGAACCACGCCGTGCTTGTGGCCAAGGCCGGAGCGCGGCAGGACCAGCGCGGCCAGGCCCGGGTCGGCGATGTGGATCGACAGGCCCGTCGGAATCAGGATGGTCTGCCCCGGCTCCAGGACGACTTCTTCCTTGAGCATGGCGCGCAGGTCGAGGCCGGCGGAGCCGGGGGTGGCGTATTGCGGCAGCGGGAATTCGCTGCCGAGACGGGAATCGAGGATCTTGGCTTGCAGTGAGTGCATGGAGTCTCAGGCCTGGTTGAGGCGGTCGGCGATGAAGGCGATCAGCTGGCGGGCGATCTTGCCCTTGCTGGTCTGGGCGAAGCTGGATTGGACCAGGTCACGGTCGATGACGGTGATGGCGTTCTCCTCGCTGTTGAAACCAATGCTCGGGTTGGCCACGTCGTTGGCGACGATGAGGTCGAGGTTCTTGTCCTTGAGCTTGCGCGAAGCGTACTCGAGCAGGTTCTCGGTCTCGGCGGCGAAGCCCACGCTGAAGGGGCGGTCGGCGCGGCCGGCGAGCGTCGCGAGGATATCGGGGTTGCGTACCAGCTGCAGTAGCAGGCCCTCGCCGCTGGTCGGGTCTTTCTTCATTTTGTGCTGCGCGACCACCTCCGGGCGGTAATCAGCCACAGCGGCGGCGGCGATCAGCAGGTCGCAGGGCATGGCCGCTTCACAGGCGGCGAGCATGTCGCGGGCGCTGACGACGTCGATGCGGTTGACCCGGTCCGGGGTGGGCAGGTGAACCGGGCCGGTGATCAGGGTCACCTTGGCGCCGGCTTCAACGGCAGCCTCGGCGAGGGCGAAGCCCATCTTTCCGGAGCTGTGGTTGGTGATGTAGCGCACCGGGTCGATGTTTTCCTGGGTCGGGCCGGCGGTAATCAGCACGTGGCGTCCGGTCAGCGCGCGATGCTCGAAGCAGTCGGCGGCGAGCTGGGCCAGTTCTTCGGCTTCCAGCATGCGACCGAGGCCGACGTCGCCACAGGCCTGGCTGCCGGCGGCCGGGCCGAACAGGCGCAGTCCGCGTTTGGCGAGGAGCTCCAGGTTGGCCTGGGTCGCTGGGTCGCGCCACATGGCCTGGTTCATTGCGGGAGCGACGGCAACCGGGGCATCGGTGGCGAGCACCAGGGTGGTCAGCAGGTCATCTGCCACGCCTTGCGCCAGGCGCGCCATCAGATCGGCGGTGGCCGGCGCGATCAGCACCAGGTCGGCCCAGCGCGCCAGCTCGATATGACCCATGGCCGCTTCGGCGGCGGGGTCGAGCAGTTCTAGGTGAACGGGATGCCCGGAGAGGGCCTGGAGGGTCAGCGGGGTGATGAACTCGCGGCCGCCCTGGGTCATTACCACGCGGACCTCGGCGCCCTGGTCGCGCAGTCGGCGAACCAGTTCAGCGCTCTTGTAGGCGGCAATGCCGCCGCCCACGCCCAGAAGGATGCGTTTCCGATAGAGCCGCTGCATAGGCCTGCCTTTATGAGGTTGAAGATGTGCTGCGGCGAAGGCGCCTCCCCAGGCCGATCGTCGCGCAAAAAAGGTGGGTTAAGATAGCACAGCGCCCGCACTGGAACAGCGGCGCGGCTCAACCATGGAGGTGTCATGAGCATTCGCAATTGGCCCGCGGCCGAGCGTCCGCGGGAGAAGCTTCTTGAATTGGGTGCGGCGGCCCTGAGCGACGCCGAGCTCCTCGCCATTTTCCTGCGTACCGGGGTGGCGGGCCGCAGCGCCGTCGACCTGGCGCGCCACCTGCTGAACGACTTCGGCAGCCTGCGCGCACTATTGGAGGCCGAGCTGCAGGAGTTCGGCCAGCACCTGGGCCTCGGGCCGGCCAAGTTCGCCCAGCTGCAGGCGGTGCTGGAGATGTCCCGTCGCCATCTGGCCGAGGGGCTGCGCCGGGACTCCGCGCTGGAAAGTCCCCAGGCGGTGCGTGATTTTCTCAAGGCGCAGTTGCGTCATTCCCAGCACGAGCAGTTCGCCTGCCTGTTCCTCGACGCCAAGCACCGGGTGCTGGCCTTCGAAGTGCTGTTTCATGGCACCATCGATGGCGCCAGTGTCTATCCCCGCCAGGTGGTCAAGCGCGCGCTGGCGCACAACGCGGCGGCGCTGATCCTCAGCCACAACCATCCTTCCGGGGTCGCCGAGCCCAGCGAAGCCGATCGTCAGCTGACCCGGCGTCTCAAGGAGGCGCTGGCGCTGATCGACGTGCGCGTGCTGGATCACTTCATCGTGGGGGATGGTGAGCCGCTGTCGATGGCCGAGCGGGGCTGGGTCTAGTCCAACTTCACCTTCGAGAAATCCTGGCGACCGAAGGGGCTGACCTGATAACCCTGGACGTTCGAGCGGGTCAGGGCGAAGGCCGTGGGATGGGCCAGGGGCAGCCAGAGTGCCTGTTCGCGGATGATCTGCTGTGCCTTTGTATAAAGGCTGGTGCGCTCGGCCGGGTCGGTATGGCTCTTGCCATCGGCGATCAGCTTGTCGAGCCCGGCGTCGCAGTAGCGTGCGAAGTTGAGCCCGGATTGCACCGAGGCGCAGGAAAACTGCGGAGTGAGGAAGTTGTCCGGGTCGCCGTTGTCGCCGGCCCAGCCCATGAACAGCAGGTCGTGCTCGCCGGCCTTGGCGCGGCGGATCAGCTCGCCCCATTCGATCACGCGGATCTCGGCCTGAATGCCCACCTTGGCCAGGTCGGCCTGGAGGAGCTGGGCACCCAGGCTCGGATTAGGGTTGAGCAGGCTGCCGGCGGGGCGAGTCCAGATGGTGGTCTTGAATCCATCTTTCAGGCCCGCCTGGGCAAGCAGGGCCTTGGCTTTCTGCAGATCGTGGGGATAAGCCGGCAAGTCTTTCGCGTAGCTCCAGGTGTTCGGCGGATACGGGCCGTCGGCTGCGGTGGCGCTGCCTTCGAAAACGGCCTTGATGTAGCTCGGCTTGTCGAAGGCGAGGTTGATCGCCTGGCGGACTTCGGGCTTGTCCAGCGGCGGATGCTCGCTGTTGATGCCGACGAAGGCCGTCATGAAGGCGGGGGTCTGGATCACCTTGATGCTCTCGTCGCTGGCTGCCGACTGCACATCCAGGGGCTTGGGCGACAGGGCGATCTGGCATTCACCGCGACGCAGCTTCTGCAGGCGCACATTGGCGTCGGGAGTGATGGCGAAGACCAGCCCATCGACGCCCGGTTTACCGCCGAAATAGTCGGGGTTGGCGGCGTAGCGAACAGCGGCGTCCTTCTGGAAGCGACGGAATATGAAAGGGCCGGTGCCGATGGGCTGGGCATTGAGCTTCTCGGGCGTGCCCGCCTTCATCAACTGGTCGGCATATTCGGCCGAATAGATGGAGGCGAAGCCCATGCTCAGGGTGGCGAGGAAGGTGGAGTCCGGCTTGTTGAGGGTGAAGCGCACCTGCCGATCGTCCAGTTTGTCGATGCTCTTGATGAGGCCAGGCAGTTGCATGGACTGGGCATGGGGGAACCCGCTTTGCGCGACCTTGTGCCAAGGGTTGGCCGGGTCGAGCATGCGCTGGAAGCTGAACACCACGTCATCAGCCGCCAGCGGGCGGCTCGGCTTGAAGTAGTCGGTCGAGTGGAAGGCCACGCCCTGACGCAGTTGGAAGGTGTAGGTCAGTCCATCGGCAGAGACATCCCAGCGTTCAGCCAGCCCCGGCACCAGCTTGCTGGCCTGCGCGTCGAACTCCACCAGTCGGTTCATCAGTACATCGGCCGAGGCATTGGTGGTGGTCAGGGAGTTGTACTGCACCACGTCGAACCCCTCGGGGCTGGCCTCGGTGCAGACGCTCAATGTGGCGGCCTGGGCAAATAGCGGGGCGAACAGCAGCGGGAGGGCGGCGAAGCGCATGGCAAGCTCCTTTGCATGGGAGAGTGGGCCCACGGCGGGCCAAAGGCCTTACCCTAGACCAAGCCAGGGCGGCGGACAATGTGCGAGGGCGACGAGCGGTTACCTCTCCGGAGCCCCCTTGGCGCGGCGGCGCGGGTATGATTGCGGCTTTTCAGGGCCTGTGGGTAAAACGCTACGGCCCTTGCTGCACTAGGGGCTTTCTGATATAAAGCAGCGCTCTTTTCTGGGGGCCCGGTCTTTCGCAGTCACAATGCGGCCGGTAAGACCCCGACGAGACGGGCGTTCAAGCGCCCAAAAATGTGAGAGTTCAAGCGGCCAACCCATGCCGGGTTGGGCATGTGGTTTAGAGGGCTGAGTCATGTCGAGAGTCTGTCAAGTAACCGGTAAGGGTCCGGCTACTGGGAACAACATTTCCCACGCAAACAACAAAACCCGTCGTCGTTTCCTGCCGAACCTGCAGCACCATCGCTTCTGGGTCGAGTCCGAGAAGCGCTTTGTACGTCTGCGCGTTTCCGCCAAGGGTATGCGTGTCATCGACAAGCGCGGCATCGACGTAGTTCTGTCTGAACTGCGCGCTCGCGGCGAAAAGGTTTAAGGAGCTAATCATGCGTGAACTGATCCGTTTGGTGTCCAGTGCCGGTACCGGCCACTTCTACACCACCGACAAGAACAAGCGCACCACTCCCGACAAGATCGAAATCAAGAAATTCGATCCGGTCGTGCGTAAGCATGTGATGTACAAGGAAGCCAAGATCAAGTAATTGATCCGGCCCTTGTCGAGAAAGCCCGCCTAGTGCGGGCTTTTTCATGCCTGCGATTTGCTGCCGGTTGATGAGGGCGGGCTACGGAGCTTGCTTGTGGGGGCGAATTCATTCGCTAATGACGGCGGAGCCGACCCAGTGAGGGGCAGCGGGCAGGCCTGCGACCTGCTCAGCGATTGAAATCGCCCCCACAGAAAAAGCAGCCCTTCGCGTTTGCCCATAAAAAAGCCCGCCAATGGCGGGCTGAAGGGTGACAAGCATGGGGCAGGGCAGCTTAGCCGGCAGCCTGCTCGAAAATCACATAGACCTTGCGGCAAGGCTCGAGCACTTCCCAGGTGCCGGAGAAGCCAGCCGGGATAACGAAACGATCGCCGGCCCGCACGGTCTTGGCGTTACCGTCCGCATCGCGGATGACCGACACGCCCTGAAGGATCTCGCAGTACTCGTGCTCGCTGTAGCTCACGGTCCAGTGACCCACGGCGCCTTCCCAGATACCCACGTTGAACTGGCCGCACGGACTGCCGTAGTGGTTGCGCACGCTCTGCTCGGGATCGCCCTTGAGGATCTTCTCGGGGGCCGGGCGGTAATGCTCCGGTGCGGTGGTGGCCTGGGCGAAGTCGACGATGTGCTGGATGTTCATTGTGCGGTCCTTGTTCAGACGGCCTTGCGGATGGAGTCGGCGAGCTTGCCGACGAGAATGTCGATCTGTTCCTTTTCCACGATCAGCGGCGGCGACATGGCGATGGTGTCGCCGGTGACGCGGACCATCACGCCTTCATGGAAGCATTGTTCGAATACCTGGAAGCCGCGTTTGCCGACGCCTTCGGCGCTCGGTGCAAGCTGGACGCCGCCGACCAGGCCGACGGCGCGAATGTCGATCACGTTGGGCAGGTCGCGCAGGCTGAGCAGCGCGTCCTGCCAGTAGCTCTCCAGCTCGACGCTGCGCTCGAACAGGCGCTCACCCTGGTAGATGTCCAGGGTTGCCAGGGCGGCGGCGCAAGCCACCGGGTGGCCGGAGTAGGTATAGCCGTGGAAGAACTCGATGGCACTTTCCGGGCCGTGCATGAAGGCCTGGTAAATCTCCTCGGCGACGAACACTGCGCCCATGGGAATGGCGCCGTTGGTCAGGCCTTTGGCGCAGGTGATGATGTCCGGGGTGACGCCCCAGCGCTGGGCGGCGAAGGCCTGGCCGACGCGACCGAAGCCGGTGATGACTTCGTCGAAGATCAACAGGATGCCGTGCTTGCGGGTGATGTCGCGCAGGCGCTGCAGGTAGCCCACCGGAGGCAGGATCACGCCAGCCGAGCCGGACATGGGTTCAACGATCACGGCGGCGATGTTCTCGGCGCCATGCAGGGTCACCAGGCGCTCCAGTTCGTCGGCCTTCTCGATGCCGAACTCCGGCAGGCCGCGGCTGAAGGCATTGCGCTGGACGTCCAGGGTGTGCGGCAGGTGATCGACGTTCGGCAGCAGGGCGGGGAAGGCCTTTCGATTGTTGACCATGCCGCCCACCGAAATGCCGCCGAACCCTACGCCGTGGTAACCCAGTTCGCGGCCGATCAGGCGGGTGCGGGTGCCCTGGCCAATGGCGCGCTGGTAGGCCAGAGCGATCTTCAGCGCTGTATCCGCCGACTCCGAACCGGAGTTGGTGAAGAACACCTTGTTGAGACCTTTGGGAGCGATATCGGCCAGACGTTCAGCCAGCTCGAAGGGCAGGGGATGCCCCATCTGGAAAGTGGGTGCGAAATCCAGCTTGGCGATTTGTTTGCTCACCGCTTCGGTGATTTCGCGGCGGCCATGGCCGGCGTTGCAGCACCAGAGCCCGGCGGTGCCGTCGAGGACCTGGCGGCCATCGGTGCTCGTGAAATACATCCCTTCGGCACTTTCCAGCAGGCGCGGTTTGGCCTTGAACTGGCGGTTGGCGGTGAAAGGCATCCAGAAATCGTCCAGACTGTTGGATATTCTGCCCGGTTGAGGTGCGAAGGCGTTTGTCATTGTGACCACCAGGGAAGTCGAGGTGAGGTGTTGTAGTGATTTTGGCGGAGTCTATGTTTAATATAACGAACATGACAAGGGCGTTTGGCCGTCAACTGTAAAATATATTGAAAAGGCTAGTCTCTCTGGTTTAGGGTTGCGAGGATGGCCAGACGTAGGTTGGCCTTGCAGAATTTTTGACAGTGCATGCCTGAGCTGGCGGCACTCTTCTAATAAGAGGAAAGCTCCGATGACCACCCTGACCCGTGCAGACTGGGAACAACGCGCCAAGTCCGTGCAGATCGAGACCCGCGCCTTCATCCATGGCGAATACACCAACGCCGTTTCCGGCGAGACCTTCGATTGCATCAGCCCGGTCGATGGTCGTCTTCTGGGCAAGGTCGCCAGCTGCGATCTCGCCGACGCCGAGCTGGCCGTGAAGGATGCCCGCGCCGTGTTCGAGTCCGGTGTGTGGTCGCGCCTGGCCCCGGTCAAGCGCAAGGAAGTGATGATTCGCTTCGCCGACCTGATCGACGCCCACGCCGAAGAGCTGGCCCTGCTGGAAACCCTGGACATGGGCAAACCGATCAGTGACTCGCTGAGCGTCGATGTCCCGTCCGCATCCCGCGCCATCCGTTGGAGCGGTGAGGCCATCGACAAGATCTACGACGAAGTCGCCGCCACCCCGCATAACGAACTGGGTCTGGTGACCCGTGAACCGGTAGGGGTGGTCGCCGCCATCGTGCCGTGGAACTTCCCGCTGCTGATGACCTGCTGGAAGCTCGGCCCGGCACTGTCCACCGGCAACTCGCTGGTGCTGAAACCTTCCGAGAAGTCCCCGCTGACCGCCATTCGCCTGGCCCAGCTGGCCATCGAGGCCGGTATCCCGGCGGGCGTGTTGAACGTGCTGCCGGGCTTCGGCCACACCGTGGGCAAGGCCCTGGCCCTGCACATGGACGTCGACACCCTGGTATTCACCGGCTCCACCAAGATCGCCAAGCAACTGATGATCTACGCCGGCGAATCCAACATGAAGCGCGTCTGGCTGGAAGCCGGCGGCAAGAGCCCGAACATCGTCTTCGCCGACGCCCCTGATCTGCAGGCCGCGGCCGAAGCCGCTGCTGGCGCCATCGCCTTCAACCAGGGTGAAGTCTGCACCGCAGGTTCGCGCCTGCTGGTGGAACGCTCCATCAAGGACAAGTTCGTGCCGATGGTGGTCGAGGCGATCAAGGCCTGGAAGCCGGGCAACCCGCTGGACCCGGCAACCAACGTTGGTGCCCTGGTGGATACCACTCAGATGAACAACGTGCTGTCCTACATCCAGGCCGGCCATGACGACGGCGCCAAGCTGGTAGCCGGCGGCAAGCGCGTGCTGGAAGAAACCGGCGGCACCTACGTCGAGCCGACCATCTTCGACGGCGTGAGCAACGCCATGCGCATCGCCAAGGAAGAGATCTTCGGCCCGGTGCTCTCGGTCATCGCCTTCGACAGCGAAGAAGAAGCCGTCGCCATCGCCAACGACACCATCTACGGCCTGGCCGCAGCGGTATGGACCAACAACCTGTCCCGCGCCCATCTGGTCGGCAAGGCCCTGCGCGCCGGCAGCGTCTGGATCAACCAGTACGACGGCGGCGACATGACCGCACCCTTCGGCGGCTTCAAGCAGTCCGGCAACGGCCGCGACAAGTCGCTGCATGCGTTCGACAAGTACACCGAGCTGAAAGCCACCTGGATCAAGCTCTGATTCCACATTGAGGTCCGCCCCTCCGATTCGAGGGGCCGGCTCTACGAGCCACGCCTGCGGCCGGGTTTCCAGTAATGGAGCCCGGCCGTTTTGCTTTGCCCGACAAGGAAAGGGAGGACATCGGCAATGCGTTGGGGAACCTACTTCGCGGTGTGCGGCGCGGTCATCAGCATCGGCCTCGCACTCGGCGTGACCATGCCGTTGGTGTCGCTGCGGCTGGAGAGCTGGGGCTATGACAACTTCGCCATCGGTGTGATGGCGGCGACCCCGGCTGTAGGCGTGCTGCTCGGTGCCGTGATCGCCGGACGCCTGGCAGCTCGGTTCGGCACCACGACCCTGATGCAACTCTGCCTGCTCGTGGGGGCGTTCTCCGTGGGGTTGCTGGCGCTGGTCCAGGTTTATCCCGTCTGGTTGTTGCTGCGGCTGCTGATCGGTGTCGCCCTGACGGTGGTGTTCATCCTTGGCGAAAGCTGGATCAACCAATTGGCAGTGGAAGAGTGGCGCGGTCGCCTGGTGGCTCTCTATGGCACCGGCTACGCCCTGAGCCAACTGTCCGGCCCGCTGCTGCTCGCGGCAATCGGCGCCGGCAACGACCTCGGCTTCTGGACTGGAACCGGGCTGTTGATCGGCGGCTCGTTGCTGCTGCTCGGCCGTACCGGCGCGCCCAGCGTCGACGCCCACAGCGCATCCGGACGTGGACTATGGTCCTTCTGCGCCCGCCTGCCCACCATCGCCTGGGCGGTCGTACTGTTTGCCGCCTTCGAAGCGATGATGCTGACCCTGTTGCCGATCTACGGCCTGCGCCAAGGCTTCACCCAGGAAGTGGCCTTGTTGATGGCCAGCGTCGTGGTGGTGGGTGATGCGGCGCTGCAGTTGCCCATCGGCTGGCTGGCCGATCGTATGTCGCGGCGCACCTTGTTCCGTGTCTGCGGCCTGACGCTGCTGCTGAGCAGCCTGGGCATTCCGCTGCTGCTGCACACGCCGCTGATCTGGCCGGTTTGGGTGCTGTTCGGTGCCAGCGCTGGCGGGCTGTTCACCCTGGCGCTGATCCTGATCGGCGAACGCTATCGGGATGACGAACTGGTGCGGGCAAACGCCCATGTTGCCCAGCTCTGGGGGATCGGCTGCCTGGTGGGGCCGCTGGTGACCGGTGCGGCGAGCCAGTGGATAAGTGGTCATGCGCTGCCGTTGATGATGGCCCTGGGCGCGGCGGGGTTCGTCTGGCTGGCCTGGACCCGCGAACTGTTCGACGACGGCGCCGAAGCGGTCGCCGACTGACAAAAAGGGCCGTGGTGCGGCCCTTTTCTCGAGAAGTTGTTCGTTCCCACGGGGCGATCAGACAATCCCCACCGCTTCCTTCATCCGGTACCAGAGCATCCCGAGGGCCAGCAGCGGCGAACGCAGGTGGCGGCCGCCCGGGAAGGTGATGTGTGGGACCCTGGAGAAGATGTCGAAACCATTGCTCTGCTCGCCGCAGATGGCTTCGGCCAGGAGCTGGCCCGCCAGGTGGGTGGCATTCACGCCGTGACCGGAATAGGCCTGGGCGAAGTACACATTGGGCTGATCAGGCAGCTTGCCGATCTGCGGTAGACGGTTGGCGCCAATGCCGATCATGCCGCCCCACTGGTAATCGATGCGCACATTCTCCAATTGCGGGAACACCTTGAGCATCTTCGGTTGCATGTAGGCGGCGATGTCCGCCGGGTCGCGCCCCGAATAGTGGCAAGCACCGCCGAACAGCAGGCGGTTGTCGGCGGAGAGCCGGTAGTAATCCAGCGCCACGCGCTGGTCGCAGACCGCCATGTTCTGCGGCAGCAGTTCACGGGCGAGTTCGGCCGAGAGGGGCTCGGTGGCGATCACGTAGCTGCCGGCGGGCAGTACCTTGCCGCCGAGGGTGGAGTTGAGGTTGTTCATGTACGCGTTGCAACCCAGCACGAGGGTCTTGGCGCGGACGTGTCCGCGGGCGGTATGCACCTTCACTTCGGGGCCGTAGTCGATGCGGGAGACCGCGGAATGCTCGAACAGGCGCACGCCGAGGGACTGCGCGGCAGCGGCCTCGCCCAGGGCGAGGTTCAGCGGATGCAGGTGACCGGAACCCATGTCGATCAAACCGCCCACATAGCGGTTCGAGCCGACCACGCTACGCATCTCATGGGCTTGCAGCAGTCGCATTTCATGGCGGTAGCCGAGGCCTTTCAGCTCTTCCATGTCTTCCGCAAAACCGGCGAGGTCACGCGGCTTGTTGGCCAGGTCGCAGTAGCCCCAGGTCAGGTCGCAGTCGATGGAAAACTCTTCGACGCGGCGGCGGACCATCTCCACCGCTTCCAGACCCATGAGCTTGAGTGAGCGCACACCTTCGGCACCGATCACCGACTCGAACTGCTCGACGCCATGGCCGACGCCACGGATCAGTTGTCCGCCATTGCGCCCGCTGGCGCCCCAGCCGATCTGCCGGGCTTCCAGCAGCACCACGGAACGACCGCGCTTGGCCAGCTCGATCGCCGTGTTCAGCCCGGAATAACCGCCACCGACAATGCACACGTCGGCCACCTCCTCTCCCGCCAGGGGCGGGTAATCGATGCGCCGATTGGCGGTCGCTGCGTAATAGGAGGGGGCGTGGTGTTCGGTATGCACCGGGAGGCGAACGCGGGCGTTCATGTGCGAAATCCTGATTTTGTTGTTTGGAAAATTTTACGCCCGGGCAGGATAAGGCGAACCCCCGAGCTGTGCCAAGGGGTTCGGAACGCTCGTAACAAATCAGTCGGGGATCGGCAGGTTCAGTGATTCTTTCACTTCTTCCATGACGATGTAGGACTTGGATTCCCGCACGTGAGGCAGCTTCAGCAGGATGTCGCCGAGCAGCTTGCGGTAGGAGGCCATCTCGTTGATTCGGGCTTTCACCAGGTAGTCGAAATCGCCGGAAACCAGGTGGCATTCGAGTACGTGGGGCAGCTTGAGTACGGCGCGGCGGAAATCTTCGAAGGTGTCGCCGGACTTGTAGTCCAAGCTGATCTCGACGAATACCAGCAGGCTGGCCTTCAGATGTTGCGGGTTCAGCCGTGCGTTGTAGCCGAGGATGATCCCCTCGCGCTCCAGGCGGCGCACACGCTCGGTGCAGGGCGTAGTGGAAAGCCCCACGCGTTCGCCCAGCTCGGTGAAGGAGATCCGCCCGTCTTCCTGCAGGATTCGTAAAATATTCCGGTCTATCTTGTCCAGTTCACGACGGGATTGATGCTGGGTGCGCATGGTGGATGCCCCTCCGCTTAAGCGCATTATGCCGAGAATTATCGCCAAATATAGCTATCTATATAGTGAATATCACTGCGTTTGTCTCCCTATACTTCGCGCCAACGACGCTCAAAATAACAAACGCAGCGGAATCCCCGTTGTGAATGGAGACAGACATGCGAGTGATGGTCCTTGGCAGTGGTGTGATCGGTACGACTAGCGCCTATTACCTGGCCCAAGCGGGGTTCGAGGTGGTCGTGGTCGACCGCCAGAACGCCGTGGCCATGGAAACCAGCTTCGCCAACGCTGGCCAGGTTTCCCCCGGTTACGCATCGCCCTGGGCGGCGCCCGGCGTGCCGCTGAAGGCCGTCAAATGGATGCTGCAGCAGCACGCGCCGCTGGCCATCCGCACCACCAGCGACATCGACCAGTACCTGTGGATGACACAGATGCTGCGCAACTGCACCGCCGCCCGCTATGCGGTGAACAAGGAGCGCATGGTGCGTCTGTCCGAGTACAGCCGCGACTGCCTTGACGAGCTCCGCGCTGAAACCGGCATCAGCTATGAAGGCCGTGCCCTTGGCACGACCCAACTCTTCCGCACCCAGGCTCAGGTAGACGCTGCGGCCAAGGACATCGCCGTGCTCGAAGCGTCCGGCGTGCCCTACGAATTGCTCGACCGCGACGGCATCGCCCGCGTCGAACCGGCCCTGGCCAACGTCAAGCACAAGCTGGCCGGCGCCCTGCGCCTACCCAACGACCAGACCGGCGACTGCCAGATGTTCACCACCCGCCTCGCCGAGATGGCGGAGAAGCTGGGCGTGGAATTCCGCTTCGGCCAGAACATCGAAGGCCTGGACTTCGCCGGCGACCGCATCAATGGCGTGTGGATCGATGGCAAGCTGGAAACCGCAGACCGCTACGTCCTGGCGCTGGGCAGCTACACCCCGCAAATGCTCAAGCCGCTGGGCATCAAGGCCCCGGTCTACCCGCTCAAGGGTTATTCGCTGACCGTGCCGATCATCAATCCGGCCATGGCTCCGACCTCGACCATTCTCGACGAGACTTACAAGGTCGCCATCACTCGCTTCGACAACCGCATCCGCGTGGGCGGCATGGCCGAGATCACCGGTTTCAACCTGGACCTGAATCCGGCTCGCCGCGACACTCTGGAAATGATCACCGCCGACCTCTACCCGGAAGGTGGCGATCTGTCCCAGGCGAGCTTCTGGACTGGCTTGCGCCCGGCGACCCCGGACGGCACCCCGATCGTGGGCGCCACTCCGTTCCGCAACCTATTCCTCAATACCGGCCACGGCACCCTGGGTTGGACCATGGCCTGCGGCTCCGGCCGCCTGCTGGCGGACCTGATGGCGCGCAAGCGTCCGCAGATCAGCGCAGAAGGCCTGGACATCTTCCGCTACGGCAATTCCAAAGAGACCCCGAACAATGTCAATCCAGCGCCTGCGCACTGAAACCCGCTACAGCGAAATCGTCATCCATAACGGCACCGTCTACCTGGCCGGCCAACTGGATGAGAAGCACAGCGCGGGCGTCGGCCAGCAGACTCGTGAAACCCTGGCTGCCATCGACGCGCTGCTGGACGAGGCCGGTACCGACAGGAGTCGCATCCTGTCGGTGACCATCTACCTGAAGGACATGGAAGCAGACTACGCCGCGATGAACGCGGTGTGGGATGCCTGGGTGCCAAAGGGCGCCGCTCCGGCCCGTGCCTGCGTCGAGGCGAAGATGTACTCGCCCGACGTACTGGTGGAAATGACGGTCGTCGCCGCGCTTCCCTAAGTTTCTTGCTCAGCCCGGCGTTCGCGCCGGGTTTTTTCCACCCGATCAATTAGAAGAAGCCCTCGCCATGCGTCCCGCCCGTGCCCTGATCGATCTAGAAGCCCTGCGCCACAACTACCGCCTCGCCCGCGAAGTCAGCGGCGCCAAGGCGCTCGCCGTGGTCAAGGCCGATGCCTATGGCCATGGCGCGGTGCGCTGCGCCCAGGCACTGGAATCCGAGGCCAACGGCTTTGCCGTGGCCTGCATCGAGGAAGCGCTGCAATTGCGCGCGGCGGGTATCCGCAAGCCGATCCTGCTGCTGGAGGGGTTCTTCGAGGCCGATGAGCTGGAGCTGATCCAGGAACACGATTTCTGGACCGTGGTGCACTCCAGTTGGCAGCTGGACGCCATCGAGCGCGCCAATCTGCACAAGCCGCTGACCGTCTGGCTCAAGCTGGATTCGGGCATGCACCGCGTTGGCCTGCATCCGGCCGAGTACCGTGATGCCTGGCAGCGCCTGCAGGCGAGCGGAAAGGTCGAGAAGATCGTATTGATGAGCCACTTCGCCCGCGCCGATGAGCTGGATTGCACCAGCAGCGTCGAGCAGGTGGCGGTATTCGAGCAGGCCCGGGCCGGGCTCGAGGCTGAGGTCAGCCTGCGCAACTCGCCGGCCGTGCTGGGTTGGCCGCAGGTGCCGAGCGATTGGGTGCGCCCCGGCATCATGCTCTACGGCGCAACGCCCTTTGAACAGCCCAACGTCGTGGCGGAGCGCCTGAAGCCGGTAATGACCCTCGAGTCGAAGATCATCAGCGTACGTGAACTGCCGGCTGGCCAGCCGGTTGGCTATGGCGCGAAATTCGTCACCGAGCGCCCGACCCGAGTCGGCGTCGTGGCCATGGGATACGCCGACGGCTATCCGCGCCACGCGCCCACCGGTACGCCGGTGATCATCGACGGGCAGCCGAGCCGCCTGATTGGCCGGGTGTCCATGGACATGCTCACGGTCGACCTCACCGATCTGCCTGGAACAGGTCTGGGCAGCCGCGTCGAGCTCTGGGGCAATGAGGTTCTGGCCAGCGACGTGGCGGCTCATGCCGGCACCATTCCCTATCAGATCTTCTGCAACCTGCGCCGCGTACCGCTCGTCTACAGCGGATCCTGATTTCTTGGTGAAGTGGTCGGAAAATTGATCATTTCGTCGATATTCAGTGCGCTTTCTCCGACGATCTCCTGGGCTCACCTGGAGAGGGTAAAGTTCGTCCCGGATCAACAGCCGAAGTGTTGTAAATACTGAACGCTGTTGCCATGATACGGCGACCGTGACTACCCCTGATCCCCAAGGAGGATCCCGCCATTGGACGTCGGCGTTCGACTGCAAGCCATCCGTAAGCTGAAAGGCCTGTCCCAGCGTGAGCTCGCCAAGCGCGCGGGTGTCACCAACAGCACGATTTCCATGATCGAGAAGAACAGTGTCAGCCCTTCAATCAGCTCGCTGAAGAAGGTGCTGGGGGGCATTCCCATGTCGCTGGTGGAGTTCTTCTCCCTTGATCTCGAGCAGGAAAACCAGGTCCAGGTGGTTTATCGGGCATCCGAACTCACCGATATCTGCAGCGGTGCCATCACGATGAAGCTGGTGGGCAAGGCTCATCCGAGCCGCGCCCTGGCATTCCTCGACGAGACCTACCCCCCGGGCTCCGACACCGGCGATGAGATGTACGCCCATGACGGCGAAGAAGCCGGCATGCTGGTAGAAGGTCGCCTGGAGCTGACCATCGGCAGCGAGGTGTACGTCCTCGAGCCTGGCGACAGCTACTACTTCGAAAGCAGCAAGCCACACCGCTTCCGCAATCCCTTCGATACCCCGGCGCGCCTGATCAGCGCGACCACGCCGGCGAACTTCTGAATTCCATAACCGCCACGGACATTTCCCTGCGACAAGTTGGGTTGTTTCAGCGTGGCGAACTAACCGTATATACTTGCGCCCGCCCGCGAAACCGTGGCCGCGGGCGATACTAGCCACGATGAGGGTGTAAGGGTGAACCTAATCAAGAAGATGCTGGCGGCCCATGCTGCCGTATTGGCCCTGTGGGCTGTTAGCGCCCAGGCCGCGACCGACGACGCCATTGCCGAGCGCATCAAGCCGGTGGGCGAGGTCTGCGTACAGGGTCAGGAATGCAAGGGCGTTGGCGCCGTAGCAGCCGCTGCTGGCGGCGGTGCGCGTACGCCGGACGACATCATTGCCAAGCACTGTGGCGCTTGCCACACCGCGGGCGTTCTCGGCGCGCCGAAGATTGGCGATACCGCTGCCTGGAAAGAGCGTGCTGACCACCAGGGCGGCCTCGACGGCATCCTGGCCAAGGCCATCACCGGCATCAACAGCATGCCGCCGAAGGGCACCTGCGCTGACTGCACCGATGATGAGCTGAAAGGCGCCATCAAGAAGATGTCCGGCCTGTAATAGTCCGCCATCGACGAAAAAGCCGCCCGAGGGCGGCTTTTTTGTGTCTGCAGGATGCGACCTGTTGCCGCAGTCCGGCCCCGCTTGTAGGAGCGAATTCATTCGCGATTGAAATCGCTCCCACACCATGACGAGTCGCTCGCGTAGGTTGGGTAGAGCGAAGCGAAACCCAGCATCGACCTTCCATTGTTGGGTCTCGTACCTCGACCCAACCTACGGCAAGGACTACGTCCTGCTTGGCGAATGAATTCGCCCCTACAGCATCTCGGGCCGTTCGCGGATCAGTCGACGAAGGTGACCTTGCCGTCGGCAAGCGATGCGACGCGTGCCAGGGACTCGATCCGGTAGCCCTCGCTTTGCAGCAGGGCACGGCCTTCCTGGAAGGACTTCTCGATCACGATGCCGATACCGGCGACGCTGGCGCCGGCCTGCTGGATCAGGTCGATCAACGCCTTGGCGGCATGACCGTTGGCGAGGAAGTCGTCTATCACCAGGACGTTGTCAGCGGAAGTCAGGTGCTTGGCCGAGATGGCGATGGTGCTCTCGGTCTGCTTGGTGAAGGAGAACACCTTGGAGATCAGCAGATCGTTCTTCAGGGTCAGGGACTGGAACTTGCGGGCGAAGATCACCGGCACGCCCAGTTCCAGGCCGGCCATTACCGCGGGGGCGATGCCGGACGCTTCGATGGTGACGATCTTGGTGATGCCCTGGCCCTTGAAGCGTTCGGCGAACTCATGGCCCACCTGCTGCATCAGGCGCGGATCGATCTGGTGATTGAGAAAGGCGTCGACCTTCAGTACCTGCTCGGACAGTACGATGCCTTCTTCACGAATCTTCTGTTTCAGCGCTTCCACGCCTGTACCCTCATATGTGTATGCCCGGTCTTTCGCCGGGGTGTCTTCTGATTACGATTTCTTCAGCATGGCACGGATGTCGGACAGGGCCGTGTTGCCGCGCGCGGCCTTCACCTCCACTGGCGCGTCGTCCATGCCTTCCCATTCCAGGTCTTCCTGGGGCAGCTCCTCGAGGAAGCGACTGGGGGAGCAATCGATGATTTCGCCGTACTGCTTGCGCTTGGCGGCGAAGGTCATGGCCAGGTTCTGCCGCGCGCGGGTGATGCCCACGTAGGCCAGGCGGCGTTCCTCTTCGATGGTGTCGGCTTCGATGCTGGAGCGGTGGGGAAGGATGTCCTCCTCCACGCCCATGATGAAGACGTAGGGAAACTCCAGGCCCTTGGAGGCGTGCAGGGTCATCATCTGCACACCATCTGCGCCTTCCTCTTCCTCCTGCTGGCGTTCGAGCATGTCGCGCAGCACCAGCTTGGCGATGGCTTCCTCGATGGTCATGCCGCCTTCTTCGTCGCGTTCCAGCGTGTTCTTCAGTGCGTCGACGAGGAACCAGACGTTGCCCATGCGGAACTCGGCGACCTTGTCGCTGGAGGCGTTCTGGCGAACCCAGTTTTCGTAGTCGATGTCCATCACCATGCTGCGCAGGGCGGCGATGGGATCGTTCTGCGCGCATTGCTGGCGCACGCCGTCGATGAAGCGCTTGAAGCGCTGCAGGCGGTCGGTGAAGCGGCTGTCGAGATGTTCCGACAGCCCCATTTCGTCGCACGCGGCGAACATTGAAACGCCGCGCTCGGTGGCGTAATTGCCGAGCTTCTCCAGGGTCGTCGAACCGATTTCCCGGCGCGGGACGTTGATCACGCGGAGGAAGGCGTTGTCGTCGTCCGGGTTCACCAGCAGGCGGAAGTAGGACATCAGGTCCTTCACTTCCTGGCGGCCGAAGAAGCTGGTGCCGCCGGACAGCCGATAGGGAATCTGATGGTGCTGGAGCTTGAGCTCCATCAGCTTGGCCTGATGGTTGCCCCGGTAGAGGATGGCGAACTCGCTGTATGGCCGCTGGGTGCGCAGATGCAGGGTGAGGATTTCCATGGCGATGCGCTCAGCCTCGGCATCCTCGTTGCGGCAACGGATCACCCGGATGGGGTCGCCCACGCCCATCTCGCTCCACAACTGCTTCTCGAACACGTGGGGGTTGTTGGCGATGAGGATGTTCGCGCATTTGAGAATGCGGCTGGTGGAGCGGTAGTTCTGCTCCAGCATCACCACTTTCAGCGACGGGAAGTCTTCCTTCAGCTGCATCAGATTTTCCGGCCGCGCACCGCGCCAGGCGTAGATCGACTGGTCATCGTCGCCGACCACGGTGAACTGCGCGCGATGCTGGACCAGCAGCTTGACCAGCAGGTATTGGCTGGCGTTGGTGTCCTGGTACTCGTCCACCAGCATGTAGCGCACGCGGTTCTGCCACTTTTCCAGGATGTCGGGGTTGTCCTGGAACAGTTTCACCGGCATCAGGATCAGGTCGTCGAAGTCCACCGCGTTGTACGCCTTGAGCGTGCGCTGGTAGTGCAGGTAGACGACAGCGGCAGTCTGTTCCTTCGGGTTGCGCGCCTTGGCCAGCGCCTCCTCCGGCAGGATCAGATCGTTCTTCCAGTTGCCGATGTAGCCCTTGATCTCGTCGACGCCGTCATCCCCGGCATATTCCTTCTGCATGATGTCGGTCAGCAGTGCCTTGATGTCCGACTCGTCGAAGATCGAGAACCCGGGTTTGAAGCCCAGGCGCGCGTGTTCCTTGCGGATGATGTTCAGGCCGAGGTTGTGGAAGGTGGAGACGGTCAGGCCCTTGCCTTCGCCGCCACGCAGCAGGGTGCTGACGCGCTCTTTCATTTCACGCGCGGCCTTGTTGGTGAAGGTCACCGCGACGATGTACTGCGCGCGGATTCCGCACTGCTGCACCAGGTAGGCGATCTTGCGGGTGATCACGCTGGTCTTGCCGGAGCCGGCGCCGGCGAGCACCAGAAGCGGACCACCGACGTAGTTCACGGCTTCCTGCTGCCGGGGATTGAGTCGGGACATGCTGGGCTGGAAAAGGCGAATGGCCGCGCATTCTATCAGGCCGGCCGGGTTGTACCGAAGTACCTCTGGGCAACTGTGATGCAACCTCGATTGCGAGCGGGTGGCCCTTGGAAATTTCCACGCAACCAGTACGATGGTGCTCTCTTCACCGGCAAATCGGTGAAGTCCGCGCAAGGAAGCGTGGTAAGAGCGACGCCGAAACGGCGCAGCCTGGCGCGAAAGTGCCGAAGTATCTGACCCCGGGGAGGTCATTTGTCCGCGCTCGTCGAGCCCCTGCGCATGCTCTTGCTGGCGGAATCGCCGGCGTGGGCGGAATTGCTTCGCGATCTCCTGGCCGCGATGGGCAGCGCATCTTCCCTGATCACCGCCGCGTCCTGGGACGTTGCCAGCAGCATGACGGCCGATCTCGATTGCGCCCTGGTGCTCTGCACCCCTCGACTGCTGCCCTCCACCGGGCGTTGCCCGCTGCCGATCATCCTCCTGCTGGAAGAAGAGCCCGCCGAAGCGCCCCTGGGCGTCAGCGATTGGCTGGTACGCGAGCATCTGGGCGTCGACACCCTGCGTCGCACCCTGCGCCATATCCGTGAGCGGCGGAACCTGCAACATGCGCTGGAGCGGCTGACCGAACAGGACCCGCTTACCGGCATCGCCAACCGCCAGGGCTTCCAGACGCTGCTGGCCGCCCGCCTGGTGGAGTACGAAGGGCGTGGACTGGTTCTCGGCCATCTGGACCTGGACAACTTCCGCCATGCCAACGATGCCCTCGGCTATCAGGCCGGCGATCGCCTGATCCTGCAGGTGGTCGCACGGCTCAAGGCGCAGCTGCGCGCTGGCGACCAGTTGGCTCGCCTGGGCAGCGACGAGTTCGGCCTGCTGCTGGATACCCGACGCGATCCGTCGCGCGCGGTGCGGGTTGCCGAGCGCATCGCCGAGTCCCTGGCCGAACCCTACCAGGTGGACGGCGAGAGCCTGCTGCTGGGTTGCAGCCTGGGGTTGGCGCATTCCCGTACCAACGAAAGTGCCGACCCGCTGATGTGGCATGCCCACATCGCCATGCAGCAGGCCAAGGCCAGCCAGGGCTGCACCTTCCATATCTTCGATGAACGCATCAATCGCAGCGCCCGCAGCCGCGCCGACCTGGAAAGCGAACTGCGCCGAGCGTTGCGCCGCGATGAACTGGAACTCCACTACCAGCCGCGTCTGTGCCTGGAAACCGGCAACATCCTCGGCCTCGAGGCCCTGGTGCGCTGGCGCCACGGTGAGCGAGGCCTGCTCACCCCCAACGAATTCGTGCCGCTCGCCGAGGAGAGTGGCCTGATCGTGCCATTGGGCTACTGGGTGATTTCCCGCGCCCTGCGCGATATGCAGTGGCTGCGCGGGCGCGGGCTGCCGCCCTTGCACATGGCGGTTAACCTGTCGTTCCGGCAGTTCCAGGACAGCCAACTGCTATCCACGCTGAGCCGACTGATCCACGAGCGCGGAGTCGATGCGCGCTGGCTGGAATTCGAACTGACTGAAACAGCGGTGATGCGCCGCAGCGAGCAGGTGCGCCAGACCATGGATGCCCTGGGACACTTGGGCGTGCGCTTTTCCCTCGATGACTTCGGCACAGGCTTTTCCTCCTTCGTCCACCTCAATAGCCTGCCCATCGCGCTGCTGAAGATCGACAAGAGCTTCGTCGGCGGCATGCATGATCGCCCCGAAAATCGCCAGTTGGTGAAGGCCATGATCAATCTGGCGCAGAACCTCAAGCTGGAAGTGGTCGCGGAAGGCGTGGAAAACGCCGAGCAACTGTCGCTGCTCCGCGAATTCGGCTGCGACCAGGCACAGGGCTACTGGATCAGCCGGCCGCTGCCCCTCGCCGAGCTGGCGCGCTTCCTGGTGTTCGGCGCGCGGCAGGCGCTGCTTGCCAGCCAAGAGCCCTGAACCTCTTATTTACCGTGGCACCCCGGTTCTGTCGGCTTCTGTTGTAGGGGCGATTTCAATCGCCAAGCGGACCGCAGGTTCGCCGACAGGTTGTCATGGGGCGGCTTCGCCGCCCTTGGCGAACGAATTCGCCCCTACAGGTGAACCTCGACGGTACGGCCTGATGTTGATTCCACCTGAGGCCGCAGCAATCGCGCGGTCTTCCACTCGAAGCCCAAGGTCAGCCCCAGTGCCGCGCAGGCGAGGCCCAGCGCCAGGCCCCACCAGACACCGGTGGCGCCCCAGCCCAGGGGGAAGGCCAGCAGCCAGGCCGTCGGGGCGCCCACCAGCCAGTAGCAACCCAGGCCGACCAGGAAGGTGGTCTTGGCATCCTTGAGGCCACGAATCGCACCCATGGCGATGGTCTGGATGCCGTCGAACAGCTCGAACCAGGCTGCCACCGCCAGCAGGCTCACGGCCAATTGCACGATCCCGTGGAATTCCGGCGCGTGGTGATCGAGGAACAGCCCTACCACCAGCTCCGGGGCGACCCAGAACAGCACCGCGAAGGCGAGCATGCAGCCGGCGCCGAAACCGATGCCCAGCCGTCCTGCCTGACGCGCTTCTTCAAGTCGTCCGGCGCCGAAATGCTGCCCGATGCGGAAGGTCACTGCGTAGGAAATCCCCACGGGCACCATGAACGCCACGTACACCGACTGGATGGCGATCTGGTGTGCCGCGAGCTGAGTGCTGCCCAGGGCGCCCATGCACAGCGCGGCGAAGGCGAAAAGGCCGGATTCCACCGCATAGGTGCCGCCGATGGGCAGGCCCAGGCGCACCAGCTCGGCGAGCGCCTCGCCGGACGGACGTTGCAGCCCCTTGAGCAGCGTATAGGCCGCGTAGGCGGGGTTGCGCACGATATGCCAGGCGAGGAGCAGCGCCATGCTGTTCATCACCACGGCGGTGACGAGGCCGATGCCCGCGAGGCCCATTTTCGGCAGGCCGAACATGCCGTGAATCAGCGCGTAGTTGAGGAGGAAGTTGGTCAGGGCACCGCCGATGCTGATGGCCATTACCGGGCCGGGTCGGCCGATGGCGCTGGTGAAACCGCGCAGCGCCATGAAGCCAAGGTAGCCGGGCAGGGCGAAGACGAGGGTGGAGAGGAACTGCATGGCGCCTTCCACGCTTTCCGGTGCCTGGCCGAAGGCGAGCAGCACGGGTTTCAGGTTCCACAGCAGCAGTCCCGCGCCAAGCGCCATGCCGAGGGCCAGCCAGAGCCCGCTCTGGGTCAGGCGGGTGGCGCCAGCCTTGTCGTCGGCGCCATGGCGGATGGCGACCAGGTTGCCCACGGCGGCGATCACACCGACGCAAAAGATCGACACGAAGGAATAGCTGGCCGCGCCCAAGCCACCACCGGCCAGGGCTTCGGGGCCGATCAGGCCCATCATCACGGTGTCGGTGAAGACCATCACCACGTGGGCCAGTTGGGCTGCGATCAGCGGCCCGGCCAGGCGCAGGATGGCCACCAGTTCATTGCGTATGCTCTGCGGCATGAGTAAGGCTCACTATCGTGGAGAGCCGGCCAATCCGCTTGTCCGGCGTTGAATTCGGCAATTCTCCGAGCCTTGATGAATCGGCACAAAAGGAAAAAAATGATGCCATCCATGACTTTGACTCATAGGTAGTGGCATATGTCGCGTCGACTGCCCCCTCTCTACGCCCTGCGTGCCTTCGAGGCCGCCGCCCGCCACTCATCCTTTACCCGTGCCGCCGAGGAACTGGCCATCACCCAGAGCGCGGTGAGCCGGCACATTCGCACCCTGGAAGAGCATTTCTCCTGTCGCCTGTTCGAGCGCCAGGGGCGCAACCTGCAACTCACGGAGCCGGCACGCATGCTGCTCCCCGGTTTGCGCGACGGTTTCGACGCGCTGGAGCGTGCCTGCACCACCCTGCGGGTCGACGACGCCACTGTTCGGCTGAAAGCACCGTCCACCCTGACCATGCGCTGGCTGCTGTCGCGCCTCAGTCGTTTCCGTCATCTCAACACCGACATCGAGGTGCAGCTGACCAGCGCCTGGATGGATGTGGACAAGGTGGACTTCCAGCACGAGCCTTTCGATTGCGCGGTGCTGCTCAGCGACGGCCATTTCAGCCAGGACTGGGAGGTGACCCTGCTGTTCAGCGAGTGGCTGATTCCGGTCTGTGAGCCGTCCCAGGCCGGAGAGCCCTGGAGCCTGCAGCGTCTCCAGACCACCGAGCTGTTGCACCCGACGCCGGACCGCCGCGATTGGCGCCGCTGGCTACAGCGCATGGACCTCAGTGAGGAGGTGTCGCTCAAGGGCGGCCAGGTATTCGACACCCTGGAGCTGGGGATAGTCGCTGCCGCGCGGGGCTACGGGGTGTCCATCGGCGATCTGGTGATGGTCACCGAGGACGTCACCCAGGGGCGTATCGGCCTGCCCTGGCCGACGGCTGTGGCCAGTGGCGACAGCTATTACCTCGTCTGGCCCCGCGCCCGCAGTGGCCAGGACCGCCTGCGGCGGCTGCGTGACTTCCTGCAGGCGGAGGTGGCGGCCATGGCGCTGCCAGAGGTGGAGCTGCTGCACTAGCCGCAGCTTGATGTTTCAGCGGACCACGTGCAGGAAGTGCAGGTGCTTCTCGTACTGATCGAGCAGGTCGCCGATCACTTCCTCACGGCTCCAGCCCATTACGTCGTAGTCCTGCCCGCCCTCACGCAGATAAACCTCGGCGCGGAAGTATTTGCGCGAGTCGGCGCCGTCTTCACTGCCATCACGGCCCACGAAGCGGGGCAGCAGCAGGGAGCGGGGACGTACCTCGTAGCTGAAGTCGACTTCGCTGCCGTGGCCGACGTTCAATTTGCAGCGCCCATCGTGGCCCTTCAGCACGTCCACGTCGTAGCCCTGCTTGCGTAGCTCCTCGGACACTTCCTGGCAGGCCGGGCGCACGACTTCCTCGATGAAGCGGGTGACATGGCTGCGGCGCGGGAACATCAGGATATTGCGCAGGCGCCGCTGCCAGCCGCCGTGCTGGCGCTGTGCCGGCCGCGAGAGGTTGAGCGCCTGGTAGCGGATGCCGCGCTTGGTGGCGTCCAGGCGCAGTGCCTTGAGCAGGCCCCAGGTCGCGGCCAGCAGCACCACGGCGAAGGGCAGGGCGCTGGCGATGGTCGCGGTCTGCAATGCCTTCAGGCCGTCGGCGACCAGCAAGGCCATGGCCACGACGCCCATCAGGATCGACCAGAACAGACGCTGCCACAGCGGCGTCACTTCGCGGCCACCGGAGGCCAGCATGTCGACCACCAGCGCGCCGGAGTCGGCGGAGGTGACGAAGAACACCACCACCATCAGCACCGCCACCAGGGAAAGCACGTTGGCGAAGGGGAACTGCTGGAGGAAGGCGAACAGCGCCAGGGAGCTGTCCTGGGCCACGGTATCCGCCAGGCTCTGTACGCCCTCGTGCAGCACCAGGTGGATGGCCGAGTCGCCGAAGACGGTCATCCACAGCAGGGTGAAGCCTGCCGGAACGAACAGCACGCCGCAGACGAACTGGCGGATGGTGCGCCCGCGGGAGATACGGGCAATGAACAGGCCGACGAAGGGCGACCAGGACAGCCACCAGCCCCAGTAGAGCAGCGTCCAGCCGCCAATCCAGTCGCTGGATTCATAGGCGTAGAGATTGAAGGTCTTGCTGACGATCTCGGACAGGTAGCCGCCGGTGTTCTGGATGAACGTCTTGAACAGAAACACGGTAGGACCCAGCAACAGCATCACGATCAGGAGGATGACCGCCAGCAGCAGGTTGAGCTCGGAAAGAATCTTGATGCCTCTGTTCAGCCCGCTGGCCGCTGACAGCGTCGCCAGGGCACAGGTACCAGCGATCAACCCGAGTTGAACGGGCACGCTCACCGGCAGGCCGAACAGCTGGTTCAGGCCGCTGTTGATCTGCAGCACGCCGTAGCCGAGCGACGTAGCCACGCCGAACACGGTTCCGAGGATGGCAAAGATATCCACAGCGTGGCCGATCGGGCCGTAGATGCGCTCGCCTATCAAGGGGTAGAGCGCCGAACGCAGGGTCAGCGGCAGGTCATGGCGGAAGCAGAAGAACGCCAGGATCAGCGCGACAATCGCGTAGATCGCCCAGGCATGCAGCCCCCAATGGAAGAACGTCAGCTTCATGGCCTCCCTCGCCGCGGCCACGGTATTTGGATCGCCCACCGGTGGGTTGGCGTAATGCATCAGCGGTTCGGCGACGCCGAAAAACATCAGGCCGATGCCCATGCCGGCGGAGAACAGCATGGCGAACCAGGTGCCGTTGCGGTATTCGGGCTGGCTATGGTCGGGGCCGAGCTTGATGTCGCCGAAGCGGCTGACGGCAAGAAACACGACAGTGATGAGGATCAGCGCGACTGCCAGGACGTAGAACCAGCTGGCGTTGACGATGATCCAGTCCTGGATATGGATGAATAGTGTTTGCGCTTGATCGCGGGCGAGGGTGCTGTAGAGCACCAGGGCAATGATGAGGATGGCCGAGCCGAAAAAGACCGGCGGATTGAGGGTGGATTGCGAAGACGAACGTGCCTCCATTGAGCTAGCTCTCCTTTTAATCGGATGGCCGCCAAGGGCGGAAGGCGCGCAAGTCTACCAATTTCGATAGAGGAAGTCTTTCATTGGTGCTATTGCGATAGTTTTTGTTGCTTCAAATCATGGCTTCGGGACGGTATTGGAGGGCTTCGCCGAGGTGATGGCGGCCTATGGTTGCGGACTGCTCCAGGTCGGCCAGGGTGCGGGCCACCTTGAGGATGCGATGAGCCGCACGCAGGGACAGGTTGAGCCGTTCGCAGGCCTCCTCCAGCCAGATGCGGTCTGCGCTATCCAGCGCGCAATGCTGGCGCAGGCCCTTCAGGTCGAGGAAGGCGTTGGCGCAGCCCTGGCGTTGGAGTTGCACGCGGCGCGACCGCGCCACGATCTCGGCGACCTCCGCGCTGGCCGGGCCCGTGTTGGTAGGTGGCGCCAGCGCTGTGGCTTCGCGGGCAACGGTCAGATGCAGGTCGATCCGGTCGAGCAGGGGGCCTGAAAGCTTGGCGCGGTAACGCTGGATCTGCTCCGGAGTACAGCGACATCGCCCGGCAGGCTCGCCGAGATATCCACAGGGGCAGGGGTTCATCGCCGCCACCAACTGGAAGCGCGCCGGAAAACGGACCTTGTCATGGGCGCGGGCAATGACGATCTCGCCGCTTTCCAGGGGCTCTCGCAAGACCTCCAGCTTAGTTACCCCGTTCTTGACTCCTAAAAATCCTCAGGAGACTCGGCTTAGTCGCAGGATTTTTTGCTAACTGGGGCTAGCTTTGTCTGGAGTCCGACTACTTTGAATTCAGAGCTACCCCCAAATACGACTAAATTTCCTGATTCATTGAGGTTGTTTCCAAGATGAAAGTCATCCTCAAGACATCGCATCGTGAGTACAGGAGTTTTGTGGGCAATGGAACCGGCGTCCAAGCAGTCTTGCCCGTCATCGTCACTGATCATGGCGTTCTGGACCAATTTGCGCACTACATGTACCTGCACCGCGCAAAGAGCTGTTCCTGGCAGGATTCAGCGACTTTGGCGGTCCAATTGCTGCTGGAATACACCGAGGCCAATCATGGCTACTTTGACACGCCAAGGGCGCTATTCGCGGCGTTTTCGGACTCGCTCCACACCGGAACGATTGAGAACTACAGCGATCCTTCCGGCCTTTGGTGGCAGCCGAGGCGACCAGATGATGCCGGTAAACTGATCGGCCACGTCACGCGATTTTCCGATTGGCTGGCTGTGATAACCGAAGAGGCCCAGCTCCAGCTGAATCCGTGGAGGCAGGCTACTCAGCATGAACAACGTCTCAATTGGGCAGCCTATTCGCATCGGAGGGACAATGCCTTTCTATCCCACCTTTGGCGAGGAAAAACTCAGACGCAGCAATCCCGGTCAGTTCGGTCGCAGACTCTGCCTGTGGAACGCACAACGCCGCTAAAAACTTTTCCCGATGAAAAATTCGACCTCCTTTTAGATGAGGGTTTTCGTAGGCGGGCACGAGACACGCGCGGCCCGAAGGACCTGCGCAATACGCTAATTTCCTATCTCATGCACTTTGGTGGATTGAGATTGTCCGAGGCGCTTTCACTGTGGAGCGACGATGTAACCCTTGAAGAGGGAGAAGTCGTTGTCCGCGTGTACCACCCGGAGTTTGGACTAGCCCCTGACGGCACCATACGTTCCGTGTACTTACAAAAAAAGTATGGGTTAAAGCCTCGGAATACCTTGGTAAAGGCCACTGATCCACTCTTCTTGGGGTGGAAAGATTGCCTCATCACGGACCCGGAGCGTTGCTGTTTCGAGGTTTTCTTCTACCCATATCAGGTAGGGCTGGAGTTCGCCAAGCTCTGGCGGGATTACCACCTAACTCAAAGAGTGAAGCCGAAGGCCGGTGAAGACCACCCTTACGCCTTCACCACCGACGGAGGTAGTCCTTACTCGCATCGCATGCTCCGTAAGGCTCATAAGTTGGCCATCGAGCGCATAGGCCTGGAATACGGGAAACTCCTCGGAACGACGCCCCACGGTCATCGACATGCTTATGGTCAGCGATTGGCAAGAGACGGAGCCAGCCCTCTCTTAATCAAATTCGCCATGCATCATAAATCAATATCCTCGTCCCAAACCTATACGCAGCCCACCTCGACAGATATGCGGAAGACCTTCAGGGATATAGAGACGCGGCTGCTGTTAAAGCACACCGATGGCAGTTCGGCAAATAAGGACAATAGGGAGTAACGCTGATGCCAATAAAGAAAAAGAATCTCTATGTCACCTATGTCGAGGCCCAGTCGGCAGTTCGAGCGCTGGGTATCCTGTACCGCTCAGATTGCAAGGCACCCTTTCGCACGGGAACAAGGCTGCCGCCTCTTCCCTTCTACGGCTATGCACGCAATGGCGATCCGAACTGCACCGACGACGTGGACATTCCAAAATTTCGCGATGGTGAGGCACCTAGGTTCGTACCGACTCCTAACGGCGTTTGTGGATACGCAGGCTGGATGAGCTGGTACGACTTCCTGAGCAAGCTAAAACCGCGCAATCGCAACGACCCTCGTCTACCGTCCAAGCCCTACAGGAAGTACGACGACGATGCCTAATAAGAAAAAGGTAATTTATGCCACCTATACCGAAGCGCAGGCGGCAGCCTTAATGTTGGGTATCAAGAGCCAGCCAGATTACCGCGTGCGTTATCGTCAGGATCCCATGTTGCCTTGTAACCCGAACTTCCAGTATGCCCACATTGGCTGGACAGACTGGTTCCGCTTCCTGAATAAGGAAAAACCGTCCCACTATGCCACCTATGCCGAGGCGCAGTTGGCAGTCCAAGCGTTAGACATTACTAACCGAAAAGACTACGACGAGCACTATCGAGAAGATCCAAAGCTGCCGTCCAACCCCAATAGTTTCTATATGGGAGTCGGCTGGACGAATTGGTTCGACTTCCTAGGTAGGGTTAGATCACACATCTATAGCAGCTATGACAAAGCAAAGGCTGCGGTCAAGGCGCTTGGTATCAAGAAAAGGTCAGAATACAAAACTCGCTACCTGGAGGATCTAGGACTACCTTGTGCCCCCGATCGGTACTATGCGGGCGCAGGCTGGACGGATTGGCATGAGTTCCTCGGCAAGGTAACGCCGTCTTACTATGCCACCTTCGCCGAGGCACGGGAGGCAGTCCTGAGGTTAGGCATCAAGCAGAGTAGCGTTTACCGTTTGCGCTATCGTGAAGACTCAAAGCTACCCGCCAACCCCGCCATGTTCTATGCCACTACCGGCTGGACGAACTGGACCGAGTTTCTGGGTAAGGTGAAGCGATCCTTATATACCTCTTATGCCGAGGCACAGTCGGCAGCGCTGAAATTGGGTTTCAAGCACCATAAAGATTACCGGGCGCGCTACCGGGAGGATCCAGGTCTACCTGCTGTCCCTGAGAAACACTATGCCAACGCAGGATGGACGAGTTGGCATGACTTCTTGGGTAACAAAAAGCGTGACTTCTATCCAACCCTCGAATTGGCGTGGTCGGCAGTCCAGGCGCTAGGTATTAAGAGCAAGCATGAATACTCGACTCGATACAGGGAAGACTCAAGGCTACCATCCCTACCCAGTGAGGTTTATGCCGGCTCCGGCTGGAACGGCTGGCCCGCTTTTCTTGGTTACGAAAAACGTGACTTATATGCCACCTACGCGGAAGCGCAGTTGGCATCTCAGGCGCTAGGTATAAAAAAAGGGGCGGAGTACAAAGTACGCTATCGAGAAGACCCTCGGTTACCCGCTCTTCCCTCAAAGGCCTATGCGGGTGCAGGCTGGACAAGCTGGTACGAGTTCCTTGGAAACGAAAGGCCTGCTGATGCCTCGCAGGATTATCCAAATATTTCTGCCGATATTAATTTGTGGCTGGACAATGAGACAAATCACGCAAAAAAAATTAGCGTGATTAACGCGTTGCTAATTCGTTATTTCAGGCCGTTGGGCTTGCCTGACGATTCTAGATATTTATTGTTTCGAACCAATCAGTTTAATGCCGAAGTCTACCAGCAATTCATTGAAAGCCAGGCAGAAACTCAAAAAAAATCAGCACACGTCATTGTCTCGTCATTTTTCAAATGGGTGCTGAATAAATACTGTACTGATACCGATTTTGATACCGGAGAAAGCATCGTGCTCCCAGGGTGCCGAAATCCATTCGAAACGGTTCTAGCCGCGTACGCAGAAAGCTTGCAGTTTACCCGTCCCAGCCAATCCACAAAGCCACCGCTTGGTTACGAATACATTCTTCGGGCTCGAGAATATCTCGTTCCGAATGGAGAACAAGTCCTGCTGACAAGACCTAATCTGAAAGATCTGCCGCACCTGCAAGATTTTTTTGACTCTCGCGCAGACTGGATGGAAGTTGATGAATCCTGCATCGACCGAAGAGATCCCAACTGTGTTTGGCGCGTCACAAATAACATTCGATTAATTGACGGAAAGCGCCGGAAGGTTGATGTGTTTCACGTCTGGTCGCCGGTACGTTTTGTAGCTCTATACTCGCTGCTGCGATATCCACTGCGAGGCCAGCAGTACTTGTGGCTCGACAGCGGCGAGACGGATGCTGAAATAGCAGTTCTGGATGTTGAGCCTGGCGGTATTCGTTGGAAAAAAAACACTGGCCCTCTAGTAGGGAAAGGCACCAAGAAATATCGACCGCAGGGAGTCATTCAGCGTGGCGATAATGATTTTCCAAAGATGTATGTGACTACAAACAAGACCGGTCGCAAAGATGGGGGCTACGAAGTTGATTGGGTTCCAGAGGATCTCGCATATTGGTTTATTGTACTGCGCAACTGGCAATCTAAGTACAACCCACTTAGCGAGCCGACACCATGGCTTAATGTGTCTATGCCCTCTAAGACCAATAGAAAGATTCTAAAGGCACGCGGGACACAAACCTTTCTCTTTCGCACTTCCTCAAAGGGACAGCCATTAATAACCACAACAGCCTTCGTTGAGACGTTGCCGAAGCTCCTGTATAAGATTCAACGTGAAGGTGAAAACCTAGCTGAGGAAGTTTACGACTTACAATACCGATATAGTTATAGCTCCATATACACTCCTCATAGCCTGAGAGTTAGCTTAATCACAGCTTTCATCGCAGACGGTGAGGCACCCATTCACTTGATTTCTAAGTTGGTCGGCCATGCTTCGCTGGTGATGACCATCTACTACATCAAGATGGGGGGTGAGCAAATTCGACGAGCAATGGATGAAACGGAAAAGCGCGCCGCCCAGTTGGCTGCCGAGCGGCAAGCTGAGGCTATCAGAACTCAGGGGCTTCGACCTGTGCGCGACCAACTCATTGTCACGGACGGGAATCGTTCACTGATCGAATCTGATGTGCCTAACTCTGCATGCGTGGTTTTCGATTGTGGCATTTGTCCGATGTCAGCTGCATCCTGCCATATTGGTGGGGAGTTTGTAGAAGAGGGCAAAGTTCAAAATTTTTACCGCCCTGTCGAGGCAGGATATCTAGGTCAGAAAAATTGTACGCGCTGCCGATTTTTTATAACTGGCGTTCCTTTCCTGGGTGGATTGGTGGCACTTGCCAATGAGCTATCGCTGGAAATATTTACGGAAAGCGGGCGCTTCCAAAAATATGCCGAGGAGGTCGACCGCTTAGAGCAAGAGTACTATGACACCTGCCAAGCCAACATGCCTGACACACAACAGCAATTGCGTAAAAGAGCGGTTGCCAACATGCAGCAAAGTGGCGCGAAGCTCGACAGTTTTTTGACCGATTTCGTCGCCGTCAATCACTACATACAAGGCTGTCGCAAGCTCATCAAGGAGAACAGCCCGAACACTGGTGGCGATGAAGAAATTAGGTTGATTGCTGCTGGAGATCTTTGTGAGATTGGTGTGGCGTTTGAGGAGTCAAAAACACAGTACCATCTCTTGGCAGAAATATGCCAAAACGCGACTATATATCAATCAGCCAATCCTTCGCGTGCACTACCCCTCATTGCCCAGGCCATTGACCGAATGGCGGAAAACAATAACTTAAAGCCTGCCATGTTTCGACTCGCGGACGAAGAGAAGCTGATTGTTGCCAACGAGCTGAATAGGCTTCTGCTTAAACGCCTCGGCTCTTGGGAGCGCATTGACGATTTGTTCTGCGGCGACTTAATGTTGCTCGACATCGATGCACATGAACCCCAGCTCGTTCGCATCTCGAAAGAGATTCAGAATCTTCTTTCTAATGGCGCCAGCCGCAAGCTTAATGATGCAACTTCGATCATATGAATGAACAGCTAACTTCACCGCAGGAAACTTTCGAGAGATTGATGGAAGCAGCCACTGATAGCCGCCGCAGGCGTAGTCTGGAGGCCCTCCATGAAACGTGCAGATTGTTACACGAGCGCCATTCATCCGACTTCTCATATAAGACCATCCATACTCTAGGGAAGGATAGAGGGCTATCCGTTCCCGGCGAGAAATCCATCGTAAATCGAACTGGTGCGCACTATCGGGAGCTCATTCAGGCTTGGCGGTTGAGCTCCGCACCACGCAAAGGTAGTGCCAAATCTGCAGTCGATGAGTGGATTGAGCACATCAAAGATCCGGTGCTACGGATGAGCGTCACGCTGCTGGCCGAGGAATTGCGGGCGTTAAAAGCCAAGGAGAGTCGAAAGGCTCAGCAAACTGGAGCTCCGTTAATCATAGGCAGCCTGGCCGGGCAAATCCTTTCACCACAGCTGCGCCTGAACGATGCTGAACTGGCAGCCCTGAGGGCCGCGATAGATCCGGCGACGCTCCGGCTGGCAGGGCTAACGATAGGCAGCCGAGGTGAAGTGGTGGATGCAGTGGGTAGAAAAATCCACAAGCCCGGCTTCCGTGACGCGATCGAAAAAATCTTGTCTTTGCAGGTGACGTGACCTGTACATCAGCCGCCACACATAGGTAATCAGGGTCTTGGGAGATTCCCGTGCCTTTGGGTGAGAACTTTTAGCTTCGAACCTTCGTGATTTGGGCTCTAAGCGAAAGGCTTAGGCTCAGCCGATTAACTTGAAACGATGTGTACTTGCCTGATTTCTTTGCAGGTGTTGCGGTACCGGGAGAGGTGCGCCATATCCCTAGAACAATCACCTCATCATCCTCCTTCAGGTCGCTGATCCAATCCGCGTGGTGTGACCAAATGCTTACCTCCAGTCCAATGGCATTGTTTCGGTCTTCGGGATCTGCACTGTACTTCCCCATCTGTAGGTTAAGCACATTACTGTGCTTGTTACCTTGAAGGTGTGTCTTCTTGGATTTTACGAAGCCATGTAAAGCCATTGGGTACTGCGTGGTATTGATTTTGATTGCGTGGTACACCTCTGGGTGCCGCTCTGTTTCAAAATAGAACTGGTTCCAGTGGACAATGGTGCTCCCTTCGAAAATTAGTTCCAAGTGCTCCGCCATCTCAGTATCGCTATCGCACAATGCACGCAGCTTGAGGACTCTCTTAGCAGAGTTTATGTACCCAGGGCGCTTACTGGATGACTTCTCGTAGGTATGGCCAACCTTATCGGCAGTCCCTTCTGCTTCGGGCTGCGGTGAAGTAAATGAGGTGCCAGTGAGAGCATCTCTGATCATTACCAATCGCATACGAAAACGACCATTCTCGTCTTTCTCGAAAAGCTCTCTCGACTCCGTGATGATCTTCTTTACAACGCCCTTTACAGCATACGGGCATTTTTCTGAATGATCGCCTCCAGGAAATAACTTGAAATAGGCAGATGTAATGATTGGCTTTTCGTGTAAATGACGAGTATACGAAGGGTTGTGCGTAACTGGCTCAGAGCAGTGCTTGCACATAAGCGGTTCGCGTCCCTTTCCTTTGTGATATTTCTCAGCGGGCCATTCATGCCCGTCTTGATCGAGCGCTACATCGATTTTGATTCCCATCTGGGCTCCTTCTGGTCAATTTCCCGTTCGAGCTCGGTGTGGCTCGAACGTGAGACTCCTAATCCAAGTACGTTTGAGCCAAGCTCCAACCTGCTCATGTCTCGATACGAGCGTTATGTTCATTTTTTCTGAGGTCGAGCGGGAGGTGCGCCTATCTGCCCATACTCCTTATGCCGGCAGGATTTGGGGTCATCACTTCGATAGTCTGAGCATCCCCAAAATTTGAATGCCTGTTTGTAAGACATTTCACCGCCGCTTACGGGGCAGATGGGTATCCACCAACCGCAGGATGCTTTGACACATTGCTTAAATCGTCCAACCGTTTCCATCGGAGAACTGCACCTTTTGCAACTGTTCTCCGTGTGCTCGCAGCGTGGATAGTTCGTGCAGGCCATGAAGACCGCACCGGATGCTTTATTAGTGCGAGCTACTAGGTGGCCTTGTTTGCATACCGGGCAACTGGCTTCTAACGCATGAAGTTGTTCGTCGCTAACCGCAAATTCATCGAGGTCTAGCGGGTAGTCGCCCTTGATGAGCTCCTGTATAAATGGCGAGCATTTGCGCATATCACAAGGCAGATAAACCCTGTGCTTTGCTCGGGTCAACGCCACGTAGAAGAGCCGTCGCTCCTCCGCATGAGGGAATGCCTCACGCTCAGGGAGCAACGCTTCAATTAGAGGGTGTGTAACGATTTCGGAGGGCAGTCCATATTTTCCTCTAGTGAGGCCGAGGACCACGACGTAATCGGATTCCTTGCCCTTCGATCGATGAATCGTGTCGGTTTTAAAGTTCAGATTGGGGAAGCGGTTTCTGAACCGACGCAGCTCATCGTTTTCGGGCAAGTCGTGTGTGAACCTGGCAAGGAAATAGACTGATGAGTTTGGGGTCGCTATTTGACTGATTCGGTCAACGACTTGGTACCTGGCGTCCTCGGCGTTTTTCTCCGTTCTCAGTAATGAAACTGTTGGATCCGTTGCGGCTTCGTGTGACGTGATCTGCTTAGTCAGCTGACTGCTGTTCTGCATGACAAAGCGGCTGGCGACATCACCAATTTTGCTGTTGAAGCGAAATGTTTTATCCAGGTCGCTGATTGAGGTAGGACCGAAGCGCTCTCTGAACCGTGAGGTGAAGCTGATATCGCTGCCCGTGAAACGATAGATAGATTGCCAGTCATCCCCCACACAAAAGAGAGAGACGTCTCCGCGTTTTTCGCGAAGCATCTGAACCAGTTGTGCTCGGGATTTGGCGATGTCCTGGAACTCGTCAACGACGATGAATCTCCAGGGGACATCGAATTTGCCGCTAAGTAGGTAGGCTGTAGCTCTGTTGATCATGTCGTCAAAGTCGACCTGATTGTCTTCATGCAGCTTCCGCTCATAGGCCTCAGAAATTGGCGTCAGCAAATCCAATGCTGCACTGACTTGAGCCGAGCTGTGAGCCAGGTTTGTTCGTTCCTGTTCAGACAGGTTGGCCGCTTTAAGCAGCCCGAGCATTTCTGTCAGTATCTTCGAGAATTCGGTAATGACCCCGAATTCCCGGAGCGTCTCTAGGACAGCTTCAGGGGGCAGCGGGTTGAGGATTACACCAGCCTTGAGCAAACTCTCTTCAAGGACCGCCAGCAAGGTACCTTTCTGCTTCTGGTGATGGTAGGTCTCGATCAGAGGCGTGCCTGCAAGCTCGTGAACCTTCCGCTTCCACGCCATGTCATCGTGGTACTTTTTGCCGTCGATATAGGGCGCCGTCTTGCCCTGCTCATCGATGCCGAAATGCTCAATGTAGATCCCATAGTCAGGTAGGAAAAAGTCTGGCTTGTAGGGGCCTCGCTCTCTCGATTGTTCAGGGGTTTTATAGAGTGCTTCGTAATGGTACTCGACTCCATTTTTGAATAGGAAATTGGCGATATCACACTCGCCAAAGCCTTTCACCTTCTCGCTCTTGAGGGTGCGAACGTTATTGTCGTTGAGGAACTGGTAGTAGTCGCCGAGCGTCTTAAAATCGAAAGGGTTCCGGGCGGGGTAAAGCCAGTGTTCAAAGTATGTTAGGAGTCGCTGGCGGTACTGCGGATCTTCTTTCTGAAGGCGCTCGAACGTTTGGTCGACGAATTTCGTTTTGAGTACGGCATCAGTCGCCATTGGACTAACAGATGCTCTTTCATCTTCAACGTCTTCAACGATGTAACGGCCAAGGGCGTGAAAGGTCTCAGCAGTAACACCTTTTACGCCAAGGCGCTTTTCAAGCCGCTCCCGCATTTCGGCAGCGGCAGTGCTTCCGTAGGCTAGCAATAGAATCTCGTCCGGCTTCGCTTGGCCGCTTCGAACAAGAAATGCGACTCGGCCGATGACTGTGCTGGTTTTACCTGTACCAGCTCCGGCAAGGATCAGATTGTTATCCTCATCGATTACGCATGCCTCTCGTTGCTTTGGCGAGAGCGGTTTGCTTTCTACGGTATCGAAGAGTTTCTGGTATAGCGTCAGCGCCTTCTGGATGTATCGCGCGCGAGATTGATTGAGCCATGCATCGGGTGTGTGAACGAATCTAATCGTCTCAAGCAGGAAATTATGCTGGGCTGAATCAAGAATACCTACAGGGGGCGCTGGTGGTAGTTTCGCGCGCAGGGCATTGAGCTGTTGGGCGATAGGTTGCCATCGGGAGGAGCGGACATAGCCTTCCCTGGGAAGCTCGCGGGCGAATCGCGCCATGTAATTCTTGATGTCTATGATTCGTGGGTTGTACCAAGCCCTTACGATCTGTTCCCAAGCCTCGTCACGATGCGCTTTGTTACCAAAGTAGAGACGGACAGCACCACTGGGGGTGTGGACAACCACATGATGAGTAAACCAGGCATGTCCCTTGTCAGGCATGGGTTCAATCATTGCCCAGTCGATTGTCTGAGGGCCTTTTCGGCCGACAAGCTCAATACCTTGGTTTGAAATGCTGGCTGATTGGACGTCTACAGGAAGCCATCTGGCCCACCAGGGAAAGCGGAGATTCCTAATCATTCGAACCCGCCCCAGCATCGGCTGGGGCAATTCCTTTTTTTGCGATCTGGGTGAGTCGATTTGCCTACGCTTCGGCCAGACTGCTAAGCAATCGTCACGTGCTCAATGCGCTTGGTTTTTCTGAAGCAGTAGGCGTCCATGGTTTCTGATTCGTGCCACCAGTTTGTGGCCCGATCAGGCAGCTATTTTGTTCTGTTGAAAGGAAGCACAACGGCCGTTTCGTGGGTACCACCGACCGGTACTCTATTTACTACGCTTTTCAGTTTTGCCAGGTGCACCACCGCAGATTGCCCAGAGAGATAGTGCTTGGGTAGCCCTGTCAGCATCTCGACATCTGTGGTTCCCAGGCCGATATAGCCCGCAACTGACTCGAGCGGCATAACGCCAGAGGAGGCAAGAAGTTCGACCGTACGCTTGAGCAGGCGAACTTGCTCTGGCGCACGTCCGTCATCACCTGGTTCTGCTTTCGCACCCCAGCGGGCTGAACGGCGCTTGAAGAGCAGGGCTTTCGCATTGCTATCGATGACTCTCAGTGCAAACAGACGCATGATCATGGCGCCAACCGACACCCCCCAGCGTTGTTTCAGAAGAAGCAGGCTGTCGAGGGTGACCGGGGTTTTAACATCAGCAGCAAAGCTGTCTGCGGGCAGCAAGAACGCTCCGGCAAAACGGTGGGCCTGATTTTCCATCAGCTTGTAGCGGTCAGAGTCTGTAGATCGTTCTATGCCTTTGTGAAGAATGAGGTGACCTAACTCATGAGCAAGATCGAACCTGCTCCGAAAGGCATTACTCTTATCTGCCGATAGCAGAACCATAGGTCGCTGCAAGGCAGGACTCCAGGCAGAGAGACCTTCGATAGTGGCAATCCCAGTCTCCTCGCGAACCAGGATCACGCCAGCACCTTCGACCGCCATGGCAAGGTCCGGAATAGCACGGCGTCCCAGGCCCCAGAGATCTCGGCATTCGCAAGCGGCTTGCTCGATATCAGCGTTGGTGATCTGTTCTGGGTCGGTAAAAGATCGGATAGGCAGGTTGACGTCTGGAAAGTCGACGAACTCGCTAAGCGCCAGGGCAATGTCTTGAGCCCATTCAAGGCGAGCCCCCAGTTTTATTCGGGCAGCTGCAAGAGCTGAGGCGTTGCTACGATAAAGCGGCAGTGAGCACCTTTCTGGAAGCGGCCTGGTGAACCACTCCGGGCTTACATCCGTTGCTTTAGACAAACTGGCAAGTGCTTCTGCTTCCGGAGCCTGCTGCCCGTTTTTCCACTTACTGATCGTGGCAGGGGAGACCCCTACCAAGGCTGCCAACTCAACCTGAGAAAGTCCCCGAGCGGCGAGCACCTGAATCAGGCGCTCCGGCTCAAAGTCTGTAATTCCACGACTCATGATGCAGCCTGTTGCCCCGTCTTGAGTACACCGCTTTTGAGTGTCGGCGTCACGCGGTCGACCTGTGGCGGTACTTCGTCGTATCGGGCCAGAAATTGATTTAGGGGCTCACGAAACAGCCAGCCCTCCATCTTGGCATCGGGTACGGCAATAAAAATTTGGATAGGGCGCTCAGGCTGCTGGTGCAGCGAGCCGCTGAAGCACGCGACGAAGAAGAATGTGCCTGACGTAATGGCTTCTGGTGTGAACAGTGACGGCTGAACCAAGTGCGTCATGGCCTGGTTCGCTTCAGAGAGTTTGCGACGGATGGAGCTACGCTTAGCGTTGTTCCAAACAGTTGAAGACATGTTCACCCGGCTGAACTTGAACATGCCTGCTTGCCCCACCACAACACCATTGCCTTGGAGCGGAGCATGCTCTGCGCCTGCAACCAATAGGGCTTCGCTGAAGAGCTCGTTCATATGAAAGTGGCGCATTTGCCCAAGGGCATTCTTGCGGTGCTTTTTACTGAGGTCTTTGGTCGCAAGGTAGGCACGCATCGCTCCTGCATCGAATGCATCTTCGACGCCCATAACAAGGTCGCGCGGTACGTTGGCGATGAGAAGGTCAGGGATGGAGGTAGCGTGTCGGTGGGGCATGGCGTAGTTCTCTGATTTCGGTAAACGGGATTATATGCCTAAAAAATTTCGTGTGCACGCCTAATCATGAGCTTTCCTGCGTCTTTGGCGGGAGAGTCGAGGTTTTGGCGGCATCAACCGAAGTAGTGACGTTCCTGGCACTGGAAGGCGGTTCCCATGTCGGACTTCTCGCTGAGCGGAGGGGTGTGGCTCGAAACTGCTCGCTCGGTTGAGGAGGCTGGCTGTATGAGTTTGGATATAACGAACCAGAGATGTCGTATCGCGACGACCCTATGCGCCTGGCGACAATAGGCTTATACAGTTGCAGACCTCTGTTTGGCCTCCCGATTGTATGAACACTGGGATCTTGCTGGCATCGTGGCCAACCTACGCGATTGGAGTTCTCCGCGCGCATGTGGCATCGTCCGGCCATCACTGCGTAAAGGAAATGGGGATGGATAAGCCGCAGATCTACCGTCGCAACGGTTATCAGATCATTGAGGGGGACAAGGGGTGGTTCGTCTATACGGACGATCACATCAAGGCAGGCCCTTTCAACTCACGGCGTGAGGCTGAGGAAGTGGCTGATCAGCTACCCCCTGAGCGAGGCTAGCCTTATGACGCCTCAGGCAATCTTCGATAAATTCGCCTCCCGCATCTTCCAAATCTCATGCTTGCAACGAGCGACCCGTAAATTAATCAGTGAGGAAGTTGATAGCCTTGTGCAAATGAAGGAGACGGGAGGGGAGTACACCTCCATCGAAGGATTCATTTACTACCGGGCTACTGATGGTGCTGTCAGAGCGTTGAAAGCTCGCCAGAGTGATGTTGATCAAGCGTTGCTGAACTGCAGATTTCACAAGATTAAGCAGTATCAGTGGATGCTCGCCGAAGCATATGAGGCGCTGGAGGACTTTTTAGAAGAGTCGTATGCCGCCGGCGCAATGCGCACGGGGAGCCTCTGGTGGTTGTCGGACTACGGCAATGTCGGTCCTAACGAGGTCGACGAGAGAAACTTTCATTGGCTGCTTGAGCGTGCTCGACGGAAGAAGGATCGTCCATTCAGTATTATAGAACGATTCAGGGCGAACTCGGAGAACTTTCGACGACTAGAGATAGAGGATGCCACCAAAGCAAACTATCGAATTTTGTTGGTTCTAATCGAGAAACTTCGGCATGTAATCGTCCACAACAATGGCTATATCGACGACCTAGACCCCATAGTCAACAAGGCTGTAGGGCAATGCGGTAAGGACGCGAGGTTTAAGGCACATTTGAAAGAGATATTCGAATCTTACCTTGAGTTTCATGACGGCCGCCCTATCGTCTGCCTGCTTGAAGTGAATGTTGGCAAGGAAGACCCGACGTATCGATTTGGCGGTTATAACGACAGCCTTGGACACTTATTGCGTCTTCTTGTAGGGTTCGCAGATCTTGTAACTGAAACCGTAGAAAATTTCGACCCTCGAACCACATGACTTTCTTGTGGCTGTGCAATTCACGAGTATAGCGTAGGAGTGGACTATGGTCATAACAACAACTGGGCAGGGACAAGCTTATGACTGCTGAAATCGCGATCATGAATAGACATGCTGTAGTCCTTGCTGCTGACAGCGCCACAACCGTTACCAGTTGGAAGGACGGTATTCGAGAGCGCCGATATTTCAAGGGGGCCAATAAGCTTTTTGAGCTTTCTAGGAGTGAGCCAGTTGGGTTAATGATTTATGGTTCGGCGGGACTGCAAGGGGTACCGTGGGAGCTTGGCATAAAGGCCTTTCGAGAGAAACTTGGCGAAGAGACCCATGACCATCTTTTAGGATACGCTAAGCATTTCTTCGAGTTCATTGAGCATCATGAAAAGCTTTTCACTCAAGAGCAAAGAAGCAAGTCACTGATATCGTTGGTCGGCGCCGCGTCTTGGCGTCTAGAGAATAGGGTTCTGAAAGCTCTTGGGGTTACTCCAGAGGCAGCTACTACCGCCTCAATTGAAGATGTAAAGTCTGCAATAGAATCCGTAGTAAAGGAAATTGAAGAAATACCTCTGCACGAACTTTTAACTGATGCAGATATTGCATCGGCCACAGCCACAACTGCAGAAAATTTTGAGAAAGCCATCGGAGATCATCTTGTACTATTCAAAGGAATTGAAGAAAGACAACACCTGATCCCGACTTTCACAAGGGCACTCGTGGCCTTAAGTGTAAAGGAATTTTGCAGCTATGCCGACACCACCGGAATTGTCATCGCTGGGTACGGAAAGGACGATTATTACCCTGCACTTGAAGTTTATGAGTGTTACGGCTTCCTTGGGGATCGACTGATATATGACAGAAAGAGCAGTACCTGTCATGAAATGAGCCCTGATGCTGCGGCGATTGTGCAACCTTTCGCCACCACAAGCATGATTGACACCTTCAGATTTGGGATCGCTCCGGATGCGTTTGGTTCGGTCTTCGAGACGACACAGGGCACCCTCTCAGGCTTCGCCAAGGAAATTCTAAAGGAGTGCGGAGTTGATGAAGCTCTAGATGAGGCCCGCCTGGAGGAGCTGGTTAGACAGGCCCACGAGGCACACACCGACGCATGGTTCCAGAAGACACGCGAGCAGCATTTCACTCCCCTGTCCAATGTCATACACTCTCTACCAATACCCGATATGGCCGCTTTGGCACGGAGCCTCATCGACCTTGAGTCCCTCAAGGAGCGAGTGACGAAACCCAGTGAGTCGGTTTCTGGCCCGATTGATGTGGCTGTGATCAGTAAATACGACGGATTCGTCTGGATTGACCGCAAGCATTACTTCAAGCCAGATCTCAACCCGCGCTACATGAAGAGGTTCAAATGAAAGCACTTCCCGCTGACATCCGTTCAAGCTCAATGGCCTCGTTCGGTGCTGTGGTCGAAATGTCTCTTCAGCCCGAGAACCAGAAGGTTGAGCCAGTCCGTGCCAAAGAAAGTGGCCTGAACTATCGAAAAATGCTCGATGCTCTTGATCGAACCCAGGTTGAAAAAGAGGCAAAAGCATCGCTCTCGCCCTTCTGATAGCGTCATCCGACAAGAGCCCCGCCACTGGGCGGGGCTTTTCGTTTCTGGTGAACCTGAGCTCACCCGCCTCTTCTGCCGCTACCCGAGCCGACCATGTCGGAGCGAGCGCATGACCGCAAACTTGGGCAGTAGGAATTCACCGCCCTATGGGTGCACAAGTCGCTGAGACCCAGGACAGGAATTCCTTTCCGTCGAAGAGGTCATAATTCCTAATCATCGATACCCTCGAATCCATTTTCCTCATGTTTCCCATCAGATCCAAGCCCTCGAAATATCTCCCAAACTGCAAGAAAGGGAGTAAGCATCTGGTATGAGTACTTTGTTGAGTGCTCACCACTCTCAAACACGTATTTAACATATTCGAGGTAAATTTCCCGAAGGAGACCCGTCGAATGGATATCAAGGTTATGAGTGAAAACCGCATCAACAAAGCTTGTCTTTAGGCCATACCAGTCCGGAATGCTAATTTCGTAATTGATACGAGCTGAGTCGTTGAGAAAACATAGCTCAAACTGATCACATACAGTTCGGATTAATTTACCTTGGAAGCCACTTTCCAAGCTTTCTATCCAAAATAAACTCTTTCCTTCTGCCGTCATCTGATCATATATGGATTGTACCTGCTCTAGTCGTCCATCCTCTGATCTCCCATAGACGACCCCTTTGTGTACTGATGTACGAGCCGAAGAAAATGGGTTCATGGCAGAAATTACAATAGAGTTCGGATAAGGAAACAGATTCGCCATTTCCCCCCACTTCTGGCTAGCATATACAATGGTGTGAAAGCCTTCTGCTTCTAGTTTGTGAGCAATTGTTTTGGCGACAGTATTCAGAGCATCAATGGAATACTGCGGCGGAGCGCCGCTTTGAGACTCAGCGTCGGAATCTATCCAACCCTTCAAGAGCGGAAATGAAATAACGACACACGTCATCGAATGATCATTTAGAGTATTATTCTCAAACCACCGATAGTATGCGCTATTCGGATAGTACGCCGTCAGAGTGAAACACCCGTCATTTTCATGCGGGATGAGTGCGACTATATTTTTGTTGTTTGAAATCAATTCTTGGACATAAGCATCTTTGGCAGTCCTTGTTTCCATTGGGGCAACAAGAACAGATGTTATGGCGGATTCGGTCAGCCCGGGGAATATTGAACAAAAGTGATTCGAGTAAGCTAACAGCTCTGTGAAAGATTGTCTCTCTGTCTGCGCTGATTTTTTTAGCTCAATAATCGTTATGCCCGCTGATTCGGAGTTTCCAAAAAGGTCAATCCGTGTGGGGTGCGGCGTGCTTCGTTCTAGGCGCAATTCCTTTGCAGTCAATACTAGGCATTCGAGCTGTTCCAGAACATTGTTAATCTTCCTTTCCGCTCTTCGTTGAAGGAGAAAGTGGATCGGAGGAAACGAATCGCCGCCCCATTGAACAGGCTCCCTTCTGCCAACAATTAGGGACGCAAGGTCTTCCTTATGATTCTCGAATAGGTAATCCCTAAACTCATTCTCTTTGAGCGTTAGCATGGTGAGATGCTCTCTTAACCGGGTGCTACATGATCAACTCTGCGTTCGTGAGGAACGATTTGAACCTACCCAAATACCTTTCTCCAGTCGCGACGCGCTAGTTCGCGGCACACTGCAGGTGCTCCACCAAAGCAGCGTTGTGAAACTTGGGCAAGGTCCGCTTTCGTTTCATAGACCACCGGATGGCCCTTCTGATTAAGCAAAGTACCCCCTGCCCCTTTCAAAAGCGCATGACCTGCAACGACGTCATGCGCAGAAACCGGAACAAGTGACACTGCTGCTACGCCATCCCCGGCAGCTACGCGTGCTAAGCGATAGGCGATACTCGGCATGGCGACGAAATCGGCTGGGGCACACAGCTCAGCATTGATCTCTGGTTTGGTTGCGGCAGCTACACTCACCATGACCTTACATCCCTTCTCTAGGTCCTGGCCATTGAGACTCCATGAGACTTCTCGGCCATTGCGAAGGATGGCGCTCAAGCCTTCTGCCCAGGCGATGCAGTCCGCTCCACGATCCTCGGTGATGGGGGCGCAGACCACACCCAGTACAGGCTCAGCACGCCTCAATAGACCAACCGAGACGGCGGATCCCTTATATCCCTTCAGGAAGTCGCTCGTGCCGTCGTTGGGGTCGACCACCCAACAATATTCCGCGCCTGTCAGGACGTGACCGGTTTCTTCGCCCCAAAAGTCGCAGCTGAGCAACGCGAGCAAATCGCTGCGTAGGCAGCACTCGATTTCCAGGTCCACCACGGCCTTGTCACCACTACCGCGAGGCCCCGTCGGCAAACGCCATTCTGCCGCCAGCAAAGCAGAAGCCGCTTCGACTCTCTCGATCACCTGTCTGAGCAAGACCACATAGTTCATGCGATGTGCTTCCCTCGTTCGTTTCACCCGCGCTGCTGGCCAGCATATTACGTCAGAGGCGACGGGACGGCCGTCGACTGTAAGCGAATGGGTATTACGTCTTGCGTTCTGCCCCCAGACATGTCGCATAAACTGGCGAGGGCGGTGGAGGAGTTACCGCGGTCTGTCGCTCACAATCTGCGCACGTTCAGTTGGTTGGGCTCCCGCACGGCGTACAGCCTTGTGCCATTTATAGGGAAATTAGGCGAATTATCTTTTCAACATAATTTATAGTGATTCATATTCGTGATTGCTCGTCGATCCTCTCGCGTTGACTCACACCTTGTCCGCTCCGCACCTGACCTTCGTAAGGAGCTTAAACGGTGCTATTGCAATGGCATGCAGTAAAGGCTGGACACCATCGCCCTTGGCGCAAGGATCAGGAAAGTGTGTTCCCCGCACGCTTACCGTCGACTACCCGTATGGCCAAACAGAACGGTATTAAGTGCCTCAAGGGGATGAGCCTCTTTGACGCCACGATTGTCAGCAAGGGGCTTACCGGACAAGCATGCGCCGATAGAAAAAGACGCCGTTGACGCCTTTTGAAAGAAAGGGGGCTAGTAGTCGCAGCGCTCGCTTAGCTCATCAGAACTGGCGTTCTGATGGGGTCGAAAGCCAACCATCGAAACGATTGCCGCTACTTCAGGGTCGACGCACCCTGCAATCCACACCACTGGGTCAATATCGTCTTAAACCCAGTTGGTCCCGCTCTTATTGAGCCCCGGCTTCAGATCCTATGGAGCGCCTACGATTGATGTCAAACTGAACGCCCTCTCCATCAATTGTTACTGCCTTCAGGGCACTCACGGTGAGCACAGCCGTGTCACGAGTGCCGCTGTCAGTCTCAGAAGGCTGGAGACTTTCTACACTGACGTCGGCGCCCAGGTGAAAACCTCCACAGGCGTTGACCAGGTTTCGCAAGTTGACCAGGTGATTGCATGACTGCAGATGTGGCCTCCACCGCTGAGTTAGTCAGGAGGCGCGTGAAGCGATTTCCCAAGGGGCGCCCATTTACCCTAAAGCGTTTCAACTCATTGGGAAGCCAGACTCGCGAGGCTGTTGGAAAGGCCATCGCAAGAATGGTGCAGTCTGGCGAGCTTGAACGAGTTTGCCGCGGCGTCTACATGCGCCCCAAGATGTCTCGCCTAATTGGACGGGTACGACCGTCGGCTGAAACCGTGGCGCGCGTAATTGCCAAAGAAAGCGGGCAGCAGATTCAGTATCACGGCGCTGAGGCCGTCAGACGGCTTGGGCTCAGCACACAAATGGCGATCACGCCCATCTATTACACCAGCGGACCCAACCGTGTAGTGCAGATCGGTAACTCTACCGTCCGCCTCGTGCACGTGTCGGCCAGCAAGCTGCAGCATGCGGGAACCAAAGTGGGTTTAGTTCTAACCGCCCTCTTCTACCTCGGCCGTGAAGCGGCAGCAAATCCGAAGATCATCTCTGCAATTAAAAAGCAGCTCACGCCTACGGAGCTGCACCGCCTCAAGTCGAGCCGCATACCGAAGTGGATGCACGAGGTTTTCGACGAATCGCGCTGAGGACGGGTAGTCGCAGCGACCCACTTAGCACATGGGACCTACAGCGCGAAGAGGTCGAAAGCCAACCTTGGTCTCAGGGTTGCTGCCACCGCGAGATCAACGCATCCAGCAATCCAAACGATCCGGCCAGATGACTGATAAACCGCATCTAATGCATTCAGCAGCAGAACGCATCAATCCTTTCGCGTACATTATCAGTGAACCTAACGATCAGCCCGAGTGGGCAATCTTTCTAAGGATTACGCGATGAGCAAAATTGCAGAATTCAAACGTCTTGAGGCTCAACTTGCTGAGCAGCTGGCAGCATTGGAAAGCCTCAGGAATGACGGTGAGCTCAAGCGCGAGATTGAGTTCGAAACCAAACTTAAGGCCCTTCTGAAAGAGTACGACTTCGGCCTCAAAGCAGTGATCAACATCCTGGAACCGTCGGTCCGCCGCGAGGCTGTCGCGCCTGCCAAGGACAAACGCCGCGAGCGCACCGTCAAGACTTACAAGAATCCGCACACCAATGAAATTGTCGAAACCAAAGGCGGCAATCACAAAGTCTTGAATGCCTGGAAAGCCGAGTACGGCGCCGAAACTGTGAAATCCTGGCTCCAGTGATTTCTAACCCGGGGTCGGATTTCCGACCCCAGCACGCTCCCCCCTACCGCAACATATACCTTCGGTGATACACCGTTGCTCCGGGTGCCTCAATAGACTGTCCACTATTGATCGCGTCGCGTTGTATAGCTCTGGCTCATCAAAACCCGGAGCATCCTCCAGTCAGGCGCCACAGGAATGCCGCCTGGCCGAACAGTACCTTTTCCCCGACGCGCATTGACGATATCCATCACTGTCATATTCCTGCTGGTCCGCTCGGTTTGCTCCGATGCAAACAAGTTCGAGCGAACTTTCCGGACGCAGTAGATCCAGAAGCAGCACCTCCCCTTGGCAGTAATGCCAGTGCCAAACCATTGCAGACTGCCTTGGAAATCACCCGGGTCGGGGTGACGATGGAGCAAGATCAGCGGGCTCTGAAGCGCGAAACGGTCACGTTGTCGTGGTTAGCGACATCCGCTAGGTCAACTGGAGCCCAGCGTCCCATTAGAAATCCGCGTTTATCGTGAATCTCAACGTTCCCATGAAAGCAGCAATTTGTTCAGGCGTGGCGCTGGGAGGACAAGCTTCAACAAATTCGCTGAAGGATTTCACAATCGCATAGTTGAAGTCCTCCCATTCGCCAAACGCAAAGGAGAACCGTACCAAATCGCACATAAGGAACGTTTCTTTGGCTTTATGGTTATTCTTGGGGCGATGGGTAATTCTGCCTGCGACAACGATTATTTCAAAATGCTCAGAGTATTGATCATGATGAGGATGAACGATTGTGTACGCATCAGAAGTGACTGGAAGGGGGGCATGACGGCTGAGAGCCCGATTGAGGACATTCTTATCCGTTTTGGCGATATTGCATTCTTTACAAACCATCGCAAGATTTAGAGGCTCATAAAGGAAACGTGGGTACACCGCTTTGGGAATGATGTGTTCGACATCCCAGGTCAGGCCGTGATTCTCTTTTTTTTCCATACGGCAGTAAGCGCAGCGGTATTTTTGCTCGACAAGATAATGGGCGCGTACGGTTTTCCGCAGCTCGACAATAGGGCCCTCGGTCTGATTCCATTCTGCATGCGATATGCCATCATAGCGATTAACGTAATTCAAGCTATCCCCGGAGAAAACGACAGGTCGCACTTTATCACCTCAGCATCTGAACTTGATCAATGAGGTGACGTACTGGGTCCCGTGAGGAAAGCATCTCCTTAATGTTCGTCAGCATTACGATGTGCTGTTCATCCTCGTCAGTTAAAGTGGTGCGACGGGAGATTTTCGAGAGCAGCATGAGGGTGATTCGAATCAAATATTCGTTATTGAATCCCGGGGTATTAAAGACCTGGGCCAACTGAAAGTCAGCTGAGCGGTTGGCGTATTCTTGTGACTTGTAGATACTTCTGTCTTCTAGGCTTAGCACATAGCCATTTTCACTGGTCAAGCCAGCAACAATTTGAGGGGAGTGGGTGGCTATGACGAAGTGACAACCTTTGTAGTGTTCAAACGCTTTTTGTAGATGACCGATAATGTCCGTTTGCCATTTGGGGTGAAGGCTGATTTCTGGTTCATCAACGCAGATCAGAGCATTGTCTTGAATCGACCCGGCGATACCCAAAATCATTACCAGCATGCACTGCTGTCCGGAGCTCGCTTGAGAAAGCTTTAGCCGCGTTTTCGTGGACCTGATATTCAGGGTCAGATCTGTAACTTGAACTGCACCATGCTCAAGCGCATCAGCCAAGTCTCGCAGGTCAAAAGCGTGATGTGTCCGATCGCCATGCCTTAAATGAATTTCAAAATTAATACTCTTCCGTCGATCTATATACTCCAGTATGGGGTATAAGCGATTTACTAATGATTGTTCTCTGCTAAATTTTTTATGATTTGAATGGTATTCCTCGTTCAGGTCAATAACTGACTGTCGTTCGGTTGTCTGTTTTCGCCAGAATTGCCTGAGCTTTGGATCAAGAGAGATATTGAAATCTAAGACTGGCTCAAAGTCTAAGTATTCAAACACGTGAGCTAGGCTGGAGAATTTCCAGTGATGCGCTTCAAGTCCGCCAATAATGGATGTCAGACTTCGTGTTAGGGAAGAAAGGTTTCCATGCTCAGATGGGGCAATGTAATGATAGCGCTCGAAATGTGACATGGCCTCCCGCGGTCTGGGGAAGCGATCATGGCGGCCTGTTGATACGGCTATTACTACGCTCGGCGCCTCCTTGGAGTGGGGCGAGAGTATTAACTCCTCGGAGGGAGACAAGCTACTGTAATACTTCCACGACATCGAAGCGCTATCTTTTAAGTAGCGCCCTCTATCTAGCTGATCATTGTCAAATATATAGTGACTAACAATTTTTCTAAGGAGGCGACTTTTGCCTGTCGCATTCTGCCCCACGATCAGGCTGAAAACGTTTTGCTCAAAGGGGTTTGTGTCAAGTGTTAGAGGTACCCACGAATGATCCGTCGCGACTGCTTCGATTATGAATGCCATTCCATGCTCACTATTGCGTAGAAAACCGGCCGTTAAAAAGTATTTTATTGATGATTCGCGTGGCTTGGCAGGCGGAATGGACTACAAGCCATGGCCAAGAGCGGAGCGCCCAATGATTGCGGCTTTCGGGAGTAGCTCTAGCGAAAGATGAGCAGCAAGGGGCAACGACTACAACTGGCCTCCGGCACAGAGCCAAGAATTCGGACCTAGCGCCATCGCCGACATGGCCAGAGTAGTCTTCCTGGAGAGGGCGGCCTAGGGCAGCTGCGCAAGAGTAATGCAGGAATCTGAGACGCTCAACGACGTAAAGGGCCGTCAGGTGTACACACAGTACTCTAGCCGTCCGAGGAACTCATCCAGAAGCCGGACTTCCTCTGCACTGGCAAGCATGTCGACAGGCCGCGCACCGTCGAGTCCCCGAGCGGGTTTGGCAATCCACTGTTCAGCTGACTGTCGATTACCCAGCAATTTCTCGACGCGCTCCAACAGTTCATTGTAACTCGCATCGAAACCTTCATTCATAGCGAACCTCCCTCTACGAATAGTTGCTGCGCTCTACCGAACTGGAGGGAATGGCTGCCTCGAAGCGCTAATCCCCACCCGTCAAAGACGCGGTCCGCAAATGCTGCGAAGACGAGAAAACCACCTCGGTGGTTACAAGATCTCGCTTACCGAAGCTTGGGTGCAACGAGTAACACCGATCACCCTCTACCTTAAAGACGTGCCCAAGGCTGTTATCACGATCGTCCTGCGCCACACTCACCTCGATCAGGGGCTCCATAAGCCAGCGTCCCTGCTTATTCACCTGACCAGGTGTAACTAGCTGTACCTGCTCCAACCAGAAGTGCTGCCCCTGTTCAGCGACCATCTGCTCAAGATCAGAGACGGTTGTGATCATCAGCAATCTGGTGAAGGACTCACCAGCTTCAGTGCAGCCGATCTGCACATAGAACCAGGGCCACAGCCATTCCTGCTCAACGTATGCCCAGTGCAGCGCGCGAGGGGTACCAGAGGTGATCGCGTTGGGTATCGAGGCGGAGTGGTAGGTAGTGAACATACTGGAGTCTCCTGGGCAATTCTGAGCCCCTAACCCAAAGAATGAACAATATATTTTGTAGTCATATATTGTTCAATGACGCTTCATCTTTTCATTTTGTGGAATCGCAAAATGGAAGTGAGAGAAGCGTTCGGGCAGGCTTTGAGGTGCGTACGCCGCCAAAAGAAACGAACCCAAGAAGATTTTTCGGTCGTTAGCAGCCGCACATACGTCAGCATGCTTGAGCGAGGGTCAACCAGTCCGACTCTCGAAAAGCTGGACAGCTTGTGCTCGGTGCTAGGTGTGCACCCGGTGTCGCTTCTCGCAATGACCTATCTGTGGAAAGAAGGAGCCGCCAGCCCGGACGAGCTCTTAGTACGACTCAACGACGAGCTCAGGACGCTACTATCGGACGCCGCCGCAAACTGATCTGCTTGTCGCTCGAGCTAACACCAATGATACGCCCTCGCAATCGTGCCTCTAAGGGGCACCGTTTGTCGGGAAGCAAATTGGAGATTTAGGACCTGACAGGAATGCCACTCCTAAAACATACCCAATAAAAAAGCGTTACGAATCAGCTTATTTTCAGAAGATTTGTAGTTTTTGGATATCTCAGGGGTAACTTGGAATGCACTTTGCGCTCGAACTCCGGCAGTTCATCGAGAAACAGCACGCCCTGGTGGGCCAGCGTGATTTCGCCTGGCTTCGGACGACTACCGCCTCCAACCAGCGCGGCGCCGGAAGCACTGTGATGCGGCTGGCGGAAGGGGCGTTGCGGCCAGCTATTCAGCGGCGCATGGCTGGCGACTGAGTGGATGGCGGCCACCTCCAGTGCTTCATGTTCTTCCAGCGGTGGAAGCAGGCCGGGCAGGCGGCTGGCGAGTAAGGTCTTGCCCGTTCCAGGTGGTCCGCAAAGCAGCAGGTTGTGCGACCCGGCCGCGGCGACCAGGAGGGCGCGCTTTGCCGCAACCTGACCGTGGACTTCCGCGAGGTCGGGGTAAGGCGGTCGCTCATCCACCAGGCCTTGCGCCTGGTAGTAGGGAAGTGGGGTATGGCCGGCAAAGTGTGCGGTCAATTCCAACAGGTGCGACGCCGCCAGCACCTTGAGACCACCAGCGAGGCTGGCTTCTTCGGCGTTCTCCCGTGGCACCACCAAGGTACGGCCGGCGGCGCGAGCGGCGAGTGCGGCAGGGAGCACGCCTTGCACAGGACGCAGCGCCCCGGAGAGCGCCAGTTCACCCAGGCATTCCACCTCGTCCAGGGCGCCAGCCGGCAACTGGCCGCTGGCGGCGAGGACGCCGAGGGCGATGGCGAGGTCGAAGCGACCGCCATCCTTAGGCAGATCTGCGGGGGCGAGATTGAGGGTAATGCGCCTGGGGGGAAAGTCGAACCCGCTGTTCTGGATCGCGCTGCGTACGCGGTCCTTGCTTTCCTTCACGGCGGTTTCCGGAAGCCCCACCAGGGCCAGGGACGGCAAGCCGTTGGCGAGGTGCGCTTCGACGCTCACGGCAGGGGCTTCGACGCCAACCTGCGCGCGGCTGTGGACGATGGCCAGGGACATTGATCACTCCTTGATCGGTCCGCCGGGCCGGAGCGGTATCACTCCGCCGGCGGCGGGTTCAGCTTGGCTTCCAGTTCCGCGACCTTGGCTTCGAGGGCTTCCAGACGGGCGCGAGTGCGGGCGAGTACCACCATCTGGCTGTCGAATTCGTCACGGGTGACCAGGTCGAGCTTGCCGAAGGCGCTTTGCAGCAAGACCTTGAACTGGGCCTCGACCTCGGCGCGAGGCAACGGACTGTCACTGCTGAACAGACGCGAAGCGGTGGCGGCGAGAGTGTCGAGCAGGGCTTTGGGCGGCAGCATGGCGGTTTCCATAAGTGAATGGGGCGGGAGTCTATCACGGTGCCTCCGACGGCCGTGCCAGTGGCAGGCGATGCACACTTTTTGAGCAATGGCTTGGGGCGGTGCGCACTCCTTTGGTGCGATGAAACCGGGGCCAGGGCTTGTAAAAAGCGGCATCCGGCCAGTATCTGCTTGAAAAAGCGCACGTTGTTGGGAGCTGGCAAGGTTTCTGCTTGGAGCTGAGTGACGCATGCACCGAGGCAGTTCCGGTGCACCGGGCGAGGCGGGGGAGTGTTTCGCCAGAAGCGGTTGGTTGGTGTCGGAGTGCCGAGGCAGGGCGGACCGACGCGTTACAAAGCCAGACACTGCGCTTAGACTTGAGCCGGGTTCGTTTTTCCTGGGGCAAGTCAACCAAACACGGGAGAAGTTTCATGAAGCTAGTCACCGCCATCATCAAGCCTTTCAAGCTCGACGACGTGCGTGAGTCGTTGTCCGAGATCGGCGTGCAGGGCATCACTGTCACCGAGGTCAAGGGCTTCGGGCGGCAAAAAGGCCACACCGAGTTGTACCGTGGCGCCGAGTACGTTGTCGATTTCCTGCCGAAGGTGAAGATCGATGTGGCCATCGCCGACGATCAACTCGATCGCGTGATCGAGGCCATTACCAAGGCTGCCAACACCGGCAAGATCGGTGACGGCAAGATCTTCGTCGTCAATCTGGAACAGGCCATCCGTATCCGTACCGGCGAAACCGGCACAGACGCGATCTAAGCCGCCGAACCCCAACGCCCCAGGAGAAAACAACATGACTCTGCGTAAAGTCGCAGGGCTAGGAGCCCTTTTGTCCCTCGTTACCCCCGGCCTGGCCATGGCCGCCGACGAGGTCGTGCTGAACAGTGGTGACACGGCTTGGATGATCGTCGCTACTGCGCTGGTGCTGTTCATGACCATCCCCGGCCTGGCGCTGTTCTACGGCGGCATGGTGCGCTCCAAGAACGTCCTTTCGGTGATGATGCAGTGCTTCGCCATCACCGGCCTGATCAGCATCCTCTGGGTGGTCTATGGCTACAGCCTGGCCTTCGACACCACCGGCATGGAGCAGGGGGTGATCAACTTCAATTCCTTCGTGGGTGGCCTGTCCAAGGCATTCCTCAGCGGCCTGAACACCAGCAGCCTGGTGTACGCGATTCCTGAGAGCGTGTTCATCACCTTCCAGATGACCTTCGCCATCATCACCCCGGCCCTGATCGTTGGCGCTTTCGCCGAGCGCATGAAGTTCTCCGCCATGCTGATCTTCATGGCTGTCTGGTTCACCCTGGTCTATGCCCCGATCGCCCATATGGTATGGAGCGGCAACGGTGGCCTGATGTGGGACTGGGGCGTGCTCGACTTCGCCGGTGGCACCGTGGTGCACATCAACGCGGGTATCGCCGGCCTGGTGGCCTGCCTGGTGCTGGGCAAGCGCAAGGGCTATCCGACCACTCCGATGGCGCCGCACAACCTGGGCTACACCCTGCTCGGCGCTGCCATGCTCTGGGTGGGCTGGTTCGGCTTCAACGCCGGTTCCGCGGTTGCCGCCAACGGCACTGCCGGCATGGCCATGCTGGTCACCCAGATCGCCACCGCCGCCGCGGCCCTGGGCTGGATGTTCGCCGAGTGGCTGACCCACGGTAAGCCGAGCGCACTGGGTATCGCGTCCGGCGTGGTCGCCGGCCTGGTTGCCATCACTCCGGCTGCCGGCACCGTCGGCCCCATGGGTGCCTTGATCATCGGTCTGGTTGCCGGCGTGGTCTGCTACTTCTGCGCCACCAGCCTGAAGCGCAAGCTGGGCTACGACGACTCCCTGGACGCCTTCGGCGTGCACGGCATCGGCGGTATCGTCGGCGCCCTGCTGACCGGCGTGTTCGCCGCCCCGGCCCTGGGTGGTTTCGGCACCGTGGAAGACATTGGCGCCCAACTGCTCATCCAGTTCGAGGGTGTCGCGTTCACTGTCGTCTACACCGGTATCGTGACCTTCGTGATCCTGAAGGTCCTGGACGTGGTCATCGGCCTGCGCGTCAACGAAGAAGAAGAGACCGTCGGCCTCGACCTGGCGCAACACAACGAGCGCGGCTACAACCTCTGATCCTCTTGATTTCCCCGTTCGGCGGTTGCCGGCGGGGACGTCGACGGGAATGCCAAAAAGGGCGCCGAAAGGCGCCCTTTGTTTTTTTTTCGGCCGCGCTAGAATGCCCGCCGTACGAGCCGGAACAGGTATTTGCGCATGTGGCAGCAGACCCTGATCACCTTGCCTCCGAAACCGCGTGGCTTCCATCTGGTCACCGAAGAAATCCTGGCCCAATTGCCGGAACTGCGGCGCTACCGGGTGGGTCTGTTGCACCTCTGGCTGCAACATACTTCGGCTTCCCTGACGGTGAATGAGAACGCCGACCCTGCGGTCAGGCGGGACTTCGAGCGATTCTTCAATCGCCTGGTGCCCCAGGGTGAAAGCGGCTATGAACATGATTATGAAGGGCCGGACGATTTGCCCGCGCACTTCAAGGGCAGCCTCCTCGGCTGCCAGCTGAGTCTGCCGGTCCAGGACGGGCAGCTGGCAATGGGCACCTGGCAAGGTGTCTACCTGGGCGAGCACCGTGATCACGGCAGTTCGCGCCGGGTACTGGCGACCTTGCATGGCGAGGCGTACTGAATTTTTTCTGGCAGCGTTAGAAAGCTGGCGCAGCTGGGCTATAACTAACCTGCTTTGGCAAGGCATGAGGTAGAACATGAGCGACGAAGAACTGGAACAAGACGAGCTGGAAGCGGCCGACGAGGACGACGGCGAAGAGCTGGCTGCAGCCGATGAGGGTGACAGCGACGACGACAGCGAGGCCCCTGCCCCCTCCGGGAAAAAGGCCAAGGCAGCGGTCGAAGTCGAGGAAATGCCCAGCATCGAAGCCAAGCAGAAAGAGCGCGATGCCCTGGCCAAGGCCATGGAAGATTTCCTGGCCCGTGGCGGCAAGGTGCAAGAGGTCGAGCCCAATGTGGTTGCCGACCCGCCGAAGAAGCCGGACAGCAAGTACGGCAGCCGCCCCATCTGAGGCCGGCATCCGTCGAAAAAGCCCGCCATCGCGGGCTTTTTCATGGACGAGGGATGGGTAAGGAAATGCCCGGCGCGGTGCGTCCGCTCAGTGCCACTTCGCCCAGCGCGCGAGCACTTCGGGCAGCTCCCTCAGGCTGTTGATTTCCGCATCGGGGAGTTGCTCGCCGGTCCACTCCTTGCCCAGTGGATTGAACCAGATGGCGCGCAGGCCGGCGCGGCGGGCGCCTTCGATATCATCGGCCGGGTGATCGCCGATGTGCACGGCTTCGCCGGCGCTGACACCGCCGCGCTTGAGTGCTTCGAGGAACGGCATCGGGTCAGGCTTGCCGATGCCCAGCTCTTCGGCGCAAAGGGCGAACTTGAAGTAGTCGGCCAGACCCAGGCGGCGCACGTCGGCATTGCCGTTGGTGATCACCCCCAGGCTGTAGCGGATGGCCAGACGCTCGAGGGTGGGCACCGTATCGGGAAAGAAGGTGATGCGGTGACGGGCGTGGAGCATGGCCTGGAAAGCGCCCTCGGCCAGATCGATCGCATCTTCGGCGGAGTAACCGACGCCTTCCAGCGCGCGGCGCAGGGTACGGCGGCGCAGTTCACTGAGGCGGTGTTTCAGGCTGGGCTCGGCGGCCAGGACCTCGCCACGAATGGCCCATAGGTGTTCCACCGGCAGGCTACCCAGCGCCGGGGTGTGTTCCATCAGCCAGTCGCGCATGGCGGTTTCGGCGCCCTCGATCACCGGGCGGTTATCCCAGAGGGTGTCGTCCAGGTCGAAGGTAATCAGCTGGATACTCATTCGTCAGCTCCCCGTCGCTTCGCCCTTGGATGGGCCTGGTCGTAGACCGAGGCCAGGTGCTGGAAGTCCAGGTGGGTATAGATCTGGGTGGTGGAGATATCGGCATGGCCGAGCAACTCCTGCACCGCTCGCAAGTCCTGGGACGACTCCAGCATATGACTGGCGAAGGAATGTCGCAGCATATGCGGGTGCAAATGCTGGCCCAGTTCACGAACGCCCGCCTGGCGGACCCTCAACTGGATCGCGCGCGGTGTCAGGCGCCGGCCTTGCTGGCTGATGAAGACCGCGCCGTCACCGGGATTGGCGGCTGCGCGCAGGGGCAGCCATGCCTCCAGCGCCTCACGGGCCTTGCTGCCCACGGGCAGTTCGCGGGTCTTGTTGCCCTTGCCGCGTACCCGCACGAGGCCCGCAGAGAGGTCGAGTCCTTCGAGGTCCAGGCCTACCAGTTCGGATAGCCGCAGGCCCGAGGAATAGAACAGTTCCAGCATGGCCTGGTCGCGGCGGGCGATGAAGTCGTCTTCCACGCCTCCGTCCAGCAACTGCTGGGCGCGGTCGGCGTCGAGTGCGCGAGGAAGGCGGCGAGCCCCCTTGGGCGCGGCGAGGCCATTGGCGGGATCGTGACGGCAGCGACCCTCGCGAATCAGGTACTGATAAAGGCCGCGCACGGCCGAGAGCAAGCGTGCCAGGCTGCGGCTGGACAGGCCATCCTGATGCAGTCGGGCAACGAAGCTGCGGAGGCTGCGGACATCCAGATCGGTCCAGTCGGCGATGCCGTACTTCTCGCAGAGCGCGCGCACCTTGAGCAGGTCGCGGTGGTAGCCGTCCAGGGTATGGGCCGACACCTGACGCTCGCTGCGCAAGTGGTTCAGGTAGGCGTCCAGGTCGGCATTCATGGGACTTCCTTGGAATGCGCGGCGGTGGGTTATCTCACCGAACGCAGGGGGGATGCGAAGCGCGGCAGTACCCGGGCCAGCACTTCAGCGACATAACCGAGGAACAGGGTGCCGAGGGAGCTCTTGTAGTGCTGCGGATCGGGACTGCCGATGGCGAGCACGCCGTGCAGACCCTGGTGAGTCAGGCTGACCACAGCAGCGGAGCCCACCTGGTCGCGTTCTTCGGCGCCGAACAGGAATTCCAGTTCATGGCTGCGCAGCACGCCGCAGATGGTCTTGCCGCCGGCCAGCAGGCCTCCGATGCTCTGGTGCGCCTCGGCGGTGGTGACACTGCGGCCCACCGGCAGGGTCATCTCGCTGAACAGGATGAGGCTGACGAAGGGTACCTGGAATTCGTGGCGCAGGCTGTCTTCCACGGCGCCGACCACTTCTTCCAGGCTGGAGGCGTCGAGCAGGTCGAGCACCAGGCGCCGGGTCTTGTCGAACAGGCGGTCGTTCTCCCGGGCCACGTCCATCAGTTGCGACAGGCGATGTCGCATTTCGATGTTGCGCTCGCGCAGCAGCTTCACCTGGCGTTCCACCAGGGATACGGCGTCGCCGGGTTGGTGGGGGATGCGCATCTCGGGGATCAGTTCCTCGTGCTGGACGAAGAACTCCGGATGGAGGCGCAGGTAGGCTGCCACCGTTTCGGAGTCGAGATGCTGCGGCTGGTCCTGGTGCTGGTCGGTCATAGGCGAACCTGTCCTTCGAATACGCGGACGGCGGGTCCGGTCATCATTACGGGCTGTCCCGGCCCGGCCCACTCGATCAGCAGCCGGCCACCCGGCAAGTCGAGTTGCACCGGGGAGTCCATCCAACCCTGGCGGATCGCAGCCACTGCGGCGGCGCAGGCGCCCGTGCCGCAGGCCTGGGTTTCCCCGGCGCCACGTTCCCAGACGCGCAGCTTCGCCTGTTTGCGGTCGACGATCTGCAGGAAGCCGACGTTCACCCGCTGCGGGAAGCGTGGATGGTGTTCCAGCTTCGGCCCGAGGCTGTGTACCGGGGCGGTGGTGACATCGTCGACGCGCAGCACCGCATGGGGGTTGCCCATGGAAATCGCTGCCAGCTCTACGGTCTGGCCGTCCACTTCCACCGGATAAACCAGCGCTTCAGTCTCGGCGACGAAGGGAATCTGCTGCGGCACGAGGCGCGGCGGCCCCATGTCCACGGTGACCTGGCCGTCGGGACGCACATCGAGCTCGATGATGCCGCCCTTGGTTTCCACGCGGATGCGCTTCTTCACCGTCAGGCGCTTGTCGATGACGAAGCGGGCAAAGCAGCGCGCACCGTTGCCGCATTGCTCCACTTCCGAGCCATCGGAGTTGAAGATGCGGTAGCGGAAGTCGACGTCCGGATTGGTGGGGGCTTCGACTATCAGCAGCTGGTCGAAACCGACACCCGTGTTGCGGTCGCCCCACTGCTTGGCGTGCTTGGGCTGTATGTGGGCGTGCTGGCTGACCAGGTCGAGGACCATGAAGTCGTTGCCGAGGCCGTGCATCTTGGTGAAGCGCAATAGCATGGATGCGCCCTCACTGCGGCAGCAGGCTTTCGCCGGCATAAAGGTCTTCGATAGTCTCGCGGCGGCGCACCTCGAAGGCTTGCTCGCCATCCACCAGCACCTCGGCGGCGCGGCCGCGGGTGTTGTAGTTGGAACTCATCACGAAACCGTAGGCGCCGGCGGAGCGAATCGCCAGCAAATCACCCTCGGCCAGCACCAGGCTGCGTTCGCGGGCGAGGAAATCGCCGGTTTCGCAGATCGGGCCGACCAGGTCGTAGGTGCGCTCGGTACCGGCATGGGGTTGCACCGGCACCACGTCCATCCAGGCCTGGTAGAGGGCCGGGCGGATCAGGTCGTTCATGGCCGCGTCGATCACCGCGAAATCCTTGTGTTCTGTGAGCTTGAGGTATTCCACCTGGGTCAGCAGCACGCCTGCGTTGGCGACGATGGAGCGGCCGGGCTCGAACAGCAGCTCCAGGTTGCGACCTTTGATGCGCTGGCGCACGGCCTGGATGTATTCGCCGGGCAGCGGCGGCTGCTCATCGCGGTAGCGCACGCCAAGGCCGCCCCCGAGGTCCAGGTGGCGAATGGCGATGCCGCGCTCGTGCAGGCGGTCGATCAGGTTCAGGAGGCGGTCGAGGGCATCGAGGAAGGGCTCCAGGCTGGTGAGCTGGGAGCCGATATGGCAGTCGACGCCGATCACATCAAGGTGGGACAGGCTGGCGGCCTGGACATAGACCGCTTCGGCTTCGTCTATGGAGATGCCGAACTTGTTTTCCTTCAGGCCCGTGGCGATGTACGGGTGAGTGCCGGCATCCACGTCGGGGTTCACGCGCAGCGAGACCGGCGCCTTCACGTCCATGGCGGCCGCCACGTTCTGCAGGCGCTCCAGCTCATTGCGCGACTCGACGTTGAAGCAGTGCACCCCTGCTTCCAGGGCACGGCGCATGTCATCGCGGCTCTTGCCGACGCCGGAAAAGACGATGCGCTCGGGAACGCCGCCGGCAGCCAGCACGCGCTCCAGCTCACCGCTGGACACGATGTCGAAGCCCGCGCCGAGACGCGCCAGCAGGTTCAGCACACCGAGGTTGGAGTTGGCCTTGACCGCGTAGCAGACCATCCCCGGCGAGCCGGCGAGGGCGTCGGCATAGGCCTTGTAACCCGCCTCGATCGCGGCGCGGGAATAGACGTAGGTGGGCGTGCCGAAGCGAGCGGCGATATCGGACAGCGCTACGCCTTCCGCGAACAGCTCCCCGTCGCGGTAAGTGAAAGCGTCCATGACAGCTCCCCCGATCAGCGGATGTACACGTCTTTCTGGTGTTCTTTCGCTGCTTTTTCGTCGTCAGGCATGTAAAGCGGGCCTTTCTGACCACAGCCGGCCAACAGGCAGACAGCGGCGAGCAGCGCGACGAAGGGTGCGTGGAGTCGCTTCATGACGGAATCCTTGCAGAAAACGTGAATTGTTCCGGAGTATACCGACCCCCCGCCGCCTTGCCTATTCGGTGAAATTCCCGCCCGGCGTGGCCTGCGGGCCTTTGCGGCGCTAGCATTGGCGGCTGAAAAAGGAGCTCTCATGGACAACGCCGCATCCCTGGCCGGCTCGGTCTCGGTCGCCTATCTGCAGGGGCTGGTGGAGCGCATCGAACAGTTCGGCGTAGGCCCTGCCGAGTTGCTTGGTCACGTCCAGCTGACACCCGCGATACTTTCCCAGCGCGACCAACGCATCGCCGCCAGCGCTTACCTCGAGCTGCTTGGCCATGCCGCGCGGCTTTCCGGCGACCCGAATCTCGGCCTGCACCTGGGTGAAGCCGTACGTCCCGGCCATTACGGCGTGTTGGGCTTTCTGCTGATGAGCTGCGCCACCCTCGCCGATGCCTTGCATCGCCAGGCGCGTTACGCGGCCCTGGTGGGCAACCTGGGGCGCGTGGAATTGGCCGACGAGCCGCCGCGCGATGGGCTGGAGCCTTTGGTGGCGCACAGCTGGGCGTCCATCCTGCCCCAGCAGCGCGCGCTGCTGGCGGAAGAAACCCTGTCCGGCTGGGTGACCTTCGGTCGCTGGATAACCGGGCTGGACATCCCGCCAACTGAAGTGCGCTTCCAGCATCCCGCGCCGGTCGACCCTGCCGAACACCAGCGGATCTTTCGCTGCCCGGTGCTGTTCGGCCAGGCAGACAATGCCCTGATTTTCCCCAAACGCCTGTTGGCGACGCCACTCGGCCAGGCCGATGCCGACGTGCGCCGGCTGTTCGATGGATACGCCGAGCGCCTGCTCAGCGAGCTGCGCCAGGGGCACAGCGTGCTGGACCGGGCCCGTGAACAGCTGGCTGCGCAGTTGTCCGCCGAAGGGCCAAACCTTGAGCGCCTGGCCGACGAGCTGGCGTTGAGTCCTCGCACCCTGCAGCGCCGCCTGCGCGAGGCCGGGTTATCCTTCAGCCAGTTGGTGGATGAGACTCGCCAGCAGCTGGTGCTGCACCACCTGCGTGATCCGACCCTGGAACTGGCCGATATCGCCTTTCTGGTCGGTTTCAGTGAACCCGGCTCGCTCGGCCGTGCCTTCCGGCGCTGGACCGGACAGAGCCTTGGCGAGTACCGTCGCCCTCCATCCCAAATGCCTTGAGGTAAACCCCGATGAGTTTGACCGAAGCCCGATTCCACGACCTGGTCGATGAAGCCCAGGAGCGCGTGGAAGACGTGTTCGATGACAGCGACCTGGACCTGGACCTGGAGAACAGCGCCGGCGTGCTCACCGTGCGTTTCGAGAACGGCAGCCAGGTGATCCTCAGCCGCCAGGAGCCGCTGCGTCAGCTCTGGGTGGCAGCGCGCTCGGGGGGCTTCCACTTCGACTATGACCAGGCCACCGGTCGCTGGATCTGCGACAGCAGCGATGAGCCGCTGGGTGAGCTGCTCAGCCGCGTGACCCGCGAGCAGGCGGGCGAAGACCTTGAGTTCGACGAACTCTGAAAGCGCGCCCCCGGCGCGTCACCCGTCGCCCTGCATCCGACATTGCTGCCTGGACGACGCGGACGTGTGCGTAGGCTGTGGCCGAACCCTGGCGGAAATCTGCGAGTGGGGCGCGGCGAACGACCAGCGCCGACGCGAAATCTGCACCGCCGCCGAGCAGCGAAAGCGGCCGCTGCCTGGGTGACCGGGTGGTCTTGCCAATCGCAGTCGCGCTGACGTACTGTCGGGCTTCCGGCAATTTTGTCCGGGCAGACAGAATCTGAAACCCCGCCCTCGGGCGGGGTTTCGCTTTTCTTGCACACTGAACAAGGAGTCGCGCGTTCGCCATGAACACCCACCCGCCCATCACCATTACCCGTCTCGACCTGCAACGCCTGGAGCGCCTGCTCGACAGCCTGGAGGAGTTCGGCCCCGCCGCCGAGGCGCTGGAGAGCGAGCTGGCTCGCGCCCAGGTGGTTGGCCATGAGGAGGTTCCGCCGGGCGTCGTCACCATGAACTCGCGCGTGCATTGCCGCGAGGAAAGCAGTGGCAAGGACTACCACCTGACCCTGGTCTACCCGGAAGACGCGGGTGGCGAAGGCAAGGTTTCCATTCTCGCCCCGGTGGGCAGCGCGCTGCTCGGCCTGTCCGTCGGCCAGCACATCGACTGGCCGGTACCTGGCGGCAAGACGCTCAAGCTGACCCTGCTGGATGTCGAGTACCAGCCGGAAGCGGCGGGCGAATACGCGCGCTGATTCAACCTCTGCTGTTTGTTCGGCCTGTAGGGGCGATTTCAATCGCCAAGCGGACCGCAGGTTCGCCCTGTGTGATTTACATGGGGCAGCTTCGCCGCCCTTGGCGAATGAATTCGCCCCCACAAGTCCCCTTTCCCAGGGGCTGGTTCGGGTAGGTTGGTCTGAGCTCCGCGAAGCCCAACGTTTTCAGTTGAATCCGCCCGTTGGGCTTCGTGGCCTCAGCCACAACCTACGGCGGGACGTCGTCCTGCATTTAGCTTTCTCGCAAGGCCCGGTTCAGCCTTTCTTCCAGCTCCACCTTGTAACGCAGGTAGTGCACCGTCTGCGCCTGACCCTTGCCGGGGATTCGCGACAGGTCGAGATCGGTGATGTAGCAGGGATAGCGCTCCGGCTCGCGGCGCTGGGCGAGGATATGCCGGGCCACGGCCGCGAACAGGCCTGAGCCGTATTCCAGCTCGGAGAACTCGCGGTGGTTGCAGTAGAGCGTCACGTGTACCAGGCCCTGCTCGCCGGGTTCGACAATCGCCTGTACGTCGTAGAAAGGATGGCTGACCGCGGCTGAAGGCGCCGCGCGGCGTTCCAGGTGGCGGCCTTGGCGCACCACTTCGTAGTAGACGATTTCCGGAGCGAGCGCAGGGAGCGGGCTGTCCAGCGGCAGCAGCGCATTGCGCCGATAGAGCAGTGATTGCAGGAAACGGTGCAGCGGCGTCAGCAGGCTCTGCTCGTCGCGGAACGGCAGACGCTGGCGCCAGAGCGCGTTGTGCTCATCCAGCAGGCTGATCTCGGCACTCTCGCCTTCCTGGCGATAGAACACCTGAATGCAGTTGGGTCGACCGAGGGTCAGGATCACGGCCAGGTCCTGATCCTCCAGGGCATGGCGGTCGAGTTGCAGCGGACTGTATCGCGGCAGGTCGCGGCCCAGATGCTCGACCAGGGCGGGCAGGTCGGCCAGGCTGGCATGGCTGACCTGTCCCGGCTCCAGTTGCAGCACATGGAAGCGCTGCTGCACCTGCAGCAGGAACCGCGGCACGCCAGTGGTTCCGAGCAGTTCCTGAGCGTCGTCGAACAGTTCCTGTACCCGTTGGCTGATGGCCTGGGCGCGATTACGGCAGAAACTGCGTACCTTCAGTCCTGGACGGGCGCCGCTGGCCGGCAGGCTGTTGAGGTAATCGCGCAGGCAGGCGAGCAGGGCGTCCGGCCCTTCGTAGCGGCTGACCAGCAATTCGTTCCAGCTGTTCAGGGTCACCTGGTCGATGGTCACCACCAGATTCTCGCGCACGCCCGAATAACCGAGGGCGTCGGTGCGCTCCGTGGTCATGTGGAGATTCTTCTGGCTGTGCTGCTTCAGCGGGTCGATGCCGACGTTCACCAATAGCAGCACTTCCGCTGGCACCCCCGCGCGCAGCAGGGCGTTTTCATCCACCTGCCCCAGCGGCTGGGGGAAGGTCTGCTGCAGGCTGGTCAGCAGGTTGGATAGCTCGTGTTCGGTCAGGTCGCTGTTGCCCGGATGCAGGGAGAGGCGGGTGCCGGTATCGATCACGCCATTGCGGTGGCACCAGGCGAGCAGGGGGATCAACTCGCGGCTGCGCTTCAGCGGCGCGAAGTCCCGCCATTCCAGAGCCTTCAGGCTGCCGGAGAACAGCGCCCACTGGGTGTCACCCTCGGCGTCGGGGCTGGGAACCTGGACCAGTGTCAGGGTGTCCTCGGCGATGTCCGGGGCTATCCCCGGATTGATGAACTCGATCTTGCCGGCCTTGCGTTCGAACGCGGCATACAGACGCCGGCCCAGCACGCCCAGGTCGCGGCTGCTGAGGGTCCCGCTGGCTTGTTCGCTACGGGCGAACTGAGACAGGAAGCGGTAGCTGTAGGTCAGTTCGTTGACCAGCGCACGGCGCTCGGCCAGGACCTGGCGCACCTTCCACTGGCTGCGGCTGTCCAGCATCGCCAGTTGCCGATGCTGCCAGTGCCAATCTGCGGTCAGGCGCTCCAGCAGCATGCGTTGCCAACTTTTGCTGCGATTACGTGGCGGTCGGCTGAGCTTCTTGTTCACCTTCAGATAAAGGCAACGGCGGATCAGCTCCAGTCGCTCGGTTTCGTTGCGTCCGCGCAGGTATTCCTCCAGGCGGCGATAAACCACCATGTAGGGGTCGAGCTCATCCAGGTTCAGGCGGTTGGCATAGACCGCCTCCTTGAAACGCAGGGACAAACAGGCCACCCGCGGATGTTCGCTGGCATAGACCTCGGTGAGCAGGAGCTTGAGCACCGACTTGTAGGGAGACTCGATGCCCTTGTACAGCTGCCACATGCTCGCGCCGATGAACTCGCCCGGCGGGATGTGCGCCAGATGGCCGAGGTCGAGCACTTCCTCGGCACGGATGAAGCGTTTCGAGAGCAGCGTGCGGGTGTACTCGGCGTAGCGCGCTTCTTCATACACCGGCACCAGCCACCAGAGCGGGGTGCGTCCGGCCAGCCAGATGGCAGTGCGGTAGAACTCGTCCAGCAATAGGTAATGCTGGGTGGTCCCGCAGTCGTCGGAGGTCAGCCGCGTTTCGCGGTCACCCTGAGTGAAGCGCGCCGGGTCGATCAGGAAGAAGTGCGCTTCGGCCCCCTGGCTGGCCGCCCACTCTTCCAGCGCAGTGCATTTGCGCTGCAACTCGGCGATGGCGCCGGCATCCAGTTCAGGCGTGTGGCAGACCCAGATGTCCATGTCGCTTTGCTCGGCCTGGGCGATGGTGCCCAGGCTGCCCATCAGGAACAGGCCATGGATGGGGGTGGGCTGCGGGCCGCGGCGCGCCTTGTAGGCGAAGGAGCGCGTCAATCGCTGGACTTCGGCCAGCAGATCGTCATCGGGCTCATAGGCGGCGACCCCGGCTGGGGCGGTGCCGGACACGTAGCCGGGAAGGAGCGGGTGATTGACGTGGAACAGCAGCGGCAAGAGTTTCAGGACCTGCTGCTGGCGTGTGGAGAGCGCCTGCATGGCTCGATCCAGGCGGCCGTCGTTGACCTTGAGAAAGCGGGCGCGCAGCTGCGCGAGGACCTTGCGGTCGATACCGTCGTCGATGTCGGGGCGGATTTCCTGGGTACGCGTCATGCTCTGCTCATGTCCCGATGCTGGCGGCCTGGCCGGCAACCTTCGCTGCCGGCAGGCGTCCGCATTGTATCGCCCGGAATGTTGCCGACTTGAGCGGCAACGGTGTCAGGCGTGCTGGGGCAGGAGAATGGTGCGCAGGGCCTGGACGTGTTCGGCGGCATCCAGGCCGAGGCTGGTCAGATAACCGCCATCGGGCTGGGTGATCAGGCCTTTCTCATGCAGGCGCATGACGGCGGCCTGGGCTTTGGGGTTGGCGTTGTTGTGGACTTTCAGTCCTTCCTGGGTGTTGTCCAGGTTGAACAGGGCCAGCAGTTCGAATTCCGCGATGAGCTCGGGGGTGAAGACCATGGTCGCTCCTTGTTCTTGTTGTACCGCAATGGACGGCGGTGGCCGCCCGGAATCTGGAGTCTCTGGATTGTAGGCGAGGTCAGGCCTGATCTTCGGGCAGGTCGGGTAGCGCCCGCAAGGCCCTTTCGTACCAGTCGGTATCGAAAGGACGGTCGGCCGCGAGCATGGCGTCGATCTCGTGGGCCAGGACCAGCGCCATCATCTGCAGGATTTCCTCGCGCTCATAACCCACCAGGGTCAGCTTGTTCAGGGTGGCGCGGGCGGCGGGCGGCTCCCCGGCCTCGATCTGGTTCTCGATGGCCTGGGTCAGGGTGGCCTCGGCGAAGGCCTCTTCGCCTTCATCAATGTCGTCGGTCATGGCGATGTCCTGTCAGCGACAGCCGGACGGAGCGGGAGGCACCGCCCGGCAGGGTGGTCAGCGGCTGGCCAGCAGGTCCTTGCCGCGCTGCACGGCGGCGCGCACCTGGTTCGGCGCGGTGCCACCGATGTGGTCACGGGCGTTGACCGAGCCTTCCAGGGTCAGCACGGCGAAGACATCGTCGCCGATCTGGTCGCTGAACTTGCGCAGTTCGTCGAGGCTCATCTCGGCCAGGTCCTTGCCGCTGTCCACCCCGTACTTCACCGCGTGGCCGACGATCTCGTGGCAGTCACGGAAGGGCAGGCCCTTGCGCACCAGGTAGTCGGCGAGGTCGGTGGCGGTGGAGAAGCCGCGGCGGGCCGCTTCGCGCATGATTTCGCGCTTGGGCTTGATCGCCGGAACCATGTCGGCGAACGCGCGCAGGCTGTCACGCAGGGTGTCGGCAGCGTCGAACAGCGGTTCCTTGTCTTCCTGGTTGTCCTTGTTGTAGGCCAGCGGTTGGCCTTTCATCAGGGTCAGCAGGCCGGTGAGGGCGCCGAACACGCGGCCGGACTTGCCGCGCACGAGCTCGGGCACGTCGGGGTTCTTCTTCTGCGGCATGATCGAGGAGCCGGTGCAGAAGCGGTCGGGCAGGTCGATGAACTGGAACTGGGCGCTGGTCCAGAGCACCAGTTCTTCGGAGAAGCGCGACAGGTGCATCATCGCCAGGGAGGCGGCGGCGCAGAATTCGATGGCGAAGTCACGGTCGGACACGCCGTCCAGGGAGTTGCCGCCAACAGCGTCGAATCCGAGCAGCTGGCAGGTGATCTCGCGCTGGATCGGGTAGGTGGTGCCGGCCAGGGCGGCCGAGCCCAGCGGCATGCGATTGACCCGCTTGCGGCAGTCCACCAGGCGCTCGTGGTCGCGGCTGAGCATTTCGAACCAGGCCAGCAGGTGGTGGCCGAAAGTCACGGGCTGCGCGGTCTGCAGGTGAGTGAAGCCGGGCATGATGGTGTCGGCTTCCGCTTCAGCCAGACCCAGCAGGCCCTGCTGCAGGCGGGTAACTTCGCCAAGGATGGTGTCGATTTCGTCGCGCAACCACAGGCGGATGTCGGTGGCGACCTGGTCGTTGCGCGAACGGCCGGTGTGCAGCTTCTTGCCGGTGACGCCGATGCGGTCGGTCAGACGCGCTTCGATGTTCATGTGCACGTCTTCCAGGTCCACACGCCAGTCGAAGGTGCCGGCTTCGATCTCGCCCTGGATCTGCTTCAGGCCGTCGATGATGGCGTCACGCTCTGCTTCGCTCAGTACGCCGACCTGTGCCAGCATGGTGGCATGAGCGATCGAGCCCATGATGTCGTGGCGGTAAAGGCGCTTGTCGAAGTCTACGGACGCGGTGAAACGGGCGACGAAGGCGTCGACGGGCTCGCTGAAGCGGCCACCCCAGGACTGGTTGGTCTTGTCGGTGCTCATGGGTTCACTCGGTGAGGAAGGTGAAAGAAAGCCGATGGGCCGGAAAATACCGTCGATAATAACAGTGTTGCCGGAAAAACCGGCGCGGCCTGTCCGGTCGGGGGCCGGGCAGTTTGCTGTGGCCTTCACGGACGTGCCGTGGGTTTGATGGTTCAGTACAGGCTTTTGCCCGGCGACCCCGAACAGTCGCCTGCCGGGCCATTGGGGATATGTCCGGGATGCCGAAGCGCCTGAAAAAGAAAGCGCGTTCCAAAACCGCCAACGACGACTTCTTCCTGCCGGAGCTCTGCCTGCCCGAGGCTTTGCTCGGTCTGGTGCTGCTGGCCGAACTGCTGGTGTTGGTGCTGGTGCTGGCCGAGCCCATGCTGCCCAGCTTCAATTGGGTGCGCCTCGCCCTGACTTCCCTCTTCGTGCAATGGATCGTCCTGCTTTCCGCGGCCCTGCTGTGTCAGTTGCGGCCGCTGCTGGCGCGCTTGCGGGCGGCGCTGGCCGGCGGTATCTGCTGCGCCCTGGTGGTGGGGCTGACACTCGCTGGAACGGCGGTGGCCGACTACTTCGACCTTGGCGGGGCGCTGCCGCGCAGTGGCGAGGTCAACCTCTACCTGCGCCACGGGTTGATCAGCCTGATCATGTCCGCGTTGTTGCTGCGCTACTTCTACCTGCAGAGCCAGTGGCGCAAGCAGCAACAGGCCGAACTCAGGGCGCGCATCGAGTCCCTGCAGGCCCGCATCCGTCCACACTTCCTGTTCAACAGCCTGAACAGCATCGCCAGCCTCGTGGTGATCGACCCGGACAAGGCCGAGCAGGCCGTGCTGGACCTTTCCGACTTGTTCCGTGCCAGCCTGGCCAAGCCGGGCACCCTGGTCGATTGGGGCGAGGAAGTGGAGCTTGCGAAACGATATCTGTCGATCGAGCAATATCGTCTCGGAGAACGGCTACAGTTGGATTGGCAGGTAGATGAAGTACCGGATGATCTACCCATCCCTCAGTTGACGCTGCAGCCTTTGCTGGAGAATGCCCTGATCCACGGCATCCAGCCGCGCATCGAAGGGGGGGTGGTACGAATCGAAGCGGATTATCGCGACGGCATGTTCCGACTCTGCGTGAGCAACCCTTACGAAGAGGTCCAGGGGCAGTCGCCGTCGCGTGGAACCCAGCAGGCTCTACGCAATATCGACGCGCGCCTGACGGCACTTTTCGGGCCGCGGGCAAGTCTCAGCGTGGAGCGCCGTGACGGCCGCCACTTCACCTGTCTACGCTATCCTTGTGCGAGACTCACGCAGGAAGCCCGTGCGATATGAATGTCCTGATCGTCGACGATGAACCCCTTGCCCGCGAGCGCCTCAGCCGCCTGGTGGGCGACCTCGAGGGATACCGTGTCCTGGAGCCTGCCGCCAGCAATGGCGAGGAGGCGCTCACGCTGATCGACAGCCTCAAGCCGGATGTCGTTCTACTCGACATTCGCATGCCGGGCCTGGATGGGCTGCAAGTGGCCGCCAAGCTCTGCGAGCGTGAAGCGCCACCGGCGGTAATCTTCTGTACGGCCCACGACGAGTTCGCCCTCGAGGCCTTCCAGGTCAGCGCTGTTGGCTACCTGGTCAAGCCCGTGCGCTCCGAGTCGCTGGCCGAAGCACTGAAGAAGGCCGAACGACCGAACCGTGTACAACTCGCTGCGCTGACCCGACCTGCCGCGGTTAGCGGGAGCGGTCCCCGAAGTCACATCAGCGCGCGGACCCGGAAAGGCATCGAGTTGATTCCCCTGGACCAGGTGATCTTCTTCATCGCCGACCACAAGTACGTGACCCTGCGTCACGAGCACGGTGAGGTGCTGCTGGATGAGCCGTTGAAGGCACTCGAAGACGAGTTCGGTGACCGCTTCGTACGTATCCACCGCAACGCCCTGGTGGCCCGAGAGCGGATCGAGCGCCTGCAGCGCACCCCGCTGGGGCACTTCCAGCTCTACCTCAAAGGCATGAACGGGGAGGCCCTGACGGTCAGCCGCCGCCACGTCGCGGGCGTGCGCAAGCTGATGAACAATCTTTAGCGGACGGTCGTCCCACGAGCGAGCGTTCGCTACGCTGATTCGACAGTCCGTGTCGTTCCGCGACAACCGCCCGCGCCCTTGCCGCACGCGGGCCTGTTATGATTCCGGGCATTAACGTTTCCGGAAATGATCATGTCCCGCGAGATCCGTATCGCCACCCGCAAGAGTGCCCTGGCCCTGTGGCAGGCCGAATTCGTCAAAGCCCGTCTCGAGGAGGCCCACCCCGGTCTCAAGGTCAGCCTGGTGCCGATGGTCAGCAAGGGGGACAAGCTGCTCGACGCGCCGCTGGCGAAGATCGGTGGCAAGGGCCTGTTCGTGAAAGAGCTGGAAACGGCCATGCTGGAGAACGAGGCCGACATCGCCGTGCACTCCATGAAGGACGTGCCGATGGACTTCCCCGAAGGCCTTGGCCTGTATTGCATCTGCGAGCGCGAAGATCCGCGCGACGCCTTCGTCTCCAACCGTTTCGACAGCCTCGACGCCCTGCCTGCCGGCAGCGTGGTCGGCACCTCCAGCCTGCGTCGCCAGGCTCAGTTGCTGTCGCGCCGTCCGGACCTGAAGATCCAGTTCCTGCGCGGCAACGTGAACACCCGCCTGGCCAAGCTCGATGCCGGTGAGTACGACGCCATCATCCTCGCCGCGGCCGGCCTGATTCGCCTCGGCTTTGAAGATCGCATCCGCTCTTCCATCAGCGTCGAGGACAGCCTGCCGGCCGGTGGGCAGGGTGCCGTGGGCATCGAATGCCGCACCGCCGACAGCGAGATTCACGCCTTGCTGGCGCCGCTGCACCATCAGGACACGGCAATACGCGTCACCGCCGAGCGTGCCTTGAACAAACATCTGAATGGCGGCTGCCAGGTGCCCATTGCCTGCTATGCCGTGCTTGAGGGCGACCAGCTCTGGCTGCGTGGCCTGGTCGGTCAGCCCGATGGCGGCCAGCTGCTTCGTGCCGAAGGCCGTGCCGCGATCGCCGATGCCGAAGCCCTGGGCGTGAAGGTCGCCGAGGAGCTGCTGGAACTGGGCGCCGGGGACATCCTCAAAGCCGTCTACGGCGAGGCCGGCCACCCGTGACAGGCTGGCGGTTGCTGCTGACGCGTCCTGTCGAGGAGTGCGAAGCACTGGCTGCGGCCCTGGCCGAGCAGCAGGTTTTCAGCAGCAGCTTGCCGCTGTTGGCCATCGAACCCCTTGAAACATCGCCCGAGCAGCACAGACTCATCCTCCAGCTCGACCGCTACTGCGCCGTGGTGGTGGTCAGCAAGCCGGCAGCCCGGCTGGGCCTCGATCTGATCGACCGATACTGGCCGAAACCACCCGCCAATCAGCATTGGTTCAGCGTGGGCGCGGCCACCGGGGCCTTGCTCGTCGACTATGGTCTACCGGTGACTTGGCCGGCGGTGGGTGACGACAGCGAGGCGCTGTTGGCGCTTCCGCAGCTGGCTGACGCCCTGTCCGTGCCGGATCCCAGGGTACTGATCATGCGCGGCGAGGGTGGCCGAGATTTCCTCGCCGACCGCTTGCGCGGCCAAGGCGTCGCGGTCGAGTATCTGGAACTCTATCGACGCTGCCTGCCGGACTACCCGGCGGGTACCCTGGCGCACCGTGTCGAGTCGGAACGCCTGAACGGCCTGGTGGTCAGCAGTGGCCAGGGTCTGGAAAACCTCCAGCGCCTGGCTGGCGACGCCTGGCCCGTACTGACCCGCCTGACCCTGTTCGTGCCCAGCCCGCGGGTGGCCGAGCAGGCAGTCGAGGCGGGCGCGAAGAATGTTGTGGATTGCCGTGGTGCCAGTGCCGCGGCCTTGTTGGCGGCGCTCAGGCAGCATCCGGCGCCCGCCCACTGAAGCGAAGGATGGATACGTGAGCGAAGCAGAAGCCCCGAAACAAGAGCAGCCCACCACAGCCGCCGACCCCGTCACTCCCGCCAGCACTGCGCCTGTCCCCAGGGGAAATGGCCTTGCCCTGTTCGCCCTGTTGTTGGGCGCCGCCGGCGTCGCCGCGGGCGGCTGGGGCCTCTGGCAGGTACGCAGCCTGGAGACCCGCGACCAGCAGCAACTCAGCCTGGTCGAGGATGCGCGTGGCCAGACCCGCGCCCTGGCCCAGCGTGAACAGCAGCTGACCCAGCGCCTGGAAGAGTTGCCCAGCGCCGCTGAACTGGACGAGCGTCGCCGCTTGCTGGTGGACCTGCAGGGTGATCAGCAGCAACTGCGCCAGCGCCTGGAGACCATCCTCGGCGCCAGTCGCAAGGACTGGCGTCTGGCCGAAGCCGAGCATCTGCTGCGGCTGGCCAGCCTGCGTCTCTCGGCATTGCAGGATATCCACAGCGCCGCGGCATTGGTCCAGGCCGCCGATGACATCCTCCGTGAACAGGACGATCCCGGCGCCTACGCTGCACGCGAAGAACTGGCGAAGAGCCTGGTAGCGCTGCGCAGCACCGAGCAGCCCGATCGTACCGGCCTGTTCCTCCAGTTGGGCGCCCTGCGTGAACAGGCAGCCCAGCTCAATCCGCTAGTGCCGGCCTTCGAAGACAAGGGCGGCGTGCTCCTGGACATCGCCGCCGATGGCGACGGTGGCAGCGCCTGGGCCGAGTGGCTGGAAAAACTCTCGCATTACTTCCGCATCCAGTTGGACGCGAGCCAGGACATCAAGCCGTTGCTCGCCGGGCAGAACTTGTCCCAGGTCCGCCTCGCCCTTTCGCTCGCACTCGAGCAGGCGCAATGGGGCGCGCTGCATGGTCAGACCCAGGTCTACCAGCAGTCGCTGCGCCAGGCCCGTGATGTGCTGCGCGGTCATTTCAATGAAGAAAACCCGGACAGCCGCGCCTTGCTGGCTCGCCTCGATGAGCTTTCCAGCCAGCCGGTGGAAGTCAAGGCACCTGATCTCGCCCCTGCGCTGAGCGCCCTCCAGGCCTACCTGCAGCGATCGCCGGGCGCTTCTGCAGACGAATCTAAGAAGCCGGCTGCTGCCGAACCAGCCAAGGAGGCCGGCCAATGAAGCGCCTGCTCAAGGTCCTGCTGGTCCTCGCAGTGATCGGCGCAGTCGCCACCCTCATCGGCATGGCCGTGGCCCAGCACAAGGGCTATGTGCTGGTGGCCTACAAGGGTTTCCGCTACGAATCCACGCTCTGGGCCACCCTGGCGTTGCTGGCGGTGCTCTGGTTGCTGTTCGCCGTCCTGCGCTACCTGTTGCGACTGGTGGTGATGTCCGGCGGGGTGGTCAATCCCTGGTCGCGGCGCAATGCCCGGCGCCGCGCGCGGATGGCGTCCGAACAAGGCCTGCTGGACCTTGCCGAAGGTCGCTGGGCGCGCGCTTTGCGTCATCTCAAGCGTGCCGCTGAAAATGACCCGCAGCCCTTGATCTACTACCTGGGCGCCGCCCGCGCAGCGCAGAAGATCGGGCAGACCGAAGAAGCCGAGCAACTGCTGGAGCGGGCCCTTGAACGTCAGCCCCAGGCTGAACTGGCCATCGCCCTGGCCCACGCCGAGCTGCAACTGGATCGCGGTGATTCCGCAGCCGCCTTGGAAACCCTGAAGGCCGTCCAAGAGCGCCATCCGCGTCATCACCAGGTGCTGCGTCAGTTGCTGCATTTGCACGAGGTGCGTGGAGACTGGGCCGCCCTGGTCGGCCTGCTGCCCACCCTGCGCAAGGAAAAAGCGCTGTCGGAAAGCCAGTTGGCCGAGCTCGAACTGCGTGTGTGGAGTGCCCGTTTGCACCAGGCCGGCGAAGAAGGGTTGAACGAGGGCGAAACCGCTCTGCAGCCGCTGACCCGTGCCTGGCAGCAGCTTTCCTCCGCGCAGCGCAACGAGCCGCGTCTGGTGCTGGCCTTTGCCGAGCAACTGCGCCGACTGGGTGCCGAGGAAGAAGCTGAGGAAGCCGTGCGTAGCGCCATCAAGCGCGGCTACGACGACGACCTGGTGCGGCTCTACGGCCTCTTGCGAGGCAGTGACCCGGCCCGTCAGCTGCAGACCGCTGAGGGCTGGCTGAAGGAGCACTCCAGCGACGGTACCTTGCTGCTCACCCTGGGTCGCCTGTCCCTGCGCAATCGACTCTGGGGCAAGGCGCGGGAGTATTTCGAGAGCAGCCTGAGTTTCCGCCGCGACCCCGAGACTTGCGCAGAGCTGGCCCGCCTGCTCGCGCAGATGGGCGAGGTGGAGCGCAGCAACCAACTGTTCCAGGAGGGCCTTGGCCTGCTCGATCAGCGCTTGCCGGCCTTGCCCTTGCCGACGGAAAAAATTGCCTGATTCAAAAAGGCCCGGGATCATCCCGGGCCTTTTTCATCGCGCTGGCTTTCGCGTCATTTCCCCACGTACTCGATGCGGTAGATGGCACCTGCCTCGTCGTCGCTCACCAGTAGCGCACCATCCGGCGCTACCAGTACATCGGCCGGCCGGCCCCATACATCGCCGTCGTTCAGCCAGCCCTCGGCGAACACGCTCTGGCGTTTCAGGCTGCCATCCGGGTTCAGCTCGACCCGCTTGATCCGGTAGCCGATCTTCTCGCTGCGATTCCACGAGCCGTGCTCGGCAATGAACAGGTTGTTGCGATACTCCGCGGGGAACTGGCTGCCGGTGTAGAAGCGCATACCGAGCGGTGCGACGTGGGGCCCCAGCTTGGCAACAGGCGCAATGAATTCGCTGCAGAGCCGCTGGGAAAACTTCGGGTCAGCCACGTCGCCAGCATGGCAATAGGGAAAGCCGAAATGCTGACCCAGCTTTTCCAGGCGATTCAGCTCGCAATCAGGCACGTCATCACCCATCAGGTCACGGCCGTTTTCACTGAACCAGAGTTCGCCGGTCTGCGGGTGCCAGTCGAAGCCCACCGTATTGCGCACGCCACGCGCTACCAGCTCCATTCCGCTGCCATCGGCGTTCATGCGATGGATGGCGGCGTAGGTATCAGGGTCTTCTTCGCACACATTGCACGGCGCTCCCACCGGCACATACAACTTGCCGTCGGGGCCGAAGGCGATGAATTTCCAGCCGTGATGGGTTTCCCGAGGTAGCTCCGAATGAACCACCTCGACGTCAGGCGGTGAATCCAGGTGCGACTCTATCTCGCGCAGACGCAGGATTTTGCTGACCGCAGAGATGTAAAGGTCGCCCCCTTTGTAGGCCACGCCAACGGGCAGTTGTAGGCCGCTGGCGATGGTGCGGACCTCGCCGTTGGCGGGCTGCAGCGCGTAGACCTTACCGGCTGAATTGCTGCCAACGAACAGGGTGCCGCGATCACCCCAGGTCATCTCCCGGGCATTGGGCACCTGGTCGCTAACCAGCGTGATGCGAAAGCCCTCCGGCAGGCGAATGCGTTCCAGGGGCAGGGCGGCGTTGGCGAGCCCGGGCAACAGCAGCAGCAACGGTAAAAGCAGCCGACACATGGCGGTCTTCTCCGGATAGGCAACCTCATCCAGCCTAATCGCTTGCCTTGAAAGGCCAAGGCGCTTTCCACTACCGTAACGCCCTTTCCGATAACCCAACGGAGCCGCCATGTCTCTGGCAACCCCGCGTTCGCTTTTCCTGTTCGCCTTCCTCGGTTGCGTCGCTGTAATGGGGGGGGCGCTGTATCTCGAACATGCCCTCGGCCTTGAACCGTGCCCGCTGTGCATCGTCCAGCGTGTCTTCATCATCGCGTTCGGTATCGTCTGCCTGATCGCCGCGCTGCATGGTCCAGGGCGCACCGGACGGCGCATTTACGCCTTGCTGGCGCTGCTCTTCTCTGCAGGGGGGGCGGCCTTCGCCGGTCGCCAGATCTGGTTGCAGAGTGTGCCTGCAGACCAGTTGCCCGCGTGCCTGCCGAGCTTCGACTACATGATGGAGGCCTGGCCGTTCCTGCAGATCATCAAGACCATGCTGCATGGCACCGCCGACTGCGCCGCTGTGACCTGGACCCTGTTCGGCATGAGCATTCCCGAGTGGAGCCTGCTGGCCTTCATCGGCTGCATTCTGTTCTCGCTCTACCAACTGCTGCGTCGCTCCTGATCGCTAAAGGCGCATGGCTTTGCCATGCGCTTTCGGCTCGCTTCTCCCTCCCTTTCTGCACTCCCCAGCGCTGCGCCAATCCGTCGCGCAAGCCGCAAAGCTCCGGCCAGACGGGCCGCGGCCTGTCGTTTAAACGCTCGTATGAATTTTTTCCCGCGCGCGCCTTGATGGCACTGCGTGGCGGGCATACTCTGGCCCGCACGCGCCGCCGGAATATTGCCGTTTTGGCGGCGCCTTCCCAGGATCTTGCACCGGTCGACAAAAAACCGTCTCGGAGCGGACGTATAACGGCATTACCGAATTAGGGAAGTGAGGTCGTCACCATGCTCGAAAGTTGCCAGAACGCTCAGGAACGTTGGGGTGGCGTGCACCAGCTTATCGATCGCTGGCTGCAGGAGCGCCATGAGCTGGTCCGCGTTTACAGTTCGCTGAGCGAGAAGCCACAGGCTCCCAGCGCCAACGCGGAAGCACTGCAAAGGTTTTGTGAGGTCTTGCTGGACTACGTGTCTGCAGGGCACTTCGAGGTCTACGAGCAATTGCTCAACGAGGCGAAAGCGTTTGGAGACCAACGCGGCCTCGACCTCGCCAAGCAAATCTATCCCCGTATCGAAGCCATCACCGAAGTCGCACTGGCCTTCAATGACCGCTGCGACAACGGCGACAGTCGTGACATCTGCCTGACTTCGGATTTGAAGAATCTCGGGCAACTGCTTCACGAGCGCTTCGAGTTGGAAGACTGCCTGATCGAAGTGCTGCATAACGCCCATCAGGGTGAGGCCTCGCAACCGGCCTGATCCTTGTGCCGCCGGTGCTGGAATCGGGGTGGCGAAATATCGCTGAACACCCCGTTCCAGAGCCCTCCTGGCGTTGGTTAGCTCATGCTGTGGGCAGGGCCTTTCGGGCGAGTGATTCGTGGTCCGGATCGCACTTGCGAAACCCTGCACTGGCAATCCGTCGCAAGGCCCAGGCGGGCGATATGGCGCGGCCTCTGGCGACTCGCGAAACAGGCGACTAGTATGGGCCAAATAACGCCCGCCAGGAGGCATACCATGTCGGCCAAGAAGAAGCCCGTTAGCACCCCGCTGCACCTGCTGCACCAACTGTCCTTCAGTCTGCTTGAACACCTTGAGAAAGCCTGCGCCCAAGCTTCGGTCGACGCTGAAAAGCTCCTGACCAAACTGGAGAAACAACGCGGCAAGGCTCAGGAGAAACTCCACACCGCGCGCACCAAGCTGCAGGATTCCGCCAAGGCCGGCAAAGCCAAGGCGCAAGCCAAGGCCAAGGCCAACATCGGTGAGCTCGAAACCCTCCTGGACACCCTGAAGAATCGCCAGGCCGAAACCCGCGCCTACATCTCCCAGCTCAAGCGTGATTCTCAGGAAAGCCTGAAGTTAGCCCAAGGCGTCGGCAAGGTCCGCGAGGCCGTCGGCAAGGCCCTGGCATCCCGCGACGCAAAACCCGCTGCCGCTAAAACCGCTGCCAAGCCAGCTGCCAAACCGGTCGCCAGGCCTGCAGCGGCCAAACCGGCTGCCAAGTCCGCCGCTAAATCCGCCGCGAAGGTTGCCGCTGCCAAACCTGCAGCCAAACCTGCAGCCAGGCCAGCCGCCAAGGCTGCTGCGAAACCCGCCGCCAAGCCTGCTGCGAAACCTGCAGCGAAGGCCGCTGCTGCTAAGCCCGCTGCCAAGTCCGCCGCGAAACCGGCTGCCAAACCTGCAGCGAAAACCGCC
>MTEW01004894.1_pt3 | contig 147392 bp, 137 predicted proteins | sample 1042681 | NCBI WGS metagenome assembly MTEW01 (sample SAMN06185811, study PRJNA358809) | soil metagenome | isolation source: soil biostimulated with citrate as carbon source | place: India | collected 2015-05-23 | reverse complement strand
CAACAGGACTTCGGCGTTCGGGGGAGGGGCGGGGTGAAACTGGGGGAACTCGGGCATATCCATTTACCTCTGCTAGGTCTCAATCAGCTTTCTTAAGGCTGTGGCGCCGGGAGTTAAGAAACCCCACCTAGAGGGCCGGACGTATTTCCCTTTCGGGTTTTGTATTAGTCCACTCCCGGCAGAACAGAGGTTTTGTGCGGGCGCGAGTATGCCGCAGGCACAAAAAAGCCGCTGAGCTTTCGGGAGCGGTCAGGCCGCTAGGTGAGTAAGCGTTTCTTAGGCGCCGGGGACAGAGGCTATGGGCAGAACGCGAGAGCGGCAATGCAGTTGCTGTGTGGGATTTGGCTGATCGCCAAGCGCGAAGCCACGTAGGATGGATGACGCTCTTTTCATCCACCAAGCAGAGGCAATCCCTCACTCATTCACCCCAACTCCCCGCATCGTTCTCCAACGCATTCCCCGCCCAATCCATCGGATAGAGCCCGTCCCGCACCGCTCGGTGAAAGCTCGAGTACGGCCAGTCCCTGCGTTCTGCACATGGCCGTGCTTCACCGAATGTAATTGAACTCATCTTTGTAATGGATATTTCCTACAAAACGAAGTGGTCGCGACTGATAATCGTTCTCGTATAGCGTTATCGCTCTATTTGGACAGTCATCGGGGCAGGAATATGAAAGGCGTACTTGCAATTGCGGCATCCCTATTCGCGGCAACTACCAACGCTGCTATTCATAAATATGATTTAGAAAGCGACTTGATACCGCCTGAAGTGATCATGAAAGCGTGGGGTGATAAGAGTTATCTCAAGAAACTTTCGCGTCGCCCTAAAGAAACTCTAGGGATTAATGGAGTTAATGATCTGAAGGATGTATCTGTAATTGTGCATGTCGATACTGGAGATAACGTTAATGTGGTTTTTCCAAATGAGCTTCATAAAATTAGGAGTTTTTTGGGGGAGCAGAATTTCATTCGGTTGAGGGCGAGAGTTGATTCTGATCAGGGTTTTGCTGCTCTCGCGAGGGAGCGGCCTATGGAGGTGTTGGGGATGTATGGAGTGGATCTTCCTAAAAATATAAGGGTTGTTTCTAATTCAAAGCGTGAAATAAATCTTGTTGTTCCATTGTCGCCCTTTGATTTAAGGGAGTTGGAACTTGTCAGGGAGAGTGCGATAAAGCTTGCGGTAGGGTCAACAAAATGCTGCGCCACTGGTACTTGCGACAATATAGGAGGTGGTGGAAGGCTCTGCGGAAAGTGCCACGGGGGAAAGACAGGGTCATTTGATAAAAGGGACGCCAGGAGTACCGGTCAGACACGCGAGGAATATGAAGGTATAAATGGTGAGAGTGCTGAGTAGCGAAAGGGAGGATATTGGGATGAGTAGGGTTGTCGTTGAATCTGGAAGCGGTGATTTGCTGGATGATAAATTCTGCGGTGATGTTGCGAGAGTTTATTGTTCTGTGGGTTGGGGGGATAGCTATGAAGTTCCTTTTATCAGGAAGTTGTACCTGAATTCTGGATTCTTTGTGGTGGCAAGATGTCAGGGCGAGTGTGTCGGGATCTTACGTGCTTTAACCGATAGCTGCCTTACGACTTGGATTGCAGAGGTGGTGGTCGATCCAAGATATCAAGGAGTGGGTGTGGGGAAAGCAATGATGGACAAGTTAAAGGGGCGATATAAGCACACTGCTATCTACTCTGATCCACTTAAGGAGGCAGCAGGATTTTTCGAGAAAATGGGGATTTCACCCAAGGAAAAACTAGTTGCTTGTTCGCGCAGGGGCGAATCTTTGTAAGGCTAGTGCTATTTATTTGGATGATATGAGTCTGTGAGCAGATTGAGCATGGAGCAGGAAGCTCCTGAGTTGGTATATGCGATTCGATCTAAGATATCTAGTCGAATCTTTCAAGGTCAAATGATGGCAGGTTTTCCTGAGGCATTTAGGGAAATCCTTATGGATCAATTGGTTTCTGCTGGAGGGGAAATTTTTTTACCCACATGGTTTGCAATTAAAACGTCGGGTCTAAATGTACGTGGAGTTTCGAAAGGCTCGGAAATGGGCCGGCACATGGACTATTTGGATAAATGCTTTGAAAAGATGGTTGAGTGTAGGCTTGAAGGCTTTGTGCGAGCTATTGGTCGTATAAAGCATGTGTGCAAGATGCTCGATGGGGAGCTGGGGGGTGTCAGTTTCGCTGGTGGAGATCCCCATAACGGTGGGCAGGAAACGATGGTGTTTGAAAGTGGGGGGAGGAAGTTTGTTTATAAGCCGACTTTCTCCACTCCGCAGTCACTGCTGTTTCATGTTCTGGGTATGGTCTGTAGAGACTTGGGTGTAATTGATATTGAACGTGCTGCTCCGATTATTTCAGTTGAAACGGACTGGTATGCGAGAGGCTTTGTTGAGTCTTCTGATATTGTAGGTGCAGAGGATTGCGATAGGTTCTATTTTATTTTTGGCGCTCTTTGTGTTGTGGCTCTAGCTCTTAGGTTCATTGATTTGCACTTCGAAAATCTGGTTAATTTTCGAGGTGTTCCAATACCTATAGATGCTGAGTTCATGATGGCTCCGAGTATTTTCAAGGTTAGAGGCAGGGGGATTGAGGAGACGGGATTGCTTGGTAGTTTCGTCTCAGCTGCGAATGGAATTTCCGATTTTTCTGTTATAGGGCTATCGATACGGAGGAGTTGTAACCTCGTTCAGTCGGTGGGATATACATTCCCGCAACACTTCTCTCAGCATCTTCCGGTCTCAATTGATGGTGTAAAAGATATAGGTGGCTGTAGAGGAAAATTTAAGGAGGGAGTTTGCTGGGGGTATGATTTCTTGCTCTCACATGAGGAGGAAATATTGAGGGTATGTGAGGCGGCGATAGAAGCCCCAGGCTATGCGGTGAGGTCACTTGTTAGGAATTCATCAATGTATAAAGTGTTGCAGTTGGCATTATATACGCCATCTCCACTTTCTGTTGATGAAAGAGTGAATCTGGTAAAAAAGAGGCTTAGGAACAGAAAGTCAATTCTTATAAATAGGGCGCAATCGAGTTTTGTCGATTGGCTGGTAGAGATGGAGTTGCAGGATTTGGAGTCAGGTGATATTCCATTTTTCTGGATGGGGAGCGATCCTGGAATGCTTTTTCATAAAAATGGAATTTATGCATTTTCTAATAGGGTGGAAGTCCCTCAGGCTGTTCTCAGGAAGTCATTTGGCTTACTGAGGAAAAAGGGTAGGCGTCGAGTAGTTGCTGAACTCTCGAGGTCACTAAATAATCATTGTCGTAACATAAGGTATTTTAGAATGCGCTGAGCTTTTCGGGCGAGTTAAGTTGATGTGTCAAGAAGTTAATCTGTGAGCAAGAGAGTAGTTGGGGCAGTACGGAAATTTCAGCTGTCTCCCTCTCACTAGGAGAAACGGGGAAAGATTTATTTTCTGCTCTAGTCCTATTCGGCTACATGAGAACGCATGGTTCGCGTCATGAAGCTAGAGTAACGAAAATAAACCTGTCCCCTTTCCCTTGTCGAAAGAAAGTATTTGATCTGGTGTCGAAAATTGGGTTTCGAATGGCTGGGATCTAAATGAATACGATTGGTGTGGTTATGAGCTTTAAGTCCATGCTTGTCAGTAGTCTGCTTGTGGCTCTTCTTCCGGTGGTTATTCTGTTTGTGGGTGAGTTTCTAATTGCAAGGTCTGTTAGTGCGGCTGGGGCGATTGTAGGTTTAGTGGTTTTTGCCGCGCTTCAGGTATATGTGGTTTTTCAAGGGATAAGTGGCCGCGTATCTATCGACAAAGAGATGCTGCATGTCCGCTCAGGCTTCTATAGCGCCTCTTGGCCGAACAAAAGACTTCAGGTAGTCAGCGAAGAGCAGGCCGATCTGGCGAAAAGCACACGGGTAAATGGCGTCGCCATGTATGGAATAAGAGCGGGTTGGTTCCGTGTCGCCTCCCGTAACATTTTTGTTCTGGCAACCAGTGACGAAAGACTTTGCCTTTCTCAAGACTCCAAAGTACTCGTTTGCTTGGACAGAGAAGTCGTTGAGCAGTTGAGGCCTACGTTGGAGGGATGACGCAATCCGCAAAATAAACGGGGACCAAGAAACGGGGACAGATTTATTTTGCCTACTCTAGGTTTGGCTACGCGCAGGGTGGGCAGCGGCTCAAAAGGAGAAATTAGAGTAACGAAAATAAATCTGCTCCCTTTTCAAAGAGTACGTGCCGCCCGGCATCCGTGCACGGCGGTAGTTGGACATGACTCCTCCTGAATCTTTGGGCCTTGTGCCTGGGAGGGTGGTGGATAAAAAGAGCGTCATCCACCCTACACAAGCTGGATAGTTAGGGGCTTCTGGTTGCCTCGATATTTCTCAATTCTTAGCTTCGCTGTTTTCTTCGTGATCTCCGCAATCTTCATTCTCATTTTCATCTTCATCTTCATCTTCATCTGGAGTTTCAAGAAAATGAATGTTTTGATCGCGAATTCTTGATAAGTGTTCTTGCTCTTCTCTGTTGTAGTGGAGGTCTGCTTGTGCCTTGTCTCTCCAAAGTTTTTGCTGGTTTGCTATGACTTTTTTCTGATGCAGGCCATAAAAACTAAGGACGCCCTCTAGGCAGCGACCGTCGCCGACTGCTTCTAGTAAATAATTTGTTATTCCGAGGCGCTTGCTATCTATGTTGTTGAGGGTGAGGTTTATGAATCGATCTTTTACATTTCCCGATACGGAAAATGATCTAATATCTTCAAATTGATGGGAGGAAGGTCTATTTTTGCTAATGAAAGTTGCTGTTCCAGTTATTTTGTTGGCGCTTTGTGATAGGTCTATGGTGACTTCTTGTGCCATGCGGTAATCGGAGCAGTACCATCTTCCAGATAAATCTATTCCGTGGTAAAGCAGTTTCTTTAACCATGGATTTAAAACATTTTTTATGAGGAGTAGTAGTGTGTAAAGTATTGCGCTTGTTGCGATTCCGCTAATAATTCCTATGTTTATATTTAGCGCATAATCCATTTCTTTCTCCGTTATAAAAAAGCCCCGCACTAGGCGGGGCTTTTGTCTTTCTATCGCTACCCCGAACTTCCATTTCAGGCAAAGCGTTTATGTTTTCCTAATGTCTTGACCCCTCCAGTGCCACCAAAAAATGCAATGCCCACCGTGGAAAAGCTTATTGTAGAGGGGTTGTAATCACTAGATTGAAACGAGATGTGCAACAAAAAAAGGAATTTATTCGAATTGATTCGGCTAAATAAGAAACTGCTTAATGTGCTTGGTGGCGAGAAATAGGGGGCGCGTAGAGAATCAACTAGTGCTCGCAACAGAGGGGAGAGAAATGCAGGAGGAAGGGCAGACCTGGTGAGCGCGAATGAGGATCCTAGCGTAGAAAAAAGGACAGAATCGAGCCCTGCCAAGGCTCCTAGGTGATAGCGTTGGCTAGGTGTTCTACGTCATTACGGCGGATCAAGGTGAAGTTCAGAATTCCGCCGCATTCACTGGGAGGAACTGCTTGAAGTGCACCTGTTCTTAAGTAGTAATGAATACGGGCTGTTGTGACATTTAAGAATTTTGCCGCTTGGAGCGATGAAAAGAAATCGTAGAGGTGGTCTCTCATTCTTTGAGCATCATCCTTATGAATGAAAACATAATTCATAATTCTAATCACGGGGACGTAGTAGCAAGAAAGAAATCTTCGGGATAATTCGGCGCAATTTATCCCGAATTCTTGGGATAACTCCTTCAGGGTGCAATGGTTGGATCTCCATTGTAAGGCTGCCACTAATTGAAATTCATTGATTTTTCTCTTCATACCGTTCGCGTCAGTAAGGTCAACTTCGATAATCTTGCATTCAATAAGTTTCTTGATAACAGAGCATTGAATGTTTAGCTCTTTAGAAAGGAAGCGGATGCCGCTAGGATTTACTTTGCGGTCGTCACGTGCCCTTATGCTAAGTAAAAAGTCAGTTATAATTTTAGTGTCGCTCTTAAGGTAGATCTCTCCCCATCTACGATAAGTTTTTCCATGGCCGGACGATAGTGTTCGAAATGGACGTACGTTTGCAAAATCGAATAATTCAGCAAGGGCGGCTGGATTTATCTTTAGTTGCCTAGCTAGGCTGCCGTGAAAAACGTACTGTTTGGCAAAAAGCTCGAGCTCAGCTGTCGGGATGACTCGTATAAAGTCTGGAGGGATTCGGTAGCAGCTTAGCAGGTTTAATTTAACTGCTAGCGTTATTTGCTCGCCCGACGCGCCAAGGAGTTTAATCGAATTCCGATAATTCGTATATTCATCCTTTCGGAGCGTTGAAGACGGAATGATTGTATTAAAGCTTAGGATTGAATTTAGTCGTCTATTAAGGCTTTTGCATAATGAGTTACAGCTATAATATTTGGTTGCCTTGTTTTTGGTTAATGTAAATTTTTCCGCGGCAAGCTGCTCGTACATTCTCGTGTGAGAAAGTTTATAAGCTAAGCATAGTTCATTCAATGTTAGTCGTAGTGTATGGCAGATGCATTCTGGGGCGCACTCCTCCGGGTATACTTGAGTATGGTTTTTCACGAATTCTGCAGCAACATTGCTGAGTAGTTGGTCTCTTGAACATAGCCAGGACGCGCAATAGGCTAATGGGTTTAATGAAGGAATAAGTTTCTTTCTGGTCAGCAAGTGGTTCAGTAATTCATTTGTGTCTCCACCCGCAATTCTGGCTGAAACTCTTATGTTTTGGGATCTGTCATAGGCAAGCTCAGACTCATTGCTGATAATTTTTAATATTTTAATGAATCGATTAACGAATAGCTGATCGCCTCTAGTGGTATGTTCAATAAATGTTCTGGATACTTCTATGTCGCCAGGGGGTGCGGTTGCGGTACGAAAATCGAAGCCACATTTGCAAATGCAATAGTTAAGTTTTGTCCAGTCAATTGGCTTGCCACATTGGGGGCAGTCCTCTATATATTTGGAGCCGTGAATTGGACAGGCGTCAATCCATTGGAGGTGAAAGCTTTTTTCATAAAATCCATTCTTCGCGCACTCGGGGCAGATTCTAAGCTTAAATGATAATTGCCTGTATGGAATGAAAACTTCATTAAACTGAACGTTTGGTTGCCTGCTGTCTCCGGTGAACCCAAAGAATGCCGATTCAAAACGAGCAGAGTGCCTCTTATTTGAGTGCTCCATAATATACTGGATGAACGTGGATTTTGTCAGTTGCCAACCACTCTTCCTGACATCAACTGCCAAATCGAAACCGACGGCTAACGCATGCACACTTAAGTACCCATTGCCGGCCGCTGTTCTCATTAATACGCTGATAGGACTTTCATCCTCATACGGTAATGCAACGAATGTCATTTCTGACATTTTCTTTGCCCCCTGATGATGTCATTAAGTTCCTGCATATTCAGGGTGAAGGGGTTAACGGATGCGAGGCGTGTGCGGAGTAGCGTGCGATTAAGCGCTGTGCTGAAATCACTAGCTAGAAGTGTTCTATCTGCTCGTTTAAGTGAAACTTTTAATGCCCGCTGTAAAAGGAATCTCATGGCTCTCATGTTGCCTCCAGTGGCAACAAAAATAGCCATCTCGAGTTTCGGATCGGTGAGGCAGGGAACTGACTCATAATAGTCCCAGCTCACTATTTCGCTAAGTAGGGTGCTGAGCATCGTTCGTAATACTGAGCGTGACGAATCGATTGAGCATGGTAATGGCTTAAGCTCTGCTCGAAGAGGGTATCTAAGAGAGAGTTGTTTGTTGTTCTCTACGATTGTCGCGCATGCGGGAAGGCCGACCAGAATTACCGGTTTGTTAAACTCGTTGCAAAACCCATTAATCCAGTCGCAAACTTTGTCACGTGTTGCTTCTTGGCCTTTTTCGAGCAAATTCTGGAGTTCGTCAAAGAATACTAGTTCAGTCTGACATTCCCTTAGTCTTGTGAATAGTCGATGCTCTAGAACTGGGCGGTGCTCAACATTTTTGTTCGACCCAAGTTTTCCGAGCATTGCTGAGACCAAGTGCTTTAGAGTAGTGTCGGCCGGCACTCTGCAGTAGAGCGTAGGAATAATCGAGTTGACGCTACCCTCGGTCTCCCTGAGTTGGGGCGGAGGATACATTGATATCAGAGTGTTGCAGACGGTGGTCTTACCGGTGCCAGAATCACCCGTTAACACAACTCCAGATTGCTCACCTCGCTCCAATGTGAGTTCGATACTTTCTTGGAGCAATTCGAGTGCTTCATCAAAATCAGGATGACTTGCTGCATAGGTTTTGAATTCAGTCAGTTTTAGCTGGATATCGACTTCCATGACCGCCCGCCCTCGTGCTAGATGGAGTTGAAGTTTCAGGTTTCCTATGAAGGCTTATGTGGGTCTTATGCGGTAAGATTTAAACAGGGTGTTTTCATCTGAGAATTGCTGATCAGCAAGTTGCTGGGTTATGGGGCTGCCGTTGTCGTTCCCATTATCGTCAGATTTCGGAATGGTTTTAGCTGCTTTCTTGGTCTTCTTGGCCTTCTTGGATTTCGGCGCGGACTTAGGCTTCTGACTATCTTTAGGCTTCTGGCTGCTTTTGCTTATTTCGGAGATTTCACTATATATTTCTCTCAAAGCTTGGTGGGCGGCAGTATTAGTGAACTCTTTTCCTTCCTCGGCGAGGCGCTCTTTCACCGCATTATGGCTTTGCAGTGAGAGACCTTCTTGATATTGCGGATTGGTTGCAAAAGCAGGGAACAGGTGGCGAGGTTCTTCCGGGTGAGCAGTCCATACTGTTCCCAGGTTTGTGGGGTCGTAATAGACGATGGCAAGTTTTTTCCCAAGCCGCCGTGCTAAATCGGGCAAGCTGGCACCGGTCCACGTTAGATTGAATATTTGCGTCCGTCCTCCCGTTATTGTTCTTCTTTTCGAGCATAAACAAGCAAAATCAAGATCGTCCCGTGAAAAACGCTCGGGCGGAATATGATTTTCACTCATTTTTTTGAGTGCTTGCTTTGGCGACATATGGAGTGAAGAGTGTATTGTTTCGTGATAGACCTCATCGAGCCAGCGTTTGAAAATAGCGCGCAGTTCATCCAGTGTTAGAGTCGCTTGCTTGGTTGAGTCATAATCTTCGCGTTCAAGTGGATTCGATTTTGTGGTGCCTGGAATAAAATGTGTCAAACCGGTGTCAACCGTTCTGAAAAAACGCTCAATAAATGCCTTTGCGTTTGGTTGGCCTGGAGGCACGTAGCGCAGTTCAATACCTAGTAGGCGTGCGATAAGTTTTACGCGGTCATTTCTAACCTCGGGACCGTTATCAACGACAAGCTCTTCCATCTTTCCCCCAATGGCGCCCTCGGGTTTCGCCTCTACCGCCATTTTAATTGCCTTAATGAAGCTTTCCGCATTGGGTGCGCCTAACGAAATGTCCCAGCCTGTACACGCTCGACAACCTAGGTCCAAAATGGCACTGAGTATCGGTCTTCCCATGACAATGCCATGCTCATCGACTACGAAAAGGTTCATCAAAGCCGTGTCCCCTTGTGCTTGGCCATATAACGACTCAGCTACTTCGGTCTTAACGCCGAAATGGTATTTTTTAGTGACGAAATTTCTACTGTGTCTGTGAGAGTCAACAAGATAGCCATCAAGTTTCATGATTGCGCGCCTCAAGGTGGAGTAGGATGGGACCTTTAGAAAATCAGCGGTATACTTGGATCGTTCCAGATTAATGTTTTGTATCTCTCCGCAGATCAGTTTGTGTATGGTCTTGGCGCTGGCTCGCTCGGCCTTAAAGAACTCGGTATGGATAAAATGTTGAATTAATTCGTGAGTTTCTTCGGATAACAGATTTCCTCGCGGCCTATTGGGTGCGCTCCTGATCAGGGCCAGCGGATTTCGATTGTTTTCGTCAAATATTTTTTTCCAGTTATAAACGGTCGAGTAGTTGGGTGGTTTCGGATCTTTTATTTCAGCGGCTATTGATTGAATTGCCAAATCAGTTTTTTCGCGGGGTAGGCTTCCCGCGAACAGGTGTTCAAGTTTCTGAATGTATGTATGCCTTCTGATGTATCTGGCCTGGTGTCTCTCGTCTAAGGCAAGCAGGAGTGGTGCTGAGGTCAAATCGATGGGGGCATTCTGGTACTTCGTAATAGTTTTATTTGCCAGCATTGCGGCAAAGTCATTAATGCCGATGTGCCTATGTAGTTTCGTGTTGATGGAGCGAAGGGTAATCAAATCGGACGAGGTTACGACCTCGTAAATGTCATTGTTAAACGAGTATTGCGCGCCAGGGATGACCTGCAGTTCATTGCTCATGATGAGTGTCCGCAGTTGAGGTCGGACTGATTGGTTCATCTAGGTTCATATCCAAACCGGTGTCGACCGTTCTGAAAAAACGCTCAATAAATTCCTTTGCGTTTGGTTGGCCTGGAGGCACGTAGCGCAGTTCAATACCTACTAGGCGTGCGATAAGTTTTACGCGCTCATTTCTAACCTCGGCACCGTTGTCAACGACAAACTTTTCCATCTTTGGTGCTGAGGTCAAATCGATGGGGGCATTCTGGTATTTCGTAATAGTTTTATTTGCCAGCATTGCGGCAAAGTCATTAATGCCGATATGCCTATGTAGTTTCGTGTTGATGGAGCGAAGGGTAATCAAATCGGACGAGGTTACGACCTCGTAAATGTCATTGTTTAACGAGTATTGCGCGCCAGGGATGACCTGCAGTTCATTGCTCATGATGCGTGTCCACAGTTGAGGTCGGACTGATTGGTTCATCTAGGTTCATATACAGCTTGTGTGTGAAAATGGCTTTGAGGATTGCATTCAGCGTCGGGGCGTTTGGGTTTGATACAAGGCGTTTTATCGAGCAGGGAAATAGAGTCTCCTTTAAATAGTCCTGTAAGTAGTCATCTTCGAGCTTTGTCGTGTTGTGGATTCGGCTGTAGATGGTCCTGAGGTTATTCAGTTTGTGGTGGGTGCGGATTTTTTTTGCGTCTATCAGCAGGAAATTGGCACCTCTTTTCCGGAATTGCCTCCGCGCCTGAAGGATATGTTCGAGGTAATCATTGGTGAGCAGTTGTGCGTCAGGCTTGATTTCGACGTATAGATCCTTTTGATAACGACGCTTTATGAGGAAGTCCGGGGTGTATCTTTTTCTTGTGTCGCCCACCACCGTACTAATAGTGATTGGTTGCGGGTGGTAGGAGATTATGCTTTGGTCAAATTCCAAGAGTAGGCAGAAGTCTGCTTCGAGTTTGCTTTCGCATACGATTTGGCGCGAGTTTTTTAACGAAGGAAAGTAAACGATATGCTTGCCAAAATGTCCGTTTTTAATGTTTCTGGATGGCGGGTTTAGTTTGGGTGAGTTGTTTTTCAGGCCCATGACTGCTCTCCCGATTGATCAAGAAATCGGTTATGTTTTAATGTGAAAGTGTTTGGCGTATGCCGGCGGTTTAGGTGGATTCTTCTGCTTTACGCAGCGGCGGCCGACGTGTGATCAGCGAGGGGGTTCAGAGCGTTTTCGGCGCCCTCTAGCGAAGGAAGCAAGCGTACACGAGCTTTGAAGTACTGGAGACTTACGCTCTCCCATTGTGTTTGGAAGTAAGGCTCTAGTGAAGACGTGCATGATACCTACCTCAAACTGTGCCTGGCATTGGGCCTTTCAGCCCTGAACCGCATTCCTTGTCTATTGCCGAGGACGAATAAACAACAAAGCCTTAGAACACATCCTGCTAAGGAGTCGGTGATGAATACCTTGCTCCCAATACTACGTACCGACAAGACCGTTGACTAAATGCGCCAACCCGTCTAGAACGCTGCGTATCATGTTTCACAGTGGCTCGGAGTGTTTTATGTGGGAATCTGGGAGGGTTCCCGGCGAGCGAAGTCTCGATCGGGGCGCTCGCGTCTTGAGAGGCATGTTTTTTGCCCACATGTTGGCTGATTTGGCATGTTGTAAGCATAATGGGACCTACCTGGCGCGCTGCTTCGAACGGCTGTGCAACCAACTCCCGGGAACACAGCGGGAGCAGCAGTGGCGTGAGTTCTTTTTGGGGCGTTTCCCCAAAGGCGGGTTACTGAATCAAATCCTCGATCTATTTGAAGAACTTCGTGAAGTTCCTAAAAATTTGCTTTGGTTGAGTTTAGTGATTTATCCGGGTAACAAGATAAACTGGGACGTATTGGCCAACTCTGCAGCTGTCAATTTGTTTACCTCCCCAGGCTGTCGTGGCGAGCTTCCGGGGTTCTATTGTCCCGATTGGAAACGATTGGGCGCTTTATTGATTTTGTTGCGCACACGGTCGACTCAGTTTTCTCTGCATCGCAGATGGGCTGCAAAAGCTATCCTCCCTTATTTGCAGATTGCCTGTATATCTCCGCCGCTTTCGTATATCGGTCCGATGCTCTTTCGTCGAATTTTAGAGATTTATGGCACGGGCAAGTTTGGACAGGTTTATCTTTCTCATTGGCCGGGAAACGAGCATGAGTTTCGGCATAATGTCCGCTTATACCGATTGATTGCAGGTCGTGCTGTTCAGAGGGGTTGGGTGTCAGAGTTAATGCCAGGTGGGAGACTGCTCTTAATGATTCTATTGACGCAGCCTAGGGAGCTTAGCGTTGAGACACTTTATGCATTAAGTAAGCATCGCGGTGATCCACGCTGCCCGCGTAACCTTCGTCGACAATTGGACCGCGCGCGTAGGGCCTACGAGGCGAATTGACCTAGCCGGAAATTTCCCCCAGGAGCAGGGGCTAGTTAACGAGTAGGGATGGTCATCGAACCTCGGCCCTGCGCTTCAGCCGGGTGTTCGGCAGATAGCGGACGTTCGAGGGTAGAAGCTCGGCGGGATGCATGCGGCTTTGATCCTTAGGTGTGTCTCGGCATTGCTGATCACTCGCAGCACCACATTTGGGGCGCGTGATCAGTCGACTTCGGCTCGGTCGAAGCAGAGGAGGTGCCCCTTACCTTGCAGGGGAGGGTAGAGGAACGACCTCGGGAGGGGGGGCTACCGCTGCCAGGGTGACTAGTCGATCTTGCAACACTTCGAGCTGCCGGGCCTGCTGCTGCACCTGATGCTTCAGTCGTAAGCGCTCCACATTATGCTGTTTCAATCGCTCCTCCAATGCGGCTTTCTCCGTGCTCCGTGCCGTCAGTTCTTGGCGAAGCGTTTGTAACGCGCTGCGCTGCATCGCCAGTTCACTCTCGATCGCCGATTGGTGTTTCACCAAGTTTCGGGCTTCGACCAAGAGGCGCTCGTTGTCGCGATTTAGCGTGGACAGCTCGTCCTGTTTACTCAGCAAACTCTGACGAAGCTGGCGCAGCTCCGCCTGCAGCTGCTGCACTTGCGCGTCATGATGTTGGAGTTCTTGCTCGCGCTGCTCTTTTCGGGCCTCTCGATAGTGCTCCAGCGCTTGGCGGGCCATCTGGTGCTTATCCTCCAGCGACCGCAACTGGTTGGCGCGCTCTTCCAGGCTTCGCTCGGCTTGCCCACGTTCAAACTCGCTGGTCTGGTAACGCTCTCGCAGTTGCTCCAGGTGCTGTTGGCACTCGTTCAATTGCTCGGTCAAGCGCATATTTCCTGCTTGCAGATCCTGAATTCGCTCCTCGCTGTAACGCCGTTGGGTGAGATTTTCGTTGTGCTGCCGGGCAACGGCTTCCCGTGCCGTACTCACTTTGGCCTCAGCTTCCAGAACCAGGCGGTCGGCTACATGGGCAATCAAAGACCCAAGCTCTTCGCTAAGTGAGGGCGGGGGTGCTTCCGGCAACCTTGCCAGTTCTTGCAGGTAGCGATGAATGGTGGACTTAGAACCCGTATTGCCCAGCTCCGTCCGCACTGCATCGATGGTCGGCCGGGCGCCGCGCGCCTGCAACGCTTGCTTGGCCTTCAGGACCAGGGCTTTGTTGATGCCGCCGCGTGCCATAGCACCCTCCGACGATTTCGTAGTGTGTTCCAGAGTATGGGAGTACAGCTGTATGGACGGGAGACGGTTGGCTCAGGAGGGCGACAGGCTAACCGTGGATAAACTAGATTTATCCACAGTTAGGGGACTTTTCTGGCCAATCGACCGGGACGGGCGGTACAGCGTAGAGGAATCACCATGACCGAGCTCGATCGTTACCTCGAGGCCGCCGAACGGGACAACACGCGTCGCTCGTACCGGACCGCGCTGGCACATTACGAGCTGGTCTGGGGCGGACTCCTGCCGGCCAGCAGCGAAAGCGTGGCGCGCTACCTGGCTAGTTACGCTGAGTCACTGTCGACCAACACCCTGCGCCATCGACTCGCGGCGTTGGCGCGCTGGCATCGGCAGAATGGCTTCAGCGATCCGACCAAGACCGAACTGGTGCGCCAGGTGTTCAAGGGCATCCGTGCACTACACCCTAACCAAGAAAAACAGGCAGCCCCCCTGCAACTCAAGCAGTTGGAGGCAGGAATCGGCTGGCTGGAGCGACAAGCCGAAATTGCCAAAGAGACCGGCCAACGCGGTCTCTATCGCCGCAGCTTGCGTGACCGCGCGCTAATCCTGATCGGTTTCTGGCGGGCCTTCCGCAGTGACGAGTTATGCCGCTTGCGGATCGAACTGATTCAGGCGCGCGCCGGCGAGGGCATGCAGCTCTTTCTGCCGCAGAGCAAGGGCGATCGCGAGAACTTAGGGGTGACCTACAAGGCCCCGGCGCTCCAGCGACTATGCCCCGTGCAGGCCTATCTCGACTGGTTGGAGGCGGCGCAGTTGCGGGAAGGGCCGGTGTTTCGGGCAATCAACCGATGGGGACAGGTGCAGGTGGCCGGGCTGCACCCCAACAGTGTGGTGCCGATCTTGCGCCAAGCGCTCCACGGAGGCGAGGTGGACGCCCAAGCGTTTAGCAGCCATTCCCTACGTCGCGGCTTTGCGACTTGGGCGACACGTAATGGCTGGGATCAGAAGGCGCTCATGGAATATGTCGGATGGCGCGATGCCAAGTCGGCTCTGCGTTATATCGAAGCTGCACCTGCGTTCCTGCTGAGTTAGGGGTACACGGATCGCCTTGGCACCTGCTGCGCCGGGCTTGGTCTGTTAGGCAATGGCGCATGACTGGTGCATCCGGTAGACGAGGGGCGGTCCTGCAAGCAGATCTCAAGTGGGGCAAATGTTTTGTCAGCTCATGAGCGTAGGATGGGCATGTGGTTTAGCTTGGCTAACCTGGACTGTGCCGCTGCATAGCCCGACGAGGAGAGTCCATCATGACTGGTACTTTCGATGTGCGTTACGCCGAAATGCTGGAGCGCGCAGCGCAGATTCTGGGGAGTCGGGAGAAAGCCGAGCGATGGATGGCCACGCCTGCGCTGGGGCTCGAGGGGCGCCGCCCTATCGACTTGCTCGGCAGCCCAGAGGACCTGGAACTGCTTGCAACCTTTCTCGGACGAATCGAGTACGGGGTCTACCACTGACGCTGAGTGTCCCGCAGCTAAGGCTGCGGCCCAACCCATTCGACAGCGCACTGTGAGGGTATCGGCATGCGTGAACGACCCGGCCCGTTGTCACCCGCGGTGCCAGCTCTCCAGGCAGTCGATCGAGCCATGCTCGATGCGGTGATCGCGTTGGTGATGGAGGCTGGACGCCTGATCGCTGCTGAACTGTTGCGACCCGGGGGGCCGAGAGGCGCCGGGGACAAGGCGAACATTGATGGCGAGGTCGAGGTCCTGCTGCGCCAGGCCTTGGGGAAGATACTGGCCTGCGACTTTGTCGGTGAGGAAACAGGTGTCCTGCTGAGTGGCCACCGCTATTGCTGGGTCGTGGATCCGAACGATGGCACCAGCGACTTCCTGCAAGGGCACCTAGGTTCGGCGATTTCGGTTGGCTTGCTGCGAGAGTGTGTGCCGGTACTGGGTGTCGTCTATGCCCCGCTGACGGAGCGGGGGGCGGATTGCATTGCATGGGCCGAGGGGCTGCCGCACCTGCTGCGCAATGGCGAGTTGACCGCGCCGAATGTCGCGGCAGGAGCGCTGGCGGTGGGTGTCGACGTCTTTGTCAGCCTTGCGGCGCGCGCCCGGCCCACCCAGAACACTGAGCTCTGTGCCCCAGCGTCCTTCCACCCCATGCCGAGCATTGCCTATCGACTCGCCCGGGTGGCCGCGGGGGATGGGGTCGCCGCGGTGTCGTTGTATGCGGTGTCGCCGCACGATGTGGTGGCGGGTCATGCGTTGCTGCGGGCAGGCGGCGGCGATCTCTGGAACGAAAAGGGACAGGCATTGGGATACGCGACACCCGTTGCGTTCAATCAACCCGTCAGGTTTTGTTTCGGCGGTAGGGAGACTGCCTGTCGGGAGCTGATAAAGCGCCCGTGGCAGATCGTCTTTCACGATTCTCAAGAATAGCTATAAGCCGCCTTAGCTGCTTGAGTATCGGGTACTTCTTATAGAAGCCAATGTTGATCGGTACCGACGCTTGCAAATCTAGTGGACTGTAGAATGTACTACTTATGGTGAACTATTGACTGGTGCCGTAGGCAGATCGACTTGTTTCGTTGATTTCGTTCTGAGAGAACCCCGCGTGGGTTGATCGGCTTGTAATGATAGATTTTTCTATTGGTATGTTTCGCCCGTAATGACGCGAATCACCTGGTGTGCTGCTCCTGATTAAGAAAATCCGGCTCGTTATTGATAACGTCACCAATGATAACGAGGATTCCCCTAACTTGCTTGCCTAAGCCAGTTAAAGGCTCTCCTTCCATCAACGCGGAAACGTACGGTGGAGGTTGTAAACGTACGCTGGAGTATAATCGATTGGCCGGAATATCACTTTCGCAATCGGGGAGTTGTGAAATTTTTGGCATTGAATTCGGTTCGCCAAAGAGAGATGCAGAAATATCAGGTAGAGTGAGGTGCGATCCATCGGAGGAAAAGGCACTTTCGATGCAGACCAACGTGTGCCAGGGAACGCTTTTGGGCATTACGCTTTCAAAGTCATTGAGTTTTCCTTTGCGCCGCAGACGCTCAATATCTTTAGCGCGAACCAGGGCGCAACCGTAGGCGTCTTCAGCGAATAAAGGAGGAGTCCAAGAGCTGCTAGATGGACTGTGAGTGTATAGGCAATACAATGGTATCAGGCCGTCATCTTCAGCCGCTTTTCGAAGGCGCGTTGATTGATAGGCACGCCCCGCCCTTGATTTGTAATGAAGGTGAGCAAACGTGTCGGTATTAAGTTCAAGAACCTTGGCCTGCACGCGAAACCCAATCCATCTGGAACGAGTCCGATCGGTCAGCCACCATTCCCAATCTGCACCATTCAGAGATTCTTCTGCGTTGGTGAAGGTTTGGCAGTAAATTCGGTCTGGATGGCTGTGCTTCAGTTCAAGAATATTGATGTCCGTGAGGGTTTCTTCGCGAAGTTGATGCTGCGCAACTCGCGCTTCTCCGAGTTTCTTGTGCGTTTGGCGAGCAAGGCTGCGAAATGAACTACAAAGGGACGGTCTCATGCTCAAATTTAGAGGTCCGAAAAGAGGGAATTATGAATAAGAGTGTGGGGGGCGCTTGCGCGACTGCAGTCGGCCAGTTACTGGCGCAAGGGGAGGGGCGTGTATCCGATTCTCAGCAAATTAACGACGGAGCCAATGCCATAGAAGGTGACGAGGGAAATGATCAATAATATTGCTTGAGCGGCTGTGGCAGCCCAGTGGACGGATTTTGCTTGGAAGACAAAAATTAGACTAGTGAGTGAGATCGCTTGAAGGATTATGACTAGCCTTGAGACGACTGCTGCTTTCGACTTGGGGATTGTTACGTTGTGGTTGATGCTGATTCCGCAGGCCAGTTCATGCATTGTCATAGTGAAAAAGCTAAATGCGGCAGCTGAAAATGCCACGCCCGAGAGAAGCTTCTCCCATCCACCCTGGTATACAGAGATGGCGCAATACAGGACGATCAGTGCGAGGCCTTTTACGCATTTCCACTGAAATGAGGAGACGACTTCAATGTATTCTGCTCCAAATTTTTCCTTTGCAGCTTTTACGCTTTTGAGGTAGGCGGCGATTGCAATGAATGGAAGGATAAGTATAGCTATCCATTGAACTGTTTCGTTGGTCATATGGCTGCTTCTGTCTAATAAAAAGGTGGGGCGGGAGAGTTTGAGTCGGTTGGGTTTTCTTATGTTTGGGCTAGGCTGGGGGCTGAGCCTCGTTCTTTAACTTTTCGTAGTCATAGGTGATGACATCGGTCTTGAAGGAAAACTCCGCAGAAATTGCTCTTATGGCTTTTTCCATCCTTGCAATTCTGTCTGGCTCTGCAGCCTGTGCGTGCACAATGATGAATTTAAACTCAAATTTTGTGCGCATTTTTGACGGAAGGTGTTCCCAGAAAAGCCGCGCATGATTAAAGCTGTGCCGGATGTTGTCTTTGGCGTACATGCCGGTTCGGGTGTATTTGACTTCAACTACTATGGATTGGTCTTTTGAGATGAAGGCGCCATCGTATACGGTTGAAGAGAGGCCTTTTATGCTAGTGTTGCGATTGAAGATTACGCCTAGTGACTGACCTAGGCGGTCAATTGCAAGCTCCTCGGCGGCTAAGGCGATTTCAAGTGACTTTGAATTTGCTGGGGTTAATTGGGGGCTTTGCTGGATGTGCTCTGGGTTGTCAAAGTCGACCACTTCCCTGTCTTGAGTGGGTATGGCTTCGTTGCCTAGGCTAGGGCTCTCGGGTCGGAGTACTGCTGGTGTCGTTGTAGTTTCAGGTTCAACGCTACCCATCGAGGTCGCTTGATCTTGTTCCGAGGGTGTTGTTGCTTCCGATTGAATCTCTCGCTGCAGCTTTTCATACTTAGCCGAAATGGTGCCACTTACCAGTATGTCCGCAAAAATTTGATCGTTACTGAAGTCAGACGGAGCGTACAGAACCACGTGGTTCTTCCAGAGCGTTATAAAAAATAGGCCGACCAGCAGGCAGGGAAATCCCATCAAGAACCAGACATAGATGTGCTGGATATCCCTTTCCAGCAGAGGCAAAACACCCGTCCCGCTGACTTCAGCAAGTCCGGCAAAAATGGCAATTACTGACAGTGGGTTCTTGATGTGACTGAGTTTTTCTAACATTCCACTTCCCTATGCTTTAGCCGGAACATCAAGGCAAAGTGCCATTATCTTCCGAATGGCCTGTATAAACCAGTCGCGATGTCGCCTACTCGATCCGGTCTCCCAGTCAAGTCGGAAGGCCGTCGGCCGATACTGCGGACTGAACGACTCTTGGTCCGTTCAAACTGGTCCGGGCCGAGCAGCCGGCTCGCTGGGCAAGCAGGGGGAAGAGCCGCGCTATAGAAACCGGGGACCTTGCAGCGACCAGGACGACTTAGTACTGGGAAACTGACTTGATTGCAGCGCATCTGCTAGTCGAGATGTTCCGCTATGTAGCGGACTAGCTTGAGGGGCTCGCCACTGTCGATGATCGAGAACATCAAATCACGTTTGCTGCGCGGCAGACGCTTGGCACAGCGTTTCGCGGTTGCCTTGATTGCGCTATCCGAGCGGTGAATCCGGGCGGCGAGCAGAATTGCCAGGGTGGCGTCGAGCAAGGTCAAGCTATGGTTCTCTGTGAGGTCGATGTTGGCTTTGGTAGCTTACTCAGATCGAGTGAATTGGGTCGAGAGTTTGTGGGGCCGGGTAGCTAGGGGTTAAAGCGGATCTGCCAGGAACAGGGGCGATTCAGGTACGGCCAGCGACGACGCCACAACAAGACATGTACCCTTTCTTGGAGTCCCGCGAGAGTCCGTACTGCTCATGCCGACTCAAGCCCTCATGCTTCACAGTTGGAGTGCTGCATGCATAGCGATTTTGCGAGTTTTTTCTTGCCACTGACCGAAGAGCAATGTCAGGGGCTTGTCAACGACGCGCTGGCGCCAACGGAGTGCTTTTCAGCTTGGTCAATCGCAGAGGTGGCAGCAACGGCGGCCATTGAGAGTTTGCCTTCGCTGATAAGCAAAGGCTCGGTCGCTGCTTTGTGTGAACGCCTGCTGAGCGATCTCATTGCAGCCGCTTGCGAGATTGACGCTGAGGGTGGCGCGGGTACCTTTGGCGCCGCGATGGCGCAGCGATTCAACCGGGCGGCGTTCGTGTCTGGGCTGGATCAGTTGGCATCGATTGGGGGGCGACTGCTCGACCGAGATACGTTGGATGAACGCAAATTCTTGCTCGACGACGGCAAGTGGGACTTTGAGTTCTCCGCCAGGCATGCCGCAGCCATTAATCCTTGTACAGAGCAATTCACGACGTCGGCCGGCGACATTTTCGTGCTCACTGATCAGCAGGCAAGGACCTTTCGAATCTTCGAGCGTGAGCTTGACGAGGATCTCCATCTGCAGGCCTTGGCTGGCACTGGCAAGACTTATTTGATTGAGCGCATGGTCGACCTGTTGGGTAACCACCGCCCGTTAATCCTTGCCCTTACGCAACACCAGCGCGATGCGGTGATGAAACGCGTCGGATTGCATCGAGCCAAGGGCATGACATTTGGCGACTTTGCGTTTGAGGTACTGCTGAACGACAGCACCTGCCCTCAACGGCTCAAGTGGAAATCGGCCACCAGGGCGAAGGTGGATGAGCAGGTCCTTGCGCGGGATCTCCAGCTTCTGCCTGTGGCGCAAATGACCGAACAACAGGTTGCTTCGGTGGCACTCAGCATGGTCTCCCGGTACTGCAACTCTCCCGACTTGAAAATCACGGCCAGGCATTTACCGAGGACCGGGGAAAAATTGTCGGAGCTGGATCAGCAGGTTCTCGTTGAGTATGCGAATCGGTTGTGGCATGAGGTCCAGGAGCCGCGCAACACCAGTCAGAAGCTTCCCGTGTTCGCTTACCACCGCCTCAAGCAACTCTCCCTGTCAGAGGTGGCACGAGTCTCTCCTATCTATACCCACATCATCGTTGATGAGGCCCATGAGCTTCCGGCACCGCTCGATCAATTTCTGCTGCGCTGTGGTATTCCCGTGATCACGCTTGGGGATGCCTGTCAGCGATTGGATGGCCACGTACCCAAGCGCAGTGAGAATATCCGCCAGCGAGAACTCTACAAGAGTGTTCGGGCCGGACGCCAAGTGGAGTCGGCTATCAACGCGTTGATCAACCAGAATCCTCTTGTGCATGTTCACCCGCTTGAAGGCAGTCGTCAGCGTGATACGCGTACCGTCTTCTATGATCGCCTGGACATCCCGCCGGAACCTTCAACAATCCTGGTTGGAACTGAGTGGGGGCTCTTTGAGTGGGCGCAGCGACTGAGCTCTAAGGATGCTCCCTTCGCCTTGCTTCCGGGGGCTCAAGAAGGCTTCCGTGCATTCGTCATGGACTGCATCCGGCTGTACCATGAGGGCATCCGTCCTAGGTACGGGGCGCTGTTCCGGTATCGGACATGGGATGAGCTCCGCGAGGCGATGGGGGATGATGACCCTTCGTTTACTCGCATCGATCGCATGCTCGCGAAAGGATACTCGGGAAAGGATTTCGATCAGTTGCTCTTTAGGCAAGTGGAGGTCGATTCCGCGCGATACCTGCTAGGGATGGTCAACCACGCGAAGAATCTGGAGGTCGACTCTGTAATGCTGGCTCCGGACCTACTCGGCCGCGTGCATCGCGGCGATCGCATGGCAGCGGCCCGCTACTTTGCTGCCTTGTACACCGGGGGAACGCGTGCCCGGTATCGCCTCTACGTGCCAGGCCACCTTCGAGATTGGGCGATCGATCAAGCCGCCCGGGCAACTCAAGGCGGGGACTAGCCACCAAAACGCGGTTCGAACGGGCTAGTGAATGGCCGATTTGATCGGGGTATAGGGACCTTACAAGTCCTTGTGCCAAGCGATGAGGGTACTTCTGACTAGCTCTGGCGGGAGAAACTCTTGTTCGAGCCTACCTCGTTCAAGGCCAAGCAGGTGCTCGTACAGAGCTTCCTCCTCAGCGTTGAGGCCGCTGGGAGGAATATTGCCGGCAGTCGAGGGTTCCACGACTGCAAGGGAGGATTGGTGCCGCTCGAAATATTCGACTGACATCAGGAGCGACGTCAGTGTGGGCTGGGATTTGCGAGCTCGGGCGAGCATCACGAGCCCCCAGGTATCCATGTCACCCCAGTAGGCTACACGCCTTTCGCTCAGCCATTCTCCTTGCATCCACTCGAGGTTCAAGCCCGCTCCTAGGATGGCCACGGTATTTGGGAGGGTGGGAAGCTGATGGGCACATTGGTCGTTCTCCACCACAACGATATGGCTTATGGATGCAGGCATTGAGGGCAGTGCGCTGACCGGAACACGCTGCTGTTGGAAGGGAAGCAGTCCGGGGGTTAACGGGATCAGCATCAGCCAATGGTTGGTGAGCTCCTCCGCGCCCAGGAACTGCTCGAGCCCCACCGACGAGACCAAGCCATCGAAGCGCAGATCCAAAAACTGAGTTACCAGCGCGCGATTACGCTCGAAGAATTTGCTGTCGATGTTGCCTGTCGCCAGGGCCCGTAACGGACGTCCTGCCGCGCAGCCTTGCTCCAGAAGCATCGCCACTTCGGCGCAAAGGATGACCTCTTCCGGCGAGCGATCCAGAACCAGACGCCGTTGGCGTACCATCAGCGTTCGGAAATGGGGATCCGGGACGGCCTTCACCAGCTGCGCTAGGCGCTGGAATTCCGACTGAATGACTGCATCCTGAGTAGCTTCTACCCACTCCGAAGGTGTTCTCAGTTTCCAGGTGTGCGGCATGGAAATCGCTTCACTGCCGGCACGGTAGGATTCAGGACGAAAATCCACATGGCCGACCGTGACCTGTCGCCAGGCCTGAACATGTTGCCGGACGCGCTCGGGCTCCCGGGTAAAGACCTCTGCGCTGGGCTTGCCAATCCTCAGCTCCAAAGGCCAGTTTTCAGATTGCAGCAGACGTGTCTCCCTCAGCTCCGTCTGCTGCCACTGCTTCGCGAGTTTGCGAGACCAATCTCTGGGCGACTTCATTGCTGGTCTGGTTCCCTTGGCTTTGCGGCTTCCAGTTCCTCCCAGGACAGCGACGTCATGGTCGATTGCTGCCCCTTGCGATGGATCAGGATCGCGGAGTGGGTATGGGCCCGCAGCAGTCGCATTTCCTTGTTGGGGGTGACAAAGAGGGGATGCAAACCGAACTCCCTGAGGGCCGAGATGATGCGGCCAGCCACGGCTTGGGAGCTCTTAGAGAAGGCTTCATCGAGAATGATCGTCCCGAAAAGAGGTTTACTGCTTCCATCTGGGCACAGGGCGTAGCTGAGCGATGCCGTAAGGATGTAGCTGGCGATGATCTCCTTCTCGCCGCCGCTTCCGCCCTGTGAGCCGGTACGCGTTTCGATGGTCGCTCCTGTCTCGCGCTCAATCACCGAGACGGAGAAATGCAGCCGATAGCGCGGGTCCAGTAGCGCCTTGGCTCCTAGTGTGGCCTTACGCTCGCTGGCATCGCGGAGCATATTGACGATGTGAGCCAAGGCGCGGAAGTGGCTCTCGCCTTGGTCGTCCTTCAACGCCGCAGTGAGCAGTACGCGTTGAGCCGCATGCAGTGCTTTCAGCAGGTCGTGAACGACTTGCTTGGGTTCCAATCGAAGATATCGGCCAGGTTGGAAATCCACGCGGCGCATCGTGTCATTTAGCTCGCCAATGCGTTCCTCGATAATGGACACTTGGTTGTCGACGCCACGGAGCAATTGCGTGACGCCTTGGTCCGAGGACTGATTCAGGTAGTCCAGGAAGCGCTGCTGCTTTTCCGGCAAGGCTTCTTCAATCAGTACCCTCAGCCGCTCGAGGTAGCTGGGTACATCCTCCAGTTCGGTGCGTACATCGACCAGCGGGCCCTTGTCTTCCTTCTTTGCGTTTTCCATGAGACGGACAAGAGTCTTGGAGCTTTCCAGAATCTTGTCGCTCAGTTTGCCTTGTTGGGTTACCAAGCTGCTCAATGCGGACTGTTCGTGATCAGATACGGATTTCGCCTCGCAACCGGCCGGCAGATGGAAGTGCTCTTCGGAAAGCGATACGTGAGCGTCCGAAAGCCCAGCCCCGATACGCCTGTATGCATGGGACTGGTTTTCCGTGCAGGCGCCGACATCCTGCGCGAGCACCCCTTGTTTGATCTTTAGGTCATTAAGGGCTTCATCGAGCTTTGTTAGCTGCAATTGAACCTCCGACCATCGCTCCTTGGCTTGGGCGGTATCTGAGTCGGGGGCCTCTAACAGTTTCAGGCGTTCTTTTAGTGACTGCAGTGCCTGTTCTGCACCTGGCAGGTCGATATCGTCGTAGCGCAGCTTCACAAATGGCTCGAGTAGGCCATGCTTCTGTCTGGCGAGACTCGCTTTGGCTTGGGCCGCTTCGCAGGCCTCCTTCAGCCCCTTGGCGAGTTCGCGCGCCTCGATCAAGCGCAGGGCTAGTTCTCGGAGCTGATCCGAGTTGTCGAAGCCGGTAAGCCAACCCATTTCCAAGCGGATATTGTCCTGTTTGTCATACAGGCCCGCTTTCCCCGACATGAGGCCCTGAGCCGTCATGCCATGCTCAATACCCTCCAGTGCTTCTGCGGATCCGACGCAGTGGCGATCGATGCCGCTCAGGAATTTCTTCACGGCGGCCAGGTAGGGGGACTTCGGTTTGAAGCTCAGCTTGCGAGTAAATCCATCCTCAAAGAAGACTGCAGGTTGCTTGGGCTCCCGGGCATCCAGCAGGCGAACATGGAAATCGTTGTGCCTGCCGTTCACCCATTTCAGAGCGGACTTGAGCGATTCGCTCGGTACGAGAATACGTAAGCGATGGGCGCCAATCGCGCGTTCTATTGCACCTCTCCACTGTGCTTCCTCACTTTTGACTTCTACCAACTCGGCCAGGAACGGCAGGGTTGCGTTGTCCTGGCCAAGGTGCTCAGCCAGTGCCGTTCGAAACTGATTGGGGTCCGAGGGGATGTTTGAATTGGGGCGGGACTTGGCGTCGCGTAGCTCCGCTTCTAGGTCTTCGAGGGTCTTGCTTTGTGTCCGCAGTAGAACACCCTGATCCCAAGCAGCTTGTTCCAGTGCTTTCAGGTCCGATTCGAGCTGCGGCGCGAGCGAGTCGATTTTCAGCTTGTTCGCGTGAAAGGATTCCCTTGAAATCGTCTCATCAAGCTCGAGCTTCCGAACAACACGCCGGTACTCATCAGCGGCGCCCTCCAGATTTCGACATCGGCCTTGCTGCCAACTGATCTCTTCTCTTAGGGCCTCGATGCTGGAACCGCCGCTCTGCAGATAGGCATCTCGCAGGGTCTGCTCGAGCGCTGCCTGGGCATTCCTTTGAGGCTCCAGCTCATCCCGACGGTCCTGGTTCTTCCGTAGCTCTTCATTGAGGCTCTGCAGTCGCTTTCCCCAGAGTTGGTATGCCTGCGTCGCAAACCAGATTGGGGCGATCCTCAACAACTCGGCACACTGGTTTTTCCGGTCCAAAAGGTCGTTGTGTGATTGCCATGCAGGTGCAATTGGCAGCAGTGAGTCTCGCTGCTTGCGTGCGACCTCCAGCTCTTGGTGGATGGCGGTGAGGTTGTCGAACTCCGAAGCCACCTCGGCCGCACGTTGGAACGCAGAGTGGTCGTCGAGCACCAGTTCGCGGAAGAGATCATCGATACTGTTCAACTGCTTGAGCCCCGCTGCCCGGTTGAGCAGGGTGAACGCATTCTCGCCAACATCGAAGAAGCGCCGCAGCTGAGCCAGATAGTGGACTTTGCTCTCGTTGACGAACAGCCCCGGGGTCTCTTTTGCCAGGCTTTTCAGCGCACGATTGCCGCCGACGTGATGATGCTCAAGCCAATCATCCAACCCCATTCCCGGCACCCGGGAAAAGAGCCATATCCGATCCAGGTCGGAAGGGGATGAGCTGCTTCCATCGAATGCGAACAGGGCACCGATGCACAGGGTGTCTTGTTCATTCCTAAAGCGCGCGGCAATGCCGGTGACGGTTTTCTGCGGACGGGCAATATGATCCATGTCGCCACTGCGCCCAGCCCCGGAGACCCCTCGAACGTAGGACACGAGGTCCCGATCGCTTTCGTGCCCACCAGTCGACGCCAGGTTGTAGCGCGGTTGAGCAGTGATCAGGGTCATGAAGGCGTCTATCAACGTCGTCTTGCCGCTACCGGTCTGGCCGATGATCGCGGTGCCCCGCAGATCGATCTCTGCGGTATGCCGATTGCCGAAGGAGCCCCAGTTGAACAGGTCGATTCCAGCCAGAAGATAGGGCGAGTCAGGGATCAGATCCTTGAGCACCAGGTTGGTCGCTTCAGGCATCGTCATGGTTCACCTCGTTGGCTTCTTCCAGCCCGTTCGCGCCGTCTTCCTGGGCGGATCTGGACTTGGCTTTCAGGGCTTGAAGGAGGCTCACCAGATTCTCAGGGTTGGCAAGGTGAGCAATGATCGGCCTGATCGAGACTTGGTCGTGCTGATTGACCTCCGAAACCACGCCATGGGCTCTGAGCTGCTCCAGAAGGCTGCGCAGGCGACTCTGTTCCCGCTGGTCACTGCCCAGGGCTCCGAGAAAGAGCTGCAGCTGCGGCAGTAGCTCTTCCAGCGCGATCTTGGCGTCTCCGCCGCCGATGCCGGCCTCTTGCTCGTACACGACATAGTGCTGACGAAGGAGGGCCAGCAACAGCGACTGCTCCAGAGTAAGTCGCTGTTTACGCACCAGGGGGTGGGACCACTCATCCTCGTCGTCGGCAAAGATTCGTTGAGAAATTATTAGGTAGGCGAGGCCCCGAATTTCGTCAACGCGAAGCGCCAAATCGAAGGGTTCGAAGATAGTGTTGAGCGCCGTGGTTTGGGTGATGGCAATTCGATACAGATTGGGTTTGGCTGACGCCTCGAGCAGGCCAACTCGCAACAGCTCCTGACAGCACTCCCTCAACTGAACAGGCGTGTAGCTTGCCTGGTCTTCGAGGTTTTCAGCGGTGGGGGAGGGGACCTCCGCTACGACATTGCCGTCTTGCTCATCAGCATCCTCCGGTTCCCTACGGAGCGCCAATTCATCGAAGACGTTTCCCATCTCACACCTCCCAATCCATTTGCCGTAGCAGTGCGGCTTCTAACTGCACCCGAGGTACTTCGAAGCGTAAACCGACACCCTCACGGGCAACGACATCGACCTGCTCCCGCTCGTCGAGAATGAGGGCATCAACCTCCCGCGCCATGCTGAGCCACATCGCGAGAGTCTCGAGGTCATGTGTCGGGGGGAGCCGATCTGCGAGTTCCGCGATACTCATGGGGCGGCCGCTGGTCTCCAGCGCCTCGAGTGTCTGGGTGACTAGTGCCTGCCTGTCCAGGCCATCCAGAGCGTCCCAGAAGTCCTCATCGAGATCTGTCAGGTCCAGTGCAGCCGGGGCAAGTTCGAGTGACTGCTCCTCGTCCCCGGCCAGGGTCTTGAATCGCAGTCGCTCAATCAGCGGCAGGTTGGGGAAGGCCACCGCAACGGGCGGAATAGGGGCGGGTGTGCGGCGAGTGTCTGCGCTGCTCCAATCCACATCCAACGCCTGCTGGAGGATGTCGTTGATCAACTCGCCCACGCGATGGTGTTCGGCGGCCAGCCCTGTTTTGAGGAAGCCCTTCACGTCTCGCTCGCTGCGGGCCCGGGCGCGAATGACCCCTGCGGACTCTTCCACCAATCGAAGAATCAGCCAGCGCAACTCGGTTTGCTGCTGACGGTTCAGTGCGGTCGAGGTCACGGGGTGGGTGGCGATGGCGCGCAGTTGCATCTTCATGTTCTGCAACTCCACCGAACGCGAGAGCTGCAGCTGGAAACTGTGAAAGACGCGGCCCTCGGGTGTTTCCAGCAGGTCGTCGTGGCTGTTCAGCATCTTGTCGACGATTTCGCCGCGGTTATTCCTCTCGCTGACGATGGACTGCCGTAGTCGCCGGTCAGCCTCTCGGTACGAGTCTTCGACACGCCGGAAGTCAGCCCGTAGGCTAGTTGCCAGGCCATAGATTTCCCGAATGCGTTCCGTGGCTTCTACGGGGGGCAGAACAGGAACGTGTCCGGAATTGACCGCGTCCAGCTCTGCTTCGAGCTCGGCGATCTTTCGCTTGATGTGGTCCGCGCGGCTGCGAGGATCCGGGTTGAGGCTGGACTGCAGGCTTTCGATTTCGCGCTGCACCATGGATAAGCGCGAGGCAGTCGAGGTCATGATTCGCTCGCCCAAGCCCGCGGTGAAGCGCATTGCCGCTTCCAGCGCGTCGGTGGCGTACAGCTGACCTTCCCGCTCGACTACCAGGCCCTGCTTGATCCAACTGCGAAGCTCCTTGCGCGCCGAGGCGTTGAAATCTTCGCCATCGTCATTGAAAGAGTCGTTATTGGCGTGCAGCTCGAGGAGTTCGGCCAGGCCAGTCAGTGCATCCTCGAAAGCAATTCCGTCTCGGCTTTTCTCGAACAGATTTTGCAGGCAGCTGAGGACTAGCGGAGAGCGACGGGCTGCCAGTAACTGCCAGGCGGGGTTCTGTTGGCGGGCGTGTATAAGTTCCTGGGTTCGCCGCTTGATGTCGTTGTCCATCGCTGGCGCCCTCCGCTAGCACCAATCACAGCGCAATCAATATGAAGCCTTTGATATTGCATTGCTAGTAGGCCTGTGCGGCGGAGGGGGCATTAGAGACTCTCTCAGTCGCCCTGCGCAATCATGTTTACCCTGGATGCTGTGCCCATGGCTGAGCGCTATGGCGCCGAGATCAATCAGGACACACCTGAGGCCAACCTGCTGCTCCTGGGGTTTGCTGTAGAGCCAAATTCAGGCATAGAGGCTGGAGCGGATACACCTGATGGCGTCTGTGCGGTGGGGGCTGACGGATGCTAGAACCGATGCTGGCGATCGGCTATGTTACGGGGCACTAAGTCGCAGATGCAGTCCATTACATAGGGAAATAACGATGGATATGAAGGCCTCGGCCCCAGTACAACCGGCCGCAGTACCAGGCACGAGCAACTTGGGGATCTTTCTGCTTGAGGAAGAGATTCGCAAGGTTGGGGAGGGGATTCATTCGGCAGCCATCTACGCAGACGCCCGAGATGCGCTTGTCAACGCCATTGCAGAGGCATGCCACCTTTCAGGCGCACATTCAGGGTCAAATCTGGAGCGAGTGCTGGGTCGGGTCGAGTCTGCCACCTCGGGCCACCGTGTAGTCGCCATTCTCCTCATCCGCTGCATGGCAATTGATGGGCTGCTGCCGATCGATGACGAGCACAACGTGATTAATCGGAAAGTCCTTTCGATCATCGAGTCTCATGCCGCTGATTTGATAAGGCAGTACAAGTTGGACAAGCAGCAAACTTTCGAGAGGGTCAATATCATCAAGACCCTGCACGGAACGATCTGCGCTCATTATCTCGCGCTTGGCCAGGTGTCTGGCTCTCTAAACGAGATAGCAACCCAAAAATCCGCGATTCTCAAATGCCTGCGGCACAACACCTATCAAGGCTATCTGCAGCCTTTCAACTACGTGCCTATCAAAACGAAGCTCGAGGCTTTGGTCGAAGGGCTGGATGCGGTAGTGAACAGCAGTGGGTCGGACTACAAGCTCACTCTGGACGAACTAGAGCGCGTGCTGGAGGAAGGGAAAACGCTGGCCACCGCGTCACAATCCTTTTTTACCGAAAAGTTCGCAATCCCGTTTCTAGAGGCAGTCGACGAAGCGGTGGGGCTCGTCAAGACCACGGCCTCAGAGCGACTAGCTTCTGTCATTGAACCCCTGCGCAGCCCACCCAGGGCGGCTGAAAAACGTTATCCGCTGCACCAAGTTGACCGTTTCATCAATATCATCCTCCCGTTGGTCAACAAGGGGCCCAGCACGGCGGTGGAGGTCGTCGTGGAGATCGACTGTGGCAGCGGATCAAGCGTTATTCTTGAAAACGATCGGTTACGCTGCGGGGATGTGCCCCCCGGGAAATTCGCGGTCTGTTTGAGAGCCTGTGTAATCGAGCCTTCCACGAAAGTGGAAATGACCGTCGATATCAGTTGGCGAGAGCTGTTTGGGAATGAGCGTAGCGAGATTTTTGATCTGGTGATTGAAGGTCAGAACGAGGCGGTTGACTGGCCCTCGTTAGAGTCACTGGAGCCCTACAGTCTTGAAGTAGCCGAAGGCGACATGTTCGTGGGGCGAAGCGCGAAGGTCAAAGCTATCGCCAACAAGCTCCTAAAACACCCCATGACGTCAACGTACGTGACCGGGCAAAAAAGGATCGGGAAAACCTCGCTAGCAAAGGCTGTCGTCAACTACCTGGAGAGGGACCGTCCGGATTTTCATAGCTTGTATCTTGAGTATGGCGAATATTGTTCCACCACCCCACAGGGGACGCTGAAGACTCTTGGCGAGAACATCTACAGCTTTTTGCTGGACTTCATGCCCGCCAGCGACGCGACGGCTGCCGATTTCAGTGAGTCGATTGCCGATCTGAACCTGACAGCGAAGAAGCTCGAGACGAGACACCCCAACAAGAAGTTCGTCATCATCCTCGACGAGTTTGATGAAATACATCCTGAGATGTACCGTTCAGGACCCATTGCCGAGACCTTTTTTGCCAATCTCAGAACCCTGGCTGCTAGGAAAAACCTTGCCTTCATCTTGGTAGGCGGCGAGAAGATGCCCTTCATCATCGGCGCGCAGGGTGATCAGCTCAACAAGTTCTCCCGCGAAACGCTCGATTATTTTTCCCGAAGCACCGAGTGGGCAGAGTACCTCGAACTCATCACCAAACCTGTCGAGGGTCAACTGAACTGGGACAATGAAGCCATCAACCAAATCTTCACGCTGACCCATGGCCATCCGTATTACACCAAGCTGTTGTGCTCGAAAATCGTCAGCATCGCCATCGCAGAACGTGACACCGAGATCATCGCATCGGATGTTTCCAACGCGTTGCCGAAGCTTCTGGCCGAGCTGGATACCAACGCGTTTGCACATTTGTGGAAGGACGGCATCAGTTTCGAGCGCGAGCATGCCGAAGTGGCAGAGCTCAAGAGACTTCGTCTGCTGGTCGGCATCGGTCGATCGCTGCGTGAGCACAAACGCAGGGAGGAGGATGTCAAAGCTCGAGCGGTGAGCGCCCACTTGCTGGAGCATGAAGTTACGCCCTTGATCTCAGACCTTCAGAGGCGTGAAATCCTGTATGAGCGTAACGGTGATTTGTATTTCACCGTTCCGTTGTTTGAGCACTGGTTAACGGAATATGGACTCAACAAGCTCATCACCAGCACGCTGGGCGATGAACTGGAGGAGGGCATCAAGGCGGCAGAGGACAAAGCGCATGTCACCGCCAAGGACATTCAAACGTTGGCAACCCAGTGGCCTATTTATCGTGCTCAGAAGGTCGACGGAGAACAGATCAGGGCTTGGCTGGATCAGGAGCCAGACATCCTGAACCAGCGGCTGCTTTTCTCTCTTCTTGAAAACATCCGTTTCATCAATCCCGTCGAGATCGAGGAGTACTTGAAAACGGCCCACGCACGGATCGTGAGGCCGGTGATCGGCGTATCGACCATTACACGGCGTACTGACCGTCGCAGCGACGTATTCATCACCTTCGTCGATGATATTGGCAAAAGCGGTTTGCAGTATGCACGCACCTATGCCAAGACGAATTCCGTGTCCGCGCAGAGGATCATAGACCCCGCTTTGCTCGGCAAGCGGCTTGCTTCTGCCAGGGAGGAAGAGCCTCCGAAGGCGATCATCATTGTGGACGATGTCATCGGCAGCGGCGAAACCCTGTCTGGGGGATTATCGCGCATGCTCGACAATCTCGCGCCTCAGTTGATCGAGTTCGACATTCCAGTTCTGATCATTTCTCTGATAGGCACTGAGGATGGGGAGAAAAAAGTCAAGGCTACGCTGGATAGATACGGTGTAACCCACGACCTTTACCTGTGTGAAATCCTGTCGCCGACGTCTTATGCGTTTCCCGCAGAAGGGCATAGCTTCTGGGAGAACCATGAGCAGATGCACAAGGCCAAGGCACTGTGCCTGCAGTTGGGCTCAAAGCTCTACAAGCAGCCCTTAGGATTCAAAGATCAGGGCTTGTTGTTGGTACTTCCCGAGACATGTCCGAACAATTCATTGCCGATACTCTATAAGGCGAAGGTGGGTGTGTGGACTCCTCTGTTCCCACGGCCCACAACCTGAAGTTGAAGCACGGCTCTGAGACGGTGCGCGGAAACGGACATTTGTTCGATCGGAACAACTCCTCGGCCCAACGCACACTGGCGAGAACCAGCGGGATACGCCTGGCGACTCGGGGCGCTCCCAGTCGGCAGACGTATTCGGGGAGTTAAACGGGGGGCGCCTCCGTGGTTTTCGACGCCTTGGAGGTTTTTGCAAGGGCCTCATTGACTTCGCCCTGAACGGCGGCGCCGAGGGCGGCATAAATGCTGGGGCGTTTAGTAACCGCCACAAAAAAGTGGTACGCCGCATACACCATGCCGGCGAATCCGCTCAGAATCAGTTCTGTGGTGCCGGTGATCCCGAATCCGATGGAGAACAGGACAAGACCGACTGCCCCAATTGGTGCGGCGAATCGCTCAGGGATGAGCCCCAATTGTTTCGCCAGTTCCTCATCGCTGTAGACCCTCGTCGCCGTACTAGCGCTGAGGTTTACGATTGCGGCGACGTACATGTGCTCGTCACTGGGGCGCGCTGCCGAGATTACACTGACCTTCTGGCCTTGCCGGAGTGCGATGTTTGCGTTGCTGAGCTGGAAGGAGAGTTCCACACCGTCCTCGCTTCTGATCCAGAACTCATGCCGCTCAACCGTGTGAGAGGAAATCTTCGGCGCGGCTACCTTGCCTCCGTACTGTCCAACGTATCCGCCGCCGCCGCTGGAGGTCACGCGTGTTTCATAGCTCTTATCGGAGGACAGAACTTCACCGGTGCTTACTACTAATTGGATGGTCTTGGAGTCGATCGAGATGTTCTTCATTGAAATTCCATTTGAGGGCATAGTCCATCCCTGTGCGATATCAGGGGGCCATCATTATGCGGCAGTTACATTCCGTCCGCACGATACTGATTTCTTGGCATTTCCCAGGACCTACATCTCCGCGTTCACACCTCCACCTTCGCACTCACCCGAAACTGTCCGACCAACTGTTGCAACTGGGTGGCGGTATGCCTGACTCGTTCGGCGCTGCTGTGCAGTACCCCCACCGATTGGCCCATCTCACTGGACGCTTGATCTACGCCGCGGATAGTCTGGCCGTACTCCAAGCTGCGCTCGTGCAGTTTCTTGATGATCTCGAACATTCGCTCGACGGTACGATGCAGGTTGAGATTCTCACTGGAAGCTTCCTCAGTCAGGCGTAAGCCGCGGTCGACGTTTTGCACGCCGCCTTCCATGAAGGCTACGGCCTGGCGGGTCGCCATCTGCAAGCCTTCGACCCGGCCGCGGATATCTTCAGCTGCGTTGGCGGTGCGTTGAGCAAGGTTGCGCACTTCGCCCGCCACTACTGCGAAGCCACGGCCATGGTCGCCAGCACGGGCTGCCTCAATCGCGGCGTTGAGGGCAAGAAGGTTGGTCTGGGTAGTGATGTCGCTGATTAGCCCAACTATTTCCTCGATCTTTGCCATTTGGGTGTCCAGGGACTGCACGCTTTGAGCCGAGCGCTCTACCACATCTCGGATCGACTGGGTGCCCACGCGCACCGACTCGAAGCGTTCGTGGGCGCGAGACACTACCTCATCCATGGCCTGCTTCATTTCTTCGGCGGTCATCGATGCCTGGCTGATCTCGCCCAGTTGCTCTTCAACCAACACCAGCATCGAATGCACTGCCTCCGCAACCTGACTGCTGGTTTGGCCTGCCAGGGTGCTGCGTTCGAGCATGCGCTCATTTGTCTGGCGTACGTTGTGCGAGACGCTGATGACCTGCCCAACTATGCCGTCCAGATTGTCGATGAAGCTGTTGATCCAGCGCCCCATGTCACCGGTTTCGTCGTTCGACATGCGTGAGGTATCCAGACGCTGGCGCAAATTGCCTTCGCCCTCGGCGATGGTTCGGACCAGCTCAGTCATCTCCTGCAGGCGGGTGGCCAGACGGCGTGGGCCGAAGCTGCGGAAGTACAGGGCGCCGCAGGCCAGCAACAAGGCATGCAGCAGGTAAAGCCAATCTGCCGGCAGGCCGCAGTAGCTCTGCAGCGAGTAGCCAACACCGGTCACAGCCAGAAGGGTGAACAGATAGGTCTTCATCAGTTCGAAGCTGATGGAGCGGCGGCGGTAGACCTCTTCCAAATCAGCTTCGCACATCATCCCCCAGCGGTCTGGCGAACCTGGTAGCTGGAAGGTCACGCCTTTTCCGATGACAGGGATGTGGCGGTAGTCGGAGTAGCCCGGGTAGCAGACGAAGAGGTTGGCCCCCTTGTGAATGGTTTCCCGCACACCAGGATGCAGTTGGCCTGTGGCTGGGTCGGTGAAACGTAGTTCGAGCTCGGTGTGGCGGCTGACCCGCACAGTGCCGAAGGCAGTATGCACACCCTGCTTGAGGTTCTCGCCATGACTGAAGGTGTTGTCCTCGAAGCGAGAGCGCGACAACGCGGTGCCCGCCTGGATGGATGAGTCGAAGCGAGAGTCCACCATAAACAGGTAGTTGTCACCCGACTCGCGATAGATATGCCCAGCCTCGCGCTGAATCAAATCACCGAGCACATCGTTGGGCACGCGTCCGCACAGGCAGCCCACCGCACGACCATTCACCTTGAGTGGCTGGTAGAACATCAGGGTCACCGCGTCGTGGAAGCACGAGGTACTGGGACCTATGGCCAGGGTATGCGGGTCACTGTAGGGACCGTGCAAGAAGGGCTCGCGCAGGCCACGGGTTAGAGCTTCTCCTGATAGGTCGCGGACGTCACTGCGAGATGCCCAACTGGACGCGGTAACCTGGCCCGCCGTGTTCACCACGAACAGTTCAGAGAAGTCCGGCATCTGCTCCAGCTTGGCGCGTAGCAATTGCGGGTCGACTTGCAGGTTCTGCCCGATGCTTTCGGCCAATTCGGCAAGTTGCTGCCATTGGTTGGTGGTCCACTCCTGCAACAGCTTCACCCGCGTTTGAGCTATGCCTTCGAAGATCTGTTCCACTTGGAGATACGTGCTGCGGTTGAGCCAGCACGACCACGCCATGGCCAGCTTTCCGGCTTTGCCAATCCATGGCAACCAGGCCCGTTCGCTGGCGGACAATTGCATGCGGGTGCTTTGCAGAGCGGTCATAGTGAACCCTTTCACTAACAGCGACAGCTGCGGGCTCTTCAGCAATTTGCAGACCAGCTTGCCCGAGGGCCAGTAAATCGATGTCGGAAATGGGGCGTCACGAAGCGACCAAGGCCGCGGGGTTTGTAGGCTGAGCGTCCGGACAAATTAGGACCGAGATTCAATCATCGAGTGGTCCACCTGCTCAGATTTTGCGTCTACAGTGCGCCATTCAGGTGCTCTGCGATAACTCACTCCCGCGATTGGGGCTCGTTCTTTCGCAGTGCGCTCTAGTGCAGAGCGACTACTGAGTCATGCGCAGCGCGACGAGATATCGGCAGGAGGGCGGTTGCCAGGCAGCCAATGCTGCAGAGTCCCATAACCCAGCCCATGGTCCACGGGGTTCCATCTGCAAACCAACCGACTAGTGCAGCGCTGAGAATGCCGCTGCCGTAGTGCGTGGCGCCGAGCAGCGCAGAGGCAGCTCCTGCGCGGTGCGAGAAATCCGCCAGCGCGGCGGCGACTGAATTGGCGACGATCAGTCCATTCATGGAAAGGAAGAGGAATGCCGGCAGCGCGATGCCGACTAGGCCGCCCCAACCAAATAGGGTGTTTGCTGCCAGCATCACGCCGGATAGGGCAACAACGCTGGAACCAATGCGAAACAGCGTCTCGCTGCCCAGTCGTACAACCAGTCGTGAATTGAGGAAGTTGGCGGCCATGATGCCGAGGATGTTGACACCGAACAGGAGGCCGTAGGCTTGGGGTGGAAGTTCGTAGTAGTCGATGTAGGCGAACGGCGTTCCGCTAATGAACGCGTAAACACCTCCGTGGAAGAACCCGCCAGACGCCGCGTATCCGATCAGCTTGCGGGAGCGGATGACTTCTCCATAGGCAGCAAGCATTCCGCGCAGGGGAGTGCGGGTGCGTCGTTCCGGCGGCAAGGATTCGGGTAGCGCCAGCAGCGCGATCATGGTTAGCACGCCGAAGAAGGCTTGGGTCCAGAAGATTACATGCCACGACCACGCCGTGAGAATCTGTCCACCTAGCAGGGGGCCCAGGAGTGGGGCTACCGCCATGATCAGGATCAGCGTAGAGAGCATGCGCGCCGAATGTTCACGCGCATAAAGGTCGCGCACCATTGCGCGGGCAAGGACTGGGCCAGCGCACGCGCCCAGGGCCTGGACGACGCGCCAGCCCATCAACTGCCATACAGAGTCGGATAGAGCGCAGCCGATCGAGCCAGTCACAAACAGCACGAGGCCAATGGCAATTGGCAGCCTGCGACCGTAGCGGTCGCCGATAGGCCGCCAAAGCAGTTGTCCAAGACTGAAGCCGATCAGGAAGCTTGAAATGGTTAGCTCGACTTGCCCTGTCTCTGCACGGAATTCAGTTGCCAACGAGGGTAGGGCAGGTAGATAGAGATCGGTCGAAATCGACGCGAACGACATCAATGCGCTGAGGATGATCAGGATGCGAAGTTCGTTCGGGGGGCTGGACTTGCCAGGTTCCGAAGCGATGTTGTGTGTGGCGCATTGATCCATCGGCCTACCTCTCAATGGTGGACGGCAGCTCGACTAGCTTGGCGTGGAGAAGGTTTGCGTTCAGTTGGCGTTTCTACAGTTGCTCCAAACGCTCGCGGAGGAACTCGATGAAGCGTTGCGTCTTTGCTGGCAGTAAGCGGGTTTCGGTAATCGCGTAGACAGGAACGGCAGGGGCTTGCCACTGAGGAAGTACGCGACGCAACTGCCCGCTGGCCACATCTTCGGCGACCAAGGCCGAAGCCAGCATGGCGATTCCCTGTTCCTGCCTGGCGAGGCGTTGGAGCATGCCGACACTATTGACGCGGAAGCGGCCACCAACCTCTACCGCTACCGTTTCTGCTTTACGATCCAGCGTCCAGGTATCCCCCCAGGTCGCGTAGAAACGCAGGCATTCATGCTGGGCAAGGTCGGATGGTTGCTTTGGCTCGCCAGCGCGTTCGAGGTAACGAGGCGAGGCGTAGAGGGCCTGTGGCAGTTGAGCCAGTTGCCGTGCAATCAAGGTGGAGTCAGGCAACTCCCCCATTCGGATTGCAACATCAAATGGTTCGGTCACCAAGTCGACTTTTCGAGGGGTCAGGTCAAATTCGAAGCTGATGCCGGGGTACCGTTCGGCGAACTCCACGAGCAACGGCAACAGAAAAATGCTCGCGAAATCTACTGGAAGCGAGGCGCGCAGTACGCCGGTAGGCTGGTCCAGCATTTGGCCAAGCTGTTCATGCGCGAGTCGCGCTTCGTCGACGATGCGTTTGCAGCGTTCGAAGTAGATCTGGCCAGCCTCTGTCAGTTCGATCTTGCGCGTCGTGCGGTGTAGCAGGCGGAGTCCGATCGCTTTCTCCAGCACGCTGATTCGACGGGATAGCGTCGAATTTGGCATGCCAATCACCTCTGCCGCGCGGCGAAAGCTCTTGGCTTTGACCACTTCGACGAACAAGGCCATGTCATTGAGCATCTCCACGCACATTGCTCCATCAGTGGATCAAACATTTCTATTTTACCCAATTTATCCCAGTAGAGAATTGACTGATCATCCTCTTCAGCCATCAGGCAGCTTTTTCCCCAATCTCGGTAACTCCAGCATGAACGTTACAGCCCACCTTCAGCGCATGAACCACGGCGACCATTTTCGGGCCTACTCACTGCGAGACGACGAGAAGGCGGCGCCTATCGATCCGTTTCTCGGCGTTGATCACGCCTGGGTGAGTGCTCCTACCTTTCCCCCGCATCCCCATGCAGGTTTTTCTGCAGTCTCCTATCTGTTTCTTGATTCGAAGACGGGCCTTCAGAACCGTGACTCGCTGGGCAATCACAATGTGATTCAGCCGGGGGGGTTGCATTGGGTCGCGGCGGGGAAGGGGATGGTGCATGAGGAGGTCCCGGCTGAAACCGGGAGGATCGTTCACATGCTGCAGATTTTTGTGAACCTTGAGCGTACTCAGCAGAACGAAGCGCCGTTCGCTCTTTCCCTGGCACCGAAGGACATTCCGCTTGTGCTTGTTCCGGGCGGCCGAGTGCGCGTTGCCCTCGGGAGTTTCAACGGAGCACGTTCGCCGCTGAATCCGCCAACTGAGGTCACTTTGCTGGATGTATCGCTTGACGCCGGCGCTGGTTTGACTGTGCCAATAGCGGCGGGCCACAGTGCTTTTGCTTTGCCGATCCAGGGCACCTTGATGGTCAACGGAAATAGTTGGCTACCTGAGGCGGCAGTACTTCCGATCTTTCCAGCCCAAGATGAACCTCAGTCGATTTGCCTGCAGGGTGGAGAGGCCGGGGCAAAGGTAGTCATTTTTTCCGGACTGCCACTTAGTCAACCTGTGCATCGTCATGGCCCCTTGGCTATGGCGTCCGTCGAGGCACTGTCTGGAGCCCTCGCGGCGTATAAGCGCGGAGACTTCGGATCGTTGCCTGCTGGTGCTAGTCGATAGGGTATAGCTCGGATGGACGTCATGAAATATTAAAATCTGGACTCTAGTTATGGACTCTTGATTTTAAGGATTCAACGTCGAATCAATAATTTAGATATCCCTTGATAATTAATTTTGGCGATAAATTAGTTTCGCTGGAGGGGTTGATTTTGTCCGAATTTGTGAGTTGAGCGATATGGCTAGACCTAGGGAGTTTGACGAGAGAACGGTTTTGCTAAATGCGATGCAAGTGTTTTTGAGAAAAGGCTTCGAGGCAACTTCGCTTACCGAATTGCTGCAAGCTACAGGATTGAGCAAGAGCAGCCTCTACGACACGTTTGGCCCCAAGAGAGAGCTCTTCATGGCCGCGTTCGAAATGTACCGCCAGGAGCGAGCGCGAGTGCTGAGAGGAATTCTTCGAAGCGAGGCAACGGCATATTTATCCATCCGGTCTTTCTTTTATGCGGTGCTGGAGCACGCTCAATCAGAAGAACGACCATTTGGTTGCATGAGTTGCAATGAAGCGGTGGAGCTTGCACCGCATGATCCAGAAGTTAGACGGTTGATCGAGCGAGACTTCTCGGGAATGGAGGATGCGTTCGCGGAAGTTATAAAGCGAGGCAAGTCTGATGGTTCCATTTCTTCTGCTAATGGCGTTCGTCAACTAGCCAGATTCTTAGTGGTGTCCCACCAGGGATTGCAGGTAATGGTTCGTTCTAGAACTGACGGTGATCGAATTGAAGATGCCTTGAACTTGATTCTGCAGGCATTGCAAAGCACTCCTGCCTTTAAGTACGGGAATTTTTAACTGTTTTGGACCGAGCGGTCCTTTAGTGGAGATGATGACTATGGTTTTGAAAAACCTTGATCAATTGCTTTCCCCTGTTCAACTGGGTGCGCTCAAGTTGAACAATCGAATGGTTATGGCGCCGCTGACGCGCAGTCGTGCGGGGGAGGGGGATGCAGCAACTCCCATGATCGCCGAGTACTACCGGCAACGGGCAAGCGCCGGACTTATCATCACCGAGGCGTCGCAAATCTCGGCTCAGGGCAAGGGCTATCCCCGCACTCCCGGCATATTCTCCGAGGCGCAGATTGCTGGTTGGAAGTTGGTCACCGATGCCGTGCACGCCGAAGGGGGCAAGATTTTCCTGCAGATCTGGCATGTGGGCCGTCTTTCACATCCCGACGTTCAGCCTGGCAACGTGCTTCCGGTCGCGCCTTCCGCAATCAAGGCAGATGGCGAGATCTTCACTTCTACCGGCCTCAAGCCTCTCGAAGAGCCGCGAGCACTGGCGATTGAAGAAATACCGGGAGTAGTCGCCGATTTCCGCAAGGCCGCCGAGAACGCCAAGCGAGCCGGCTTCGACGGTGTCGAGATCCACGCTGCCAACGGCTATTTAATCGATCAATTCCTGCGTGACGGTACCAACCGCCGCGCTGACGCTTATGGTGGATCGCTTGAGAATCGCGCTCGATTCCTCAAGGAAGTAGTGGAAGCGGTTGCGCCGGTATTCGGTGCTGACCACACCGGTGTACGCATCTCGCCGATTTTCGATGGTTTCTCCATGAGCGACAGTGATCCGCAAGGCACCTTCAACTACGTGGCGGAAATGCTCAGTCAGGTAGGTCTGGCCTACCTGCACGTCATGCAATTGGGCTCGGGCGCGTTTGACTTCACCGAAGTGAAACGTCGATTCGGCGGTCCCTACATCGCGAACGGTGGCTACAGCGCGGAGTCCGCAGCCGACGCAGTTCGCTCCGGTGAGGCGGAACTCGTCTCGTTCGGGGCCCCGTTCCTGGCCAACCCCGACTTGGTGGAGCGATTCATGGTAGGAGCGCCTCTCAATGAGGTGGACAAAGCCACCTTCTACCAAGGCGAGGAGCGTGGTTACACGGACTACCCGACCCTGGCGCAACTCCAACCCGCCCTGTGACGAACTCGTGGAGTGGGGTGTGGCCACGCCACTTCATCTGCAGCTTCTGTGGGTGTGACGTCTTCAAATAGATGTAAGAGAGGAAACTAGAATGGCATCAAAGATTCTTGTGACTGGCGCAACCGGCGGTATCTCGTCGGCAATCGTCAATCGGCTCCAAACTGCTGACTGTCAAGTGCGAGCTCTGGTACGAAATCCAGATAAAGCCGCTTCGCTGAAGGCCCAGGGCGCAGAGATAGTGGTTGGCGATCTGGAACGGCCCAAGACCTTGGAGCAGGCATTTGTAGGTGTCGACGTGGCGTTTATCCTGACTTCGCCGAGTCCTCGTGCGCCTGAGCAGTCGTCAAACGCGATATGGGCAGCACGTCAGGCGGGGGTCAAGCATGTGGTGCGCTTGTCGGCTTTTGGCGCGGCGCACGATGCTCCAACCATCAACGGTCGGCTGCATGCGCTCTCGGATAGCGAGTTGATAGCGTCAGGAATACCGTACACCATCCTGAAGCCGCACTTCTTCATGCAGAACCTGATGATGGCAGTGGGCGAAGCGATCAAGGGTGGCGTGCTTCATTTCCCGCTTGCCGAGGGAAAGATGGGCTTGATCGATACCGCGGATATTTCTGAATTTGCTGCCAAGGTCCTGACCTCGAAAGGGCACGATAACAAGACCTACACGCTGACCGGGCCGGCATCCATTTCGATGCATGAGGTCGCGTCGGCTCTAAGTGATGCCGTTGGCCGGCCGATTCAGTACCAGGCTGTTCCCGTTGAGCAAGCGCTGGTGCAACTGTCGCAGTTGGGGGTGGACGACTTCTCGCTGAACCTGCTGCGCGATTATTTCAATGCGTACAGCAACAACTGGGGGGACATTGTGAGCAACGACTTCCCGAATGTCATGGGCAAATCCGCCTGTAGCATCGCGGACTTCATGCAACGTCTGGCGGCATCTCAGTAAGGCCCAGCACCGGGGAGCACCAGTAGGCGCTCCCCGGTGACTTCGGGAGAGTACCCCCTCCCCGCACACCGACCATCTGCAGAATTACCAATCAGGTCTGGAGTACCCAGCAGGGTACTCAGGATGAAAGCTCAAGAATCAGTCCCGATCAGGCAGCCCAGAGCGGAGCCTGGTCCACGTAGATTGCGTAGTTGCTAATGAATTCACCATCAGGGTGTTTCATAACTACTGCAGCCGGCATGGCGACCGATCTGCCATCCAGGCGGATGTATTCGACGGTGCAGGTCAGGATTGAGGCATCGCCGACCTGCCACAGGTCGTGCACGGTGTGTTTAATTCCCTTGATGCACGAGAAGAAGCCCGTCAGCGCTTCGATTACAGCGGCACGTCCCTGTAATGGTTCTGCATTGGCGAAACAGAAGACAACATCTTCAGAAAGATGGTTGTTTACAAAAGATTCAGGGCACATTGCATCGACAGCGCTAAACATCTCTTTGACATTCAAAGCCATGTTCTTCTCCTTTCTTATACTTGTGAGTAAGGCGTTATTAATAAGATGCCTATGGTGCTGAGCGTCTTAGACTCAGTCTCCTAGGTATTGATCAGCAGAGCTGCACAAACTTGCATGGCTCGAACGCTTGGCTAGGCACGGCATTACTGAACAGCTGCAAGGTGTTGGGTTTACGGCAGTAGAAAATCTTGTGCTATCGCACCCCTCCTGTATTTAGTTGTGCACTCCCCAGCGCCCGGTTTCCATGAGCTGGGAAGACGGTTCGGCCTCGGGCGTGACGCGAAGGGTGTCGACGCATTCGATCAACCACGCCCAATAACCTTCTTGCACATCCTCTTCTGCACCTTGATGTGAAACTCCTTTGGGGCACCAGGTCAGCGTGCCGGGCTGCTCGATGCAACCGTAGGCGCCCGGGCCACGGAAGTAGATGATTACTTCGTCGTAGTCGGCGTTGTCGTGGTGAGGGGGGCGATGTACGTGGCGAGCGCTGAGGTTAAAGAACAACGTGCTGCGCGAATCGGTGGCGGCAAATTGCGCCGGCGGTGCCACCTGGGTGTCGGCAGTGATCTGCCCAATATTGTCGAAGTTGAGTTTCCAAACGGGAACAGGTCCGCCCAAATGAGCAAGGATTGCCAGCGGGTCACGTTGGACCTTGAAACGAGTGATGCCGTCAAAGGCACGAACCCATATCTCGTTTTCGGTGGTCGAACTTGAAATATTCGTGTCAATCTGCGGGTACACAACATCTTTGGCTGCGTTGACAATACCGAATGGCAAAGTCGGTGCAAGTTTGATGCGTTCGGGGGCTTCGACGATCAAGCGCTCGGCTTGTTCGGAGTGTGGCACTACGCGGTAAGGCACCGAGCGTGAAATGGAGATGAAGTCGCCAGGAACGGCTTTCAGGAGGCCGTATGCAGTCACATAGTCGAATTCTCCCTTCAGGATGAAGTGAAACTCTTCGAATTCGACATTCTTCCAAATGTAGGGGGAACTCTGGTTCAGATGAGAGATGGAAATGGAAAGTCCGCTGCGCCCTCGGAGGATGGCCAATGGCCGAGCTAATGCATTCTTAGCATCCGGCGATTCCAGTTTCCCAAACTCAAATCTGTGTGGGGCGTGTGGGCCTTCCACGCTGACATACTTATGGATGGCGTGAGGCCTTAATACGGCACAGATGTCACCGGTGAAACCATCTCTCGTATGAATGCAGAGCTCTGGAACATCCTCAGGTTTGTCGGCAGGGGTGTGCGGACTCATTTTCAATTCCTCTAGATTTTATAATTCTTAGAAAGAAATTGTTGGCTCTTGCTGGCTGCCTGTTGGTAGTCCGCCGGACTACCAGTCCAAGGCGTCAGTGCCAGCTAAGTCTTCTGGGTTTAAGTTATTCCAGATCTTGTCGAGCACGTTGAAAAACACGTCCAGTTCTTCGGTTGAGACGCCATTGACCGATCTAGCTAACATCGCCTTGATAGGGGGGGCCATTTCGTCTCGGAAGCCACGCCCTTTTTCTGTTAGGTGAATACAGAACCTACGTCGGTCTTTCGGGTCACGAGTGCGAGTGACCAGGCCGTTTTTTTCCATGCTGTCCAGAGCAGGTACTGCGGTATTAGGGTGAATGCCGACGCGACGACTCAACTCTTGTTGGCTCAGGCCGTCATGCTCAGACAGGATCCGCAGATAGAACCAGTGACCAAGGTTGACTTCCCGCCGGGCAAGAATGTGCTGAGTGCGGGATGCGTAGAGTCGATAGGTGTCCTTCAAGCGCCAAGCGATACTTCGGCCTTTGTCATCGTAGACACGAGGATCTGTAACCTGATCTAGCTGCAACTCGGCATCGTTCACCTCGGGAAGAGACCCCGCAGGTTCAGGTGTCGACTGGTCGGACAGGGTGTATTGGCTGTCTTGCGTCATTTTTTGTATTCCTTCAGTTGGACCGGCATCAAGGATACCAAAGCGAACCAAACCATCCCGTACGATTGCCCAGGCAAGCCCGTTTGCTTAGGCCAGCGCAGTGTCCTGCACCTGTGCGTCAGCGAGTCACACTTGAATCGTACTATATCGTGTGAATTTTGAAATTCATACGGCTTCGATCTATTTTTCCCAGCCTTTGACATCGATCCGAGAGGTGGCCGATGAGTGGTCTTGTCTCGTGCCGAGCAGTGTGATCTCCCTTTCTCCTCTGGGATGGGCTCTTCAAGCGAACGTCAGACGCTCGGTAGATGGGGTAGGGCGTGTGCTCCTTTCGTGGGGCGCTGCCCCACAGACTCTTTCTGGCTGAGACATTCAGCTCTCCCTGGCTTTCATAGCCGACCCTGCACCTGTTGAGGTCTGGTCTATCCCCCTGCTTGCCGTTTTCACCTCCGATCAAGCCAAACAGCTCCCCCTTGTCGCGCGGGTTCGACAGGCTCATGGAGGTTGCACAGGCACGCTTGACAAATATAGTTCGCAATCGGATGATTCGATTACGTACTAATTTCGTTGTAAAGGTGTCCCGCGAGGACGTGGCAGGTTGAGGCCTCTGCTTATAAGGGCTGCGATCGGATTCGCTGGGACATAGAGGTAGGCGTTTTCCAACGAGGCGTTGAGCAATGAGTGATAACAAGAACACAGACGCACCAATCATGCAGCTCTGGACCCGTGAAGGGTTCAATGGTCCTGTATCCGTGGTTAGCCGGCCGACTTACAGCCCGGATTTCCTTTCTGTCCAGGGCGTGCACGCCCCGCGGCGATCGGTCTTGGAAGGGCTGGTTCCGAGTGATCAGTCTGACGCAAGCGCGCTTCCGACGGTGATCGCGACCTCCAAGGCTGGCGTCCGTTTGCTGACCTCGGCGCGGACTACTCCGATGTCGTTCACCGTCAGGAACGTCGAAGCTGACGAGCTGCATTTTGTGCTCTCCGGCCAGGTCAAGTTCGATACGGACGTCGGTAGTCTAGTTGCTGATGAAGGCGATTTCGTCTGCATCCCGCGCTCGGTCGCTTACCGGTTCAGACCGACCAAAGGGGCAATGCGGAGTGTGATCCTGGAAACTCCGAGTGCCCTGAGCCTTACCCCGCCCGGTCCGCTGGGTATGATCAACCCTTCGCGCGATGTCCACTTCGCAAAGATCGATGCCGATATCGTTTCGGATCATTCGATGCCGCTGCTGCTGAAGACCGCTGACGGTGAGGTCACCACCTACGTGATGCGTCACGACCCGTTGGCGCTGGGCGCTCAGATGACCTCCAGCGTGCCGGTGTGGAAGCTGAATCTGCAGAACATCCAGTTGCACACCTTCGAGCCGCATGGCGGCCCGCCCTCCATGTTCATGTCCTCCCGCGAAGGGGAGTCGATGCTGTTCAACCTGAGTGCGCGCTCCGGGCGACGTCCCCCCGTGCACGTCAATGCCGACTTCGACGAGGTGATCCTGTATGTCCGAGGTCCAGGGGCCTGGGGCGGTTGCACCGAGCCTGGAACACTCACCTGGGTACCCAAGGGCGTCCTGCACCATGGACCCAGCGAGGATGTGCCTGAGGGCTATCAGGCCTGGCTGCTCGAGACCCGCGCGACCCTGCGCTTCACGCCTGAAGCACTGGCCGCATCCGAGTTGATGGAAACCGGCAACTACTTCCGACACCCCAGCCTCGGAAACTGATCTGTTCCACCGCCTGACACCCGTGTAATGCGGGTGCAGGCACCGCTTTGCTTGAAAAACAAGTACAAGACAGAGGTACCAGTCATGAATCAACAACTGCCTGTGTGGGCAGCATCGGAGCACAAGGGGCACGAAACCGCCTTCTGCTCGCCTGCTGACCTTTCTTCGGCGCAGCCATCACTCCAAAACGCTCGATCAACTCGTGCTCAGCGCTGCATGGCTTGGTTGCGCACTCTCAGCCAAGTCGCTGACCAGTATTTCTGGCAGCCCGAGATTGGCCGTGACGTGTGTGCTCCCTTTCCTTCTTTCGGAGTGGCATGGCTGTGACCAAGATCCTGGTTCTCTATTACTCGACCTACGGCCATGTGGAAATCATGGCGCGGGAAGTCGCTCGCGGTGCTGCATCGGTATCCGGCACCCACGTTGATATCAAGCGTGTGCCTGAACTGATGCCGGAAGAAGTTTCCCGCAGGGTGGGTGCAAAGCTCGACCAAGAAGCGCCGATTGCCTCAGTCGCTGACCTCAATGACTACGACGCGATCATCTTTGGAACGCCGACCCGGTTCGGAAACATGGCTGCGCAGATGCGCAATTTTCTCGACCAGACTGGCGGAATGTGGGCGCAGAACGCATTCGTGGGCAAGGTCGGCAGTGTGTTCGTGTCCAGCGGTACCGGTGCTGGCAACGAAACCACGCTGACGTCGTTCCATACAACTCTGCTTCATTGCGGGATGACGATCGTCGGCGTGCCTTATACCACTCAGGCGCTGTGGGCCACCCATGAGCCCCGAGGCGGCTCACCGCTTGGTGCCGGGACTCTTGCTGGCGGTGATGGTAAGCGTCTACCCAGCGCTCTCGAACTGGAAATAGCGGCAGCCCAAGGCGCACATGTTGCGCAAGTCACCAAAGAGCTCATTTGGGGTAGGCAGACCCTGAAGGAGGTTGGTCAGTAAGGCCGTGCAAAGAAGGGTCTAGGCCTTCCGCTGTCACCTAGAAGACATATCAGAAGTTTCCTTGCCAACAACAATAGATACCTGGAGACGACCTATGCACAGCAAGCGATTCACCTCGCGAGCGAGCTCTAGCCATTCGCGGCCGACTCATGTCGCACACGCCGTACGTCTTGCGATTGCCTGCGTTGCGGCAGTAGCTTCGAACGGCGCATCCGCCTTTGAAATCCCGACTGACAATCCCGACTGGAAGGTACGCTGGGACTCCAGCGTGAAGTACAGCGCTGCCTATCGGCTCAAGGATGCGGACTCGAAACTGATCGGGCCTGCCCAGGCCAACCTTGATGATGGTGACCGAAACTTCCACAACAAGGGCTTGGTATCGAGCCGCCTGGATTTGTTCTCCGAAGCGGACGTCATCTACAAGGAACGCTTTGGTGCCCGCGTGAGCGGGGCGGCGTGGTACGACGAACTCTACAACCGCTCGAACGACAACAACTCCCCCCTTACGATCAACAGTGCCTCTGCCCCAGCGGGCGAGTTCACCGACGATACGCGTGACCTTATGGGGCGCGAGGCGGAATTGCTGGATGCCTTCGTGTTTGGCGGCGCGGATTTCGGCGACATGACCGGCACGTTCCGCCTCGGTCGGCATGCCCAGATCTGGGGTGAGACGCTGTTCTTTGGCGCCAACGGCATTGCCGGCGGCATGGTGCCTATCGACTTCGTGAAGCTGTTCAATGTGCCCGGTTCGCAGTTCAAGGAAGTGATGCGTCCGGTCAACCAGTTCTCCGGGCAGCTCCAGATCCGGCCTGGTCTCACGGTCAGCGGGTACTACCAGTTCGAATGGGAAGAGAACGTCATTCCGGCTTCCGGTGCGTTCAGTTCGTTCTCGGACATCTTCGGCGACGGGGCCGAACGACTCCTGTGGCCGACAGGCGCCCACTTCGCGAATGGGGGCAAGATCCACCCCAGCGACACCGGCCAATTCGGCTTCCAGGTCCGCATCCGCCCGGACGACATCGACGCCGATATCGGCCTCTATGCCATCCGCTACCACCAGAAGGACGGGAACATCTATATCCGTCCCGCAGCGGGGCCGGGCTTCTTTGGTAACCAAGGGACACCGGGGCAGGAGGTTGGCGTCTTCCAGACTGCCTACCACGAGGGTATTCGCGCTTACGGCGCCAGTCTGAACACCAATCTCGGGGATGCGAACGTTGGCATCGAAGTCTCGATGCGCGACAACGCGCCGCTGGTCAATCCTGGGGTCTTTGTCTTCGATCCGGCGGCCGACAATGATGACCATCCGGCCTATCCCGTGGGGCGCACGGCGCATGTGAACGTCTCGTCGACGCTGCTGCTCTCGCCGACTGCGCTCTGGCAAGGCGGAACGCTTCTGGCGGAGATGGGGTGGAACCGTCTTCTGTCGGTCACCGACAACCCGCAGGCAGTGGATCCCAACGCCACTCGTGATGCGCTTGGTTTCCGCATGCTCTTCTCGCCCACCTACTACCAGGTGCTGGACGGGCTGGATGTCTCCATCCCCATTGGCCTTGGATACAACCCGAAGGGTCGGTCGTCCGCGGTGAGTCTGTTCAACGGGGGCGTCGACAAGGGCGGTGATTACAGCATCGGCATCCGGGGTGATTACAAGAAGGACATCATCCTCGCCCTTACCTACACGGGCTACTTCGGCAATACCGGTGCCGTGCTCGAGCCGAGTAACGATCGGCTGTCGTTTGATCAGTACTACAAAGACCGCAGCAACATCTCCGCCAGCGTGCAGATGTCGTTCTGAGTCCTGGAGATCATCATGAAATTGCATTCGTTCAAACTGCTTGGCGTCGTCGCGGCTATGGCTTGCGCCGGCATTGCACAGGGCGCGGTAACCGACCAGGAGGCTCAGCAGCTCAAGAGCACTCTGACGCCTGTGGGCGCAGAGCGTGCCGGTAACGCTGACGGCAGCATTCCCGCGTGGAGCGAAGCCGGTGTCACGCCGCCGGCGGGGTACAAGTCAGGTGATGCCCGCCCTGATCCGTTTGCCAGCGAGAAGCCGGTCCTGACCATCACCGCCAAGGACATCAACAGCAATGCGGCGAGGCTGTCCGACGGCGTGAAGGCCCTGCTCGAGAAGTACCCGGACTCCTTCCGCGTGAACGTGTACCCAACCCACCGCACAGCGACCTTGCCGCAGTGGGTGTATGACAACACGTTCCGCAATGCGACCAGCGCGAAGACTACCAACGGAGGTAATTCGGTCGAAGGTGCCTACGGCGGCATCCCGTTCCCGATTCCGAAGACTGGTGCCGAAGCGATGTGGAACCACCGCTTGTCTTACGCCGGGTCGACCACCACGACCACCTACCTCAACTACACCGGCACTGCAGACGGCAAGTTGGTGATCCCGTCCCGGGGCTACAACAAAGTGCAGTGGCCGTACTACGACCCAAAAACGCCGTGGCATGCCGACTTCAAGGGCCCCTTCATGGAACTGCGAAACATGCAGACGGAGCCCGCGTTCAAGTCTGGCGAGGCGCTGTTGGTTCACGAGACCCTGGATCGTGGGCGTTCGGCATGGCAGTACTTCCCTGGCCAGCGTCGTGTTCGCAAGGCGCCGACAGTGGGCTATGACACGCCCAACGACGTCAACTCCGGGCAGGAGTATTACGACGAGGCCTTCCTGTTCTGGGGTGAGTTGGACCGGTACGACTGGAAACTGGTCGGCAAGAAAGAGATGTATATCCCCTACAACACCAATGGGTGGCAGAACCTTCCGGCCGATAAGCAGTACTCCAAGCATCACATCAATCCGGAGTCCTTCCGCTGGGAGTTGCACCGCGTCTGGGTGGTTGAGGGAACTCTGGCAGCGGGCAAACGACACGTAGTTCCGAAGCGTCGCTACTACCTCGACGAAGATACCTGGGGCGCCGTGATGCACGAAGGCTGGGACGCCGAAGGCAAGATCTGGCGAGTGGGTATGGGTATGCCCCACATCGTCTGGGAAGGCCCGTATGTCCTCACGAACCAACCCTGGACCACCTACAACATTCAGACGGGAACCTGGGTAGTCGGCGCGCCGGCGGACTACTCCAATGGCCCGTACTATCGCCAGCTCGACAAGCTGCCTGCTACCGCCTTCACGCCCGAGTCGCTGGCTGCGGAGGGTGTGAGATGACGACTCGCTGCCGGCGGGGACTCTCACTCCGTCTTTCCATCGTTCTGATGGCGTGGTGTGCGGTCAGCGCAGGTGCGCATGGTGCGGAGGTCCCCAGTGATGGGGGCCTCCGCGCCGCGGAGGAACAGGGACCTGTGAAGGATCTGGGCGACCACCGCCTGACGACTGAGGCCACGTCTACTCACCGAGCAACAAAAGCCGCCATGGTGGCGGCTGCCTCTGCCGGACAACGCCAGATTGTTGCGGGTGAGCGCGGGCTGGTCCTTTACTCGGATGATTGTGGGAGCACCTGGCAGCAGGCACGGGTACCGGTCAGTGTCACGCTAACCGCGCTTACCTTCGTCGATTCCACCCACGGTTGGGCGGTTGGTCACGATGGCGTCATCCTCGCCACGCAGGACGCCGGAGCGACGTGGCAGAAGCAGCTGGATGGTCTAGCGATAGCGCAGCTGGCTTTGGCTGCTGCACAAAAGGCCATCGCCGCGGACAGTACCAACGAGGACTCGCAGCGGGCGTTGAGTGATGCCGAGCGGCTGCTAGCCGACGGAGCGGACAAGCCGTTGTTTGCGCTGCACTTCTGGACACCGGCGCGCGGCATTGTGGTTGGTGCGTATGGGTTGGCACTGGTCACCGAAGACGCCGGCGCGACCTGGCAGTGGATTGGTGATCGGGTTCCGAATCCGATGGGGCTCCACCTTTACGGTCTCTGGGCTCATGACAACCTCGTTTATGCGGTCGGCGAGCAAGGCTTGGTCGTGCGCTCCGAAGATGGCGCGCGCAGCTTCCAGGTTGTGCCTAGCCCTTACGACGGCAGCTACTTCGGCATCACCGGTTCCGCACATGAGAACAGTACGGACCTGATCGTCTACGGGTTGCGCGGTCACGTGTTCCAGCTCTCATCGCAATCACCAGATTTCCATCCATTACCACTCGGCACCGAGGCATCTGTGCTAAGTGCTTTGCCACGACCGGCTGACAGCACGTTGTTGTTCGATAGCGACGGGCGAGCCATCGAAGTCGATGGGATGGGTAAAGCGGTCAGAGCGATTGGCAGTTCACCCGTCGGGCCGGTTCTCGGTGCAACGCCCTCCTGTGGTTCTAACGTCGTGGTCGCAGGGCTGCGAGGCGTGGCCGTGGTCGATGAAACATCCATGGGCACAGTGAGTAGTTCAGGTACGCAGAAATGACAGCCATGATCAAACAGACTGGCGACTGGCCGGTAGTTTCCAACCTGGCGGACTTTGATGTTCACTCAGGTTCCCTAGTGGAACGAGCACTCTTCAACAATCGCATCTGGCTCGTTCTCCTGTGCGTGCTGGTGACGGTGTTCCTTGGGACAAGTGCCCGCAAACTGGAGCTGAACGCTAGCTTCGAACGAATGATCCCTACGGGGCACGAGTTCGTTCGCAACTACCTCGAACACCGCGAAGAGTTGGTTGGCGTCGGCAATACCTTGCGTATCGCTGTACACAACAACTCGGGAACGATCTACGACGCGCATTACCAGGAAACGCTACGTCAACTCAATGACGAGCTTTTCCTCGTTCCGGGTGTCGAGCGGCCTTTCATGAAGTCACTGTGGACGGCCAATACGCGTTGGCTTGGCGTCACGGAAGACGGCCTGGACGGTGGTCCCGTGATTCCGGACAACTTCGACGGTTCGGCGCAAAGCCTTGCCGCGCTGCGCATGAACGTCGAGCGATCCGGCGAAATCGGTCGTCTGGTCTCTCCCGACCTGCGTTCCAGCGTTATCCTCGTGCCGCTTCTGACGACTACCCCGGACGGAAACCCTCTGGACTACCAGGCTCTTTCCCATCGATTGGAGGAGTTGCGCGCCAAGTATGCCAAGGACTCCATAAGCATCCACATTACCGGCTTCGCCAAGGTGGCCGGTGACCTGATCGACGGCGTCGGCGCCATCGCCGGCTACTTCGCCCTCGCATTGCTGATGTGCATGTTGGCGCTGTACTCCTACAGCCGCTGCGTGCGCAGCACGATCGTGGTCATGACCTGCTCGTTGATCGCAGTGCTATGGACGCTCGGCGCTATCCACATGCTGGGCTACGTACTCGATCCCTACACTGTCCTGGTGCCATTCCTGGTGTTCGCAATTGGTGCCAGTCATGGCGCCCAGAAAATGAATGGCATCGCTAACGATGTCGCCAGTGGCACGCACAAAGTTGTCGCCGCCCGATACACCTTTCGCCGGCTGTTCGCTGCCGGGCTGACAGCCTTGCTGGCCGATGCGCTGGGCTTCGCGGTGCTGACGGTGATCGACATTCAGATCATCCGTGACCTGGCGCTTACAGCTGGGATTGGCATGGCCGCGTTGATTCTGACGAATCTTGTGCTTCTGCCCATCTTGCTTTCGTACACCGGTGTATCGGTGCACAACCGGGATGAAAGTCGCTTTACCCAGGCGATGTGGCGGGCACTCGTACGGTTCACGCATCCAAAGCAGGCGCGGGTAACGGTAGCCGTGGCAGTCGCGTTGGCAGTGGTTGGTATAGCCGGCAGCATGCACCTGACTGTGGGTGACCTTGACCCGGGCGCACCTGAACTCAGAAAGGATTCGCGCTACAACCAGGACAATGCCTTTATGGTCGACAACTTCCCGTCCAGCAGTGACCTGCTGGTGGTAATGGTGAAGACGCCGAAGTTCCTGTGCACTCGACATGAAACCATCGTCGCCGTTGATGAGCTGGAGTGGCGGTTACAGCAATTGCCCGGCGTTGAGTCCACCAGTTCGTTCGCCAGCTTGTCCAAGCTGGCTGCTGTCGGCATTAGCGAGGGCAATCCTCGTTGGTACGATATCCCCAACCAGGCGACGCTCAACTCGATCACCACGAGAGCTCCTCGCGAGTTGTTCAACCAGGCCTGCGACTTGCTCGCGGTCTACGTCTACCTGGGGGACCATCGTGCCGAAACGTTGGACAGGGTGGTAAAAACCACGCAGGCGTTCGCAACGGAAGTCGGGGCGGGGGCCGAGACCAAAATCCTGCTCGCGGGTGGCAACGCAGGGATTGAGGCGGCCACCAATATCGTGGTGAAGCGCTCCAACTGGATCATGACCGTACTCGTGTACCTGAGTGTCATGGCGCTTGCGATGATCACGTTCCGTTCATGGCGTGCAACTCTGGCGGCCATGCTGCCGCTGATGCTGACCACCGTCTTGCTGGAAGCGCTCATGGCTTGGTTGGGGATTGGGCTAAAGGTCGCCACCCTGCCCGTAGTCGCCCTCGGTGTGGGTATCGGCGTCGACTATTCGCTGTATGTCCTCAGCGTGACTCTTGCCGCCATGCGCAGCGGGGCAAGTCTGCCGGAAGCTTATGCCTTGGCATTGCGCTTCACCGGCCGGGTAGTGGTCCTGACTGGTCTGACTTTGGCCGCCGCAGTCTTTACTTGGGTGCTTTCGCCGATTCGTTTCCAGGCCGATATGGGGTTGCTCCTGGGCTTCATGTTCGTCTGGAACATGCTGGGCGCACTGATCCTGCTGCCAGCCTTGGCTCATTTTCTCTTGAAGCCCAATCGGATTTCGACCGTTGAGGACGAAGCCTTTCCTCCTCATACAACCCAGTCTTGATGACCCCACGATCATTGGAGCAATGCCGATGTACAAACACCTGCTTGTACCCATTGACGCCTCGGTGCTATCCGAGGGATTGGTCAGCTGTGCGATTGAAGCCGCGAGCCGCGCGGGGGCGCGTATTACTTTCTTCCATGCCTCTCCAGACTATGCGGAGAGCAGCGATGGCGTGCTGGCTCACGCGGCCTGGCCCGCGGACTACCAGACTCTGGCAAGCGCACAGTCACTAAAGCTTTTGGCTAAAGCGGAAGTTGCTGCGCGAGTGGCCGGAGTGGCCTGCCGTTCGGCTTCGGCGGCCAGCGCTCGCCCGCATGAGGCGATTCACCAGGCGGCGATTGAGTTTGGCTGCGACCTCATCTTCATCGCTTCACGCAGTCGTGGCAAGGTAGCCAGGCTGCTTCACCGCTCGGTCACATCCCGGCTGCTTGAAGTATCGACGTTGCCAGTACTGATCGTCAGCGGGCAGGCCCATGGACCGCTTTCGGATGAGGAGGTCGCTGTGACGGCGTTGCGCGATGAGCATCGTTCCTTGGCCGCCGTGCTCCAGGCACTGAAAGAAGTGATTCAGCAGGCGAGCCTGACTCAGCAGCCCGCCGATGTTCGCCTGCTGCGCGCAATGCTCTTCTATGTCGATGCGTTTCCTGAACGCCTGCATCATCCCAAGGAAGAGATCTACCTCTATCGCAAGTTGCGCGAGCGTGCCCCGGAATACACCAGCCTCCTCGATAGCCTGCAGCATGACCATGACACCGGTGGTGCCCGGCTGCAGGAGCTGCGGGTGGCGCTAGATGCCTTGGAGCAGAATCCGGTTGCCGGGCTGAGCGACTTTGCGGCCGCTGTTGATGCGTTCACCGTCAGCCAGCTCAGGCATATGTCGATCGAAGAGCAATCCTTGATGCCCGCCGCGAGGGCGCATCTGACTCCCGCTGACTGGACAGAGATCAAACATGCGTTCCAGGACAATGCCGACCCCCGCTTTGGCGCCGATGCCGATGAGCCGTTTGAACACCTCCTGGGTCGTTTGCTCAGCCTCGCTCGCGGGCATCTAGGCAGCGCTGATACCGCCGAAGCAGCCAAGAGATAACAAGATGATCAAGCTGATGATTGCCGTAAAACGTGCGCCTGGACTGAGTCCGGCTGAATTTCGTGAGCACATGAAATCAGTCCACGCAGTTTTGGTGCGCGCCTGTCCGGCAACTGAAAAGTATGTTCGGAAGTACGTACAAAGCTACACCTTGGCCACTGAGGGCAGTGACCAAGAGCCCCCCTTTGATGGGGCTGCAGAACTGTGGTTCGACTCCAAAGACGACATGACCAGTTTCTTTGCAGATCCGAACTATCTGGCCGACGTCCGTCCCGATGAGAGTCGGTTTGCGGATATGGAAAGGACCGTTTTCTTCGTCACTGAAGAATTGCAGATCGTCTGATCTGTCTGGCAAACGACGGGTGCAAGGAGAACACAGCAATGAGCAAGCGTTTGGCTGACAAGGTAGCAATTATTACCGGGATAGGCAGCGGCATGGGGCGGGCAGCAGCGCTGTTGTTCGCAGCTGAAGGGGCCCACGTTGTGGGCTGTGATATCAACGAAGAACGTTGCACGGCGACAATTGACGAGATCATCGCTCGTGGGGGGAGGGCGGTATCGGCCGGAACCTGTGATCCCTCAGACCCAGCGCAAGCACAGGCCTTGATCGATGTCGCCATCGACAGCTTCGGCCGAATCGATGTCCTCTACAACAATGCGGCTGCCGTACATTTTGCGCCGGTCGAGGACATGACGGACGCCATGTGGTCGGCCACGATGAAGGGTGAACTGGACATTGTCTTTAACGCCTGTCGAGCTGCCTGGCCGCACCTTAAACAGCGAGGCGGCTCGGTCATCAACTGCGGTTCGATCTCGGGCAAGTTGGGTGTTGCCGCACTGCCCGCAGTGGCGCACGCAACTGGAAAAGGCGGCGTGATTGCGATGACACGGCAGCTCGCGGTGGAAGGTGGTAAGCATGGTATCCGGGTCAACAGCATCTCGCCTGGTCTGGTGCGCACCGGTGCTACGTCGGCATTGATAGAAGACGCCGAATGGTTCGCAGCCATGCGAGAGAAACTGGTGCTCAACGGCCAAGTGGGCGAGCCTGAAGACATCGCCTACTGCGCGCTGTACCTCGCCAGTGATGAAGCGCGCTGGGTTACCGGAGCGGACTTCGCGATTGACGGCGGCACCACCGCCTGGTGACCGCCTGGGGTTGGACTTCTCGAATGACGTGGGTCCGAACAATTCCCATAGCTGCCGTATCCATCGACGCGACATGGCTGATGCAGGTCAGTCCATTGAATCGTTTCGCAAGTTGATGGCAGCCCAACGTCGTTCGTGGCGGCGTTGTGCTGTCTTTTTTCACCTACATCAGACACAGGCGATGCCTGGACTGACGACGACACAAAAACTCCTCGTGAGGAGTGGTTGGCATCGTGCCGGCTTGAGCAGCGCTTGACTGAAAACTACAAATCGAAAGAGGTCGAAGCATGAAGCAAGAAGTAACGACAGCGTCAGCGAGCGTGACGCAGAACCTTGAAGGCAAAACCATCATCGTAACCGGTGCCGGAAGTGGCATTGGGCGGGAGTCTGCGGTGGTAATTGCGCAAGCCGGTGCGAACGTCATCGTCAGTGACATTGCGGCAGATGGTGCCCAGTCTACCGTCGATGCCATTCATTCGATCGGGGGTGTTGCCACCTGCGTGGTCGCGAACTTGGCTGTTGAGGCCGAGGTTCAAGTCTTGGTTGAAACAGCCGTGAAGACCTATGGTCGGCTCGATGGTGCCTTCAACAATGCGGGCATTGGCCAAGCTGGGAAGCTGTTGCACGAACTGTCGACAGACGAGTGGCAGCGCGCGCTGCTCATCGACCTGACTTCGGTTTTCTGGTGCATCAAGTACCAGGTTATCGCCATGCTGGAGACCGACGGGGGATCAATCGTGAATACGGCGTCGTCACTCGGCCAAGTGGCGATCCCGAACGCTAGCGAGTATGTCGCTGCCAAACACGGTGTCATCGGTCTAACCAGGGCAGCGGCCGCTGATTACGGCGCCAAGGGCGTGCGGGTCAACAGCGTGCTTCCAGGCATCATCAATACTCCGCTTGTCCAAGAGCTCGCCGGCGACCCGCGTTTCGCCACATTTCTTGAGAAGCTCAAAGACCGGCATCCCATCGGGCGCTTCGGCAAGCCCGGCGAGATCGGTGAGGCGGCCCGGTGGCTGCTCTCCGACTCAGCCTCTTTCGTAAATGGGGCATCGATTGCCGTTGATGGGGGATATCTCGCAGTTTGACTAGCGTCGCCAGGGCCGTGCTATGTCGCGGCTCATCCAACTGGTGTGCAAGTTTGGCGAGGCCGCCTTGGCTAAGCGGGTCGGAGCGTTGCGCACCTGGCCAGGCGGCAAGGCCGAGCTCGACTAGCGGCAAGCAACTGCGGTGGCAACTTCCATCGGCGACGTGGCCACGAAGTACCGGTCGCAGCTCGGCCTGCATCCCTGACTGCAAGTACGCCGAGAAGGGGCGTAAAGGCGAGCTGCGCCCGATGCTCCCATTTCCTGGGGAAGTTAGGTAATCCAGGTGTGACTGCTGGTGGTGGGCATGGACCACGGGGTGTGCCATTTCCAACAGTTCAGTGCGGCGCTCATGGTCGACAGTGTGTTCATGCGCTACGGCATGGTTGAGGTGACGCTCATGCCTGCGCAAACAACTGCGTAACACGGTGATCTCGCGAGCAGGGTGAAGCTGGCACGCCGCAATCCACAGGACTGCAGTATCCACCGCGCATCGTTGATACCGTGCTCTGCTCCTATGACCGGACATAACAACAAAACGAAAAGGAAGGGTCTATGCGAACCAAACTGGTGCTATGCGCATTTCTCCTGTCGATCCTACAAGCGCGGGCGGATGAGTACACGGCTTTGCAATTAAGCGAGCTCAACAGCCGAGGTCATTTGTTCGGTGCGAGCGCCATGCTCTATTTCAACCCACAGGAGCGAACCCCAGATCCACGTCTGCTCAACTCAGTGTTCGACCACCTGCGTAAGCTGCAGACTAATGTTGAGCAGCTCGGCCAGCCCGTCGAATTGGCTAAGCCAGTTCAAGATCTGCAGGAGCTGTTCAAGCAGCTCGATAGCATGCCGCCGGAACAGAGGAAACGTTATCCCGACCTGGTGAGGCAACTTCTCGTCCATCTCCAGAAGCTACAGAAAGCCGCTGACGCCGCGTATGCCAGTGAACAGCTTACCTATCCGGCAGACTCCTCGGCGGCGTTGTTCGCTGATCAGAGCCGTGCCCTGGCCAGCGTCCTTTTCGACTACCAACTGCGTCATTACCCCGTCCTGGACAAGGAACGGTTCCAGATGTCGCCCGAAGAGCTGCAGGCGCTCAATCAGAGCATCGAGGATCGCTTCGACCAGCTCCGAGACCTGCATGCCGAACATTCCGGGAGCTTGGACGAGATTCGTCGCAACTACCTGTTCGTACGTGGCCAGCTGCAACAGAGTAAGTCTCGTGCTAACAGCGGTCCCGAATTTTATGTGAGCCGGGTGGTTACCGATCTTGAAGAATTGGCGATGACGGTCGCGCGGAGTCCTCACTGAATGGCAGCGAGGGCAGGCCAATTGGCCACTGCCTGCCCTCGATTGACCGCGCAGCGTGCGCCTAAAACCTCGTTCCACTACCCCGAACTGCATCGTGATAGGCCGGTCAGACAACCGGAGCTGGCAGTGTTCAAACGGCGAAGGAAGATATTGTCTTATTCACCACGGCGTTCATTGCGGCTAATTCTTTGCTTCGGCAACGACACTGCCACTGCCTTGTTATCTACGGGTGCAAGCACCGCTCAAGCGGCTCAGGGCATACGGCTATCCCTTCTGCATCAGCATCGGTCTGTGTTTTTAGAAACGTAAAAAAAGCCCTCCAGGACTTTTATTCCGCGGAGGGCAAAGTGATGAAGTCGCGAATTGTTTAATATGGCCTAAACTACCATACCCAGGAAATATTTGTTGAGGAATCGTCGTCTGATAGATTTTCTAGGATCTTGTCGAGGGCTCCAAAAAACACATCAAGCTCTTCGTTTGATATACCTTTGACGGAGTTTGATAGGAGGTCCTGGATGGCCGGGGCCAGTTCGTCACGAAAGCTTCTGCCGTACTCTGTAAGGTGAATGCAAAATCTCCGGCGATCCTTTGGATCCCTAATTCGCGTGACCAGACCATTTCTTTCCATACTTTCAAGCGCGGGAACAGCGGTATTTGGATGGATGCCGGCGAGTTCGCTGAGCTCCCTCTGACTCAATCCGTCGTGTTCCGTCAGAATACGTAAATAAAACCAGTGCCCTATTGTCGCTTCGCCCCCGGAAATAAGGTGCTGCGTGCGGGCAGCATAGATCCTATAAGTATCGCGAATTCTCCATGCGATACTTCGACCTCTGCTGTCGTAAATACGAGGGTCTACTGATTTTTGCTCTTTCTTGCTTGGCGCTTCTTCGAGAGTCAACAATTGATCAGACTTGCTGGATTCAGCCTTGAGTTTTCGTGGCACGAGCCTATCCCTTTTATATAAAAAGTGACCTCTTAGTGATCAAAGGCTGATGTGCGAGTTGCACATCAGCATCCAGCAAGCCTTCACATACCGATCAGCGGGCCGGTTTGCCGATCATGGCGCGATATTCGTTCGCAGTTGCCGGGCGGCGGCCCAGCAGAGCGGCGATATCCTTGGCCATGTTGAACATCTGCAGGTTGTCTGCCAGACGCTCGTCGCTGTTCGGGAACTTCCACGGAGTATCTTCGGTACCGACGCGGATCTGCAGACCCATCATGGTCGCCAGGGTGGTCATGTAGAGAGAAGCACGACCGGCAGCGCAAACCGAGATGACACCCGTCGGGTCAATCTTGCGGATCTGGTCGACCATCAGGAAGAGATGGCGGGCCATATCTTGGGCATCCGGGACCCAAGTACCGGAAATCAGGGTACGGCCGCAATTGAACGGCAGCCCATAAAGGATGAGCCAGTTGAGCGGGCCCTTCACGATGCCAGTATCGATAAGACGGCGCTTGGCCAGTTCGATTTCACCGGAGCTGTGAACTGCCAGTTCCGGCTTGACGCCGTACTCCTCTGCCGTTTTGACCGCGTGCAGAGCGAAGGCTTCCGGGTGACCGGGAGCGCACGGCACTACTTCGGCCAGGCCGGCGGTGATCGGGCTCATGCAGGTCTCGAAAGTCTCACCGTTCAGGACGTTCAGGTTCACAACGAAGTCGTTGCCGAAACGGGCACGCAACGGTTCGATCACAGCCGAGTAGGCCTCGACCGGCGGCACGTCGCGGTCCAGGCGACGGCCCTTGTGGTCGGTAACCCAGGTGAAGTCCACATGGATGCCACACGCACCGGCCTCGATGACTTGAGTTGCAGAGTCAATGTAGTCCTCGATGGAGGTCGGGTGACCGACGTCGCTATTGGCCTCGCCGAAACGGCCCGAGACGGCAACGTTGATCGCAACTTCCTGGGGAACGTCCCACTTGGGTTGGACCGTTGCGTCTGCGGCGAAGTGATACTGCTCCATTTCCTGCTTGGCTGCTTCCCAGAGGGGGAGTGCTTTGATCATGGCTCTTACCTTTCTTGTGCCTGTCGTTACGGTTTGGTTGAGGGCGAATCTCGCGTCCCGGAAGAGGTGGAACGCTCCGTCGACCTACAATCGTACGATATCGTATGGTTTTTCCTTAAACAATACGATATCGAACTATTTTTTGGTCAGACCAATCTGGTCCGCCCGAGTTGACGTCGAAGATTTCTGGGAACTGGGGCGAGCGGCCGAGTTAGAGCTATGGAGGCGGTGCCGATCTCCTGGGGAACAGGATCGGAGGAAAGGCGGGGGTAGACGAACGGTATCCGAAGTCACTCCTTCGAGCTTCAGGCTGATACAAAGCCCGAGGCCAGAATCTGCTGCGATGCACTGGCTGACATGAAGTGCTGACCATGCCTAGCCGCCTGGCGTGCAGCACCCCGTGGGGCCCAAAGCAGCCCCGCATGATGGTAGGCACGAGATGCAGCAGGTTCTGCAGGTCATACGCGTGGATGAATGACTTCGTTGGCGGTAGCAGGCGAGGGCTGGCCAATTGGGACAGGGGAGACGGAGGGGGTGCTTCGGGTGATTGCACATGAGCCGGAAGTGGAGGGCACTCCCTGCCCCTTTAGTGACCAACAATGGCTGCGGACTTTTGGCCCTGACCAGGCCCCAGAACTCGACGGCGCTACTGATCAGAATTTTTTGGAAAAGGATACGGCGAAATAGTTGAGCTTTGTCGTTGGGTTGACGCCGGTGCTCAACCCCGTCCCCTCAATGGTTTTTTCCGGTGAATAGGCGTACGCCATATTGATGTCCGTTGACTTGTCTAGGTGATATGTCGCGCCCAACGTATAGGTCTTGTCGGGGGTCACGGGCATCAGGAAGGTGAAGGCCGTGTTCTCGGCGGTAATGGGTGACTGTCCGAGTTCCGCTCCGGCTCTTAGGGTCCATTTCTCATTCAGATCGTAGGACACACCGACTCGGTACACATCAATGTCTCTGAGGCCAAACCCGGACCCATCAGAGCTGCCAAGTGGGGAGCTGAAGTTGAGACGATTGCCAAAGCCTTTGGTGTCGGAGTAATTGAAGCGCAGGTAATCCGCAGCGATTAGCAGATCCGGCGAGGGTTTCAGCGCGACACCAACCCCCCAGTGCGCGGGCTCACTCAGGTCGCCTCCATCCGGAAGTATTTCGCTGTATTTTTTGAACTTCTTATATTTGATTTTTGATGCGTAGAATGCGCCAACAGAAAAATGGGGGGAGAGTTCGCTAATCCAGCCGAGCTTGAATCCATAACCAGGCTGCCATTCGCGCCCAGGATTGCCTTGGCCAGACTGAGCCTCGATTCCCTCTAAGTTGAATGTAGCTAAGCTTCCAACCAAAGAAAACGCAAACGCGTGATGCTCGCCAATCTTATAACTTACGGTCGGGGCGGCATGAAGAAATACACCTTGAGAAGAGGTTGCCGAGTTGCCGGGAATACCGCCAAAGGGCGCACCGTAGTCGGTACCTCCGCCGGAGCTCCAAACTGAAACGCCTACTCCTAGTTTGTCATCGATAGGATGGTTGTAACCAAACTCAAGAAAGGGAACGGGCGATTTCTTTATTTCAAAGTCGACACCATTGGCTTCCGTCTTCGATTCTGGAAGAAGTGCTCCGAAGCCGACATCTAACCGCTGGCCAACAAATGCCATCCCCGCTGGGTTAGTGGCGGCTGCCATGGCTGATTGGCCGACGGCGATGGTGGCACCTCCCATGCCTTGCTCTTGCGTTCCATACCCGGTTAGATAGATGCCAGTTGCAGCGTTTGCAGTCGGCAACGTGGCGGTGGCAGTTATTCCAAATATGAGAATGGCTGTGAAACTTCTCATTTTTGTTTTCTCCTGCAATATATTGTATGTACTTATGGTGCAGCGTGAGCTAACAGGTTCTATTGGCTGGTGGCGCAGGTTGGCTGATCTTGGCAGCAGCCGTTGTGGGGGAGGGGGATTGCGGGTAGCTGGCGGGCGTCTACGCAGGCAAGGAAGGCGATGCAGTTATTACTGCATCGCCACGCGGCCGTTTATATGGCGCGGGAATAGCTATTTTATTTTCACAGTGATTGGCGAAAGTCCGTATATGCGCGCGTTCATGGTCTCGCCTGGGTGAACTGCGCCAACGCCTTCGGGAGTGCCGGTGAAAATCAGATCGCCTGGCTGCAACTCGAACAGCGTGGACAGGTTGGCGATGATTTCGGATACGGACCAGATCAGATGGGTCAGGTCACTGCACTGGCGAGTGTCACCGTTCACCTGAAGCATGATCTGTCCTTGATTGATTTCTCCGATTGCGTCGAGAGGGTGCAAGGCGCCAACAGGAGCCGAATAGTCGAAGGCCTTGCCGATTTCCCAAGGGCGGCCCATCTCGCGCATTTTCATTTGCAGGTCGCGACGGGTCATGTCGAGGCCAACGGCGTAGCCGAAAATGTGCTCGGCTGCCTGCGCAACAGGGATGTCCTTACCCCCCTTGCCGATCGCTACCACCAACTCGATCTCATAGTGGTAGTTATCGGTCTGGGGGGGGTATGGCAGCGTAACGGTCTGACCGACGGGGACCGGGACGATGGACTCAGGATCGTTGGGCTTGCAGAAGAAGAAGGGCGGCTCACGATCGGGATCGAAGCCCATTTCGCGTGCATGGGCGGCGTAATTGCGACCAACGCAGTAGACGCGGCGTACAGGATACAAGTCAGAGCTACCGACGACAGGCAAGCCGACAACAGCAACGGGAGTGAACAGATAAGACATGATGAAACCCTTCTACTGATGAGTTAGACGGTGACGGGCTTGGGGGCATCCGGTTGCTGTGCCGGAGCGGCACGCTGGAACGAATCCAGAGCGGCACAGGCGCGGTCGACCGCCACGATGTTTGGATAGGGGGTTAGGTCGACGTTGAAGCGCCGTGCGCTTTCCACCTGTGGAACCAGGTAGACATCGGCCAGACTGGGCGAGTGGCCAAAGCAAAAGTCACCACGTGTCGCGTCGGCGGCCAGGAGTGCTTCCAGCGCGGTGAATCCGTCCGCGATCCAGTGTTGGCACCAGGTCTCCACCGCGGATTCGTCGCATCCGAGGGTGTGTCGCAGATACTCCAGGATGCGGCGATTATTGATCGGATGGATGTCGCAGCCGACCAGCGCAGCCATCGCGCGGACTCGGGCGCGCCCCTCAGCATCTGCGGGCAGCAAAGCGGGATGGGGGTAGCGCTCTTCCAGCCACTCAATGATGGCGGGAGACTGAATCAGCACCATATCGCGGTGCGCCAGTGCGGGTACCAGTCCTTGCGGATTGAGTGCCTTGAAAGCCGGGCTTGAATGCTCCTCGCGGCGCAGATCAATAGCGACGTATTCGTAGTCAAGGCCCTTCAGGTTCAAGGCAATCCGCAGTCGATGCGACGTGCCACTGCGAAAGAAGTTGTAGAGCTGCATGGTGGCGCCCTCAGTCTTTAGCCAGGCAGTTTTCGACGTTCCAGCCGTACAACCACTCCATCGCGTCGTAGAAGCGCTCCGGCGTCCGTCCTTTCCACAGGTCGTTGCGTACCAGGCGTTCAACATCTTTTGCGTGGAACAGACGCCCCATCTCGCGCGACGAAAGCACGATGCGGGCAGTGCGTGCGATGCGAGAACGTTGGTAAAGATCGAAGGCTTTGCCAAAGTCATTGCCGGTTACGCGGAGCGCTTCACCGAGGGTCACCGCGTCTTCCAGTGCCATGCAGGCACCCTGCGCCATGTATTGGAGGGTGGGATGCGCGGCATCACCCAGCAGGGTGACCCGGCCGAAGGTCCACTGTCCGATTGGATCTCGGTCTGCCGTGGCCCAACGCTTCCAGCTCTTGGGCAGAGTGATCAGCTGGCGTGCTTTCGGACAGATGTCCTGGAAGTAGCTCTGTACTTCTTCGCTACTGCCTTCGGTTACACCCCAGGTTTCCTGTTGACGGCTGTGGAACGTCACCACGACGTTGTATTGCTCGCCACCGCGCAGCGGGTAGTGAACCAAGTGGCAATTGGGGCCGACCCAGATGCTGGCAGCGTTCCATTTCAGGTCAGCGGGAAAGTCCTCTTCATCCACTACTGCACGGTACACAACGTGCCCAGAGACCCGAGCGTCGTCGCCAACATACTGCTGGCGTACCATCGATTTGACCCCGTCGGCACCGATCAAAGCCTGCCCGCGGTGCGCGTTGTTGTGCTGGTCGTACACGATGACGCCATCGTCATCTTGCTCGACGCGCTCGACGCGGGTCGAAGTTAGGAACTCCACCAGACCGGTTTCTTCAGCGCCTTCCAGGAGTGAGCGGTGCACATCAACTCGATGGATCACTGCGTAAGGATTACCAAAGCGCTGGCGGAAAGCAGCGCCGGTAGGAATGCGCCCCACCAAAGTTTCATCCAGCGCGTCATGCATCACCATCTCGTTGGTGTAGACGGCGCGACCGCGTGCCTTTTCACCAATGCCGAGGGCGTCAAAGGCATGGAAGGCGTTTGGCCCAAGCTGAATACCGGCACCGATCTCGCCGATTTCCGCCGCCTGCTCAAGGACTTTGACCTTGAAGCCCCGACGCACTAGGGCCAGAGCTGCTGCGAGTCCACCGATGCCGCCGCCAGCGACGATTACCGGGTTGTTTTGATTCATTACTTTTTCCTCGTGCTGCGGGTGTGTGCAGCCGGTCGACGCTTGACGCGTCGACTCGGCTGCTCCCTGCTTGTGATGTGGTTGGCTTTAGAGGCGCTCTTCGTACACGCCCAACTTTTTGTGCAGCGGGCCTTCATCTGCAATGAACAGGAAGGCGGGTTTGCTGGCTGAACGGTTTTGAAGGTGAATGCGGCTGTAGCCAGGAGCACAGCAGGTGTCTGCTTCGCCCAGACGGAATTCGGACTCGTCGATGGTCACCGTGGCATTCCCCTCAATCAGGTGGAATACCGTCGCCGGGGAGCGGGCGGGCAGCTTCAGGATTTCACCGGGGCGCAACATCAGGGCGGAATACCCGAGGATGTTCTGGCAGTCGCTGCCATCTTCTGGGTTGATGTAGGCCACTTGTACTGACTCAATGCCGGGCTCGTTTTCGTCTATTGCAACGAGCGCTGCACGTACGTCGGTCCAGGGGTAACGCAGCATGGGATAGCGCTGGTGACGGCGAGTAAACAACGGGGACGGTAATACACCGCTGCCACGGTAGGAACGCTCACATCCCTCGGCATTGATGGATTGCGGCTCGCCTTCCTCGACGTAGGAAGCTTCCATGTAATAGACCAGTGGCAAATCGAGCACATCGAGCCAGATTACGGGTTCGTCGCCGTCATGGCCGTGCTCATGCCACAGGCCGGTCGGCGTCAGGATCAGGTCGCCGCGCTGCATCAGGCACTTTTCGCCATCCACGGTGGTATAGGCACCTTCACCTTCGACAACCATCCGCACTGCGTTGGGGGTATGACGGTGCGAAGGGGCGATTTCACCCGGTAGCAGCAGCTGCATACCCAAATAGATGGAGGAGCTTGCCTGCATCTTGTCCAGGCCATGACCTGGATTAGCCAGCACAAGAACGCGGCGCTCAGCTTTTTCGATGGGGGTCAGCTCACCCGCTTGCAACAGGAGTTCACGCAGTGCTTGGTAGTTCCAGCAAGTAGCACTGGTGCGTGGGCGGGGCTGACCAGGCGGCAGGACGGCTCGCAGACTGGGCCACAACGGCACCAGGTTCTGCTCAGTTAAGGCGGCGCGGTAATCGGATGGCAGGTCTTCCAGTCGGCCGAGATCCAACATGTGCTTATCCTCGTAGAGCAGCGACTTCGGCTGATGGCGTGAGGAACCACCTGCTTTGGAGGCTGCATTTTGTTGTTGTTGAGGAAAAAGCTACCCCGCCGTGTACATTTGATCTATTCAATGATACGAATTCGATCTATTGTAAAATCGAATAGAGGTGGTCGCGATGATGCAAGAGGTTCGACTGCTGCAGGTTTTCGATGAGATTTACAGGACTCGGAGCGTTACCCGGGCCGCCGAGAATCTGGAGGTTGGGCAACCCACCGTCAGCATTGCGCTGGCGAAGCTGCGTGAGCACTTCGGCGATCAGCTGTTCGTGCGTGTGTCCAACAATATGGAGCCAACGCCATTGGCTCGAGAGCTTGAGCTCCCCATACGTCAGGCCATTCAGGCTGTGGGGCGGGTATATGGGCACCATGCTGTGTTTGATCCGGCAACAGCAGATCGCACCTTCTGCATCAGCATGACTGACATCAGCCAATTGGTTCTACTACCCAAGCTGTGGGCGCATTTACGTCGGACCTCTCCGAACGTGCGTATCGATGTTGTCCCCCTTTCGGGGGAAACCGCCCACATGCTTGAGTCGGGCACCGCGGACCTTGCACTTGGTTTCATGCCCCAGCTGGAGGCTGGTTTTTATCAGCAGGCCCTGTTCCGGCAGCGTTATGTGTGTGTGGCGAGCGCGCACCACCCGCGAATTCGCGACTCGCTCAGCCTGGAGCAGTACCAGGTCGAAGAGCATGCAACCGTGACCTCGTCGGGAACGGGGCATCTGATCCTCGACCGCGAGGTTGCCCGTCAAGGCATCACGCGCCATATCGCGCTGCGAGTCCCGAACTACCTGGGTATCGCCTTTGTCATCGAGCAAACCGACATGTTGCTGACAATTCCAGAGCGATTGGCGCAGGTTCTAGAGGGGCGCGGAGAGTTTCGCGCGTTCCCAGTGCCATTTGAGCTTCCTGACTATGCGGTAAAGCAGCATTGGCACGAACGTTACCATCATGATCAGGGCAACTGCTGGCTGCGGCGCGTGATCTCGGATCTTTTGTCGGCCCAATAGGCTGGGCTACACGCACGCATTCGGCTCATGGATGTCAGTCCAGTCTCCCAACCCAACACGGTGATTCATGCGCGGTTTCGATCCTTACCTAACGCTTCAGAAGCTTGAGGTCTTTTGCACGGTCGCTGAGCTGGGCAGCGTGACCCGTGCGGCAGATCGACTCTGCATTGCACAACCTGTGGTGACGGCTCATCTGCGTGGCTTGGAGTCGAAACTCGGCTACGCCTTGGTGCACAAGGTAGGGCGAAACATCGCTTTGACCGAAGCGGGCGAGCGCGTTTATCGCTGGGCCGGCGAAATGTTGTCACGGACCAGGGAGATGGAGCGGGAACTAGCGGGATTGCAACAAGGGGCCGTGGGCAAGGCTGTGGTCGCGGCGTCCATGTCCGTGGGCTCTTACGCGCTGCCTGCGCTAATCACTGATTTTTACCAGCAACACCAGGATGGCCTGGTCTCCGTGCAGATATCCAATCCTGTAGCCGCGGTTGATGCGACCCGAACCGGGGGCTGCGATTTTGCTGTGGTCATGTTGGCCCCCAGTCAAAATCTGGAAGGGTTGACCGTTCAGCCTCTGTGGGAGGAGCCCTTGCTACTGGTCGCTGCTCCAGAGAGCCGTTGGGTGTCATCGCCCGCAGCCGAAATCGATCTGAATCAAGTGCCCTTTGTGAGTGCTCCTCCGAATCTCGCTCGCCGGGAAATCGAAGATGCGCAATTGCGTCGCTACGGTCTCAGCGAAAGGCGGATAGTCCTTGAGTTCGGGCACCCCGAAGCCATGAAGCACGCAGTCGCTCAGGATCTGGGGCTCTGCTTCATGCTGGCGTCATCCATCCGCGATGATCTTGAACGCGGTGATTTACAGGTGCTTGATCGGCCGGATTTACCCCTGGCGATCACAACCTCGCTGGTACACCGCGACCAGAAAAGCTTCTCCCCCTTCCAGGCGGCGCTGATTCAGCACATCCGTCAGGCCGCGACGCCGGGAACGACGTGGTATCAAAAATTCATATCCAACAAGCTATGAATTACCTGATTATTATCTATTTGAGCTATGCCAAGGTGTCGCCCAATCTGGTGCCTGTAATTTGCCCCGGTGCAGTGCTACGTGCTTGCACGAGTGCTGTTGGCTCGGGGCTCAAGTTCAATGCTAATGCCAGGACTGGACCCGACCATGTGCACAAATCACTCCGCCACGCCTCAGGGCATTTCCTCTCAAGTTCAGGACCGCGGTATTCCGGCCGCGACGCCGAGTGCCGAACTCATTGATGACTTGGTGACTGCCAATCGCATTCTTTTCGACCAGGGAATCGTGGACGCATTCGGTCACGTCAGCGTGCGCCACGACAAGGACCCCGAGCGCTTCCTGCTCGCTCGCAACATGGCCCCCGGCACCGTTACCCACGACGACATCGTGGAGTTCGATTTGGACGGTACCCCCGTCAATGCGCGCGGGCGCTCTGTCTACCTGGAGCGCTTCATCCACGGTGAGATCTATCGGGCGCGTCCGGATGTCATGGCAATCGTCCATAGTCATTCCCCCACTGTCGTCCCGTTCAGTGTGGTGAAAAACGTCAAGTTCCGTCCTGTTTGCCACATGAGTGGTTTTCTCGGCAAAGGCGCGCCGATCTTCGAGATCCGTGAAACCGCTGGCGATGCCAGTGACCACCTGATTCGGAGTAACGAACTGGGTGAAGCTCTCGCGCAAAGCCTTGGCGAATCCTCGCTGGTACTGATGCGCGGCCACGGCTCCACCACGGTCGGCCCGTCTCTCAAACACGCGGTTTACCGAGCCGTGTATGCAGAAACCAACGCTCAGTTGCAGACAGTCGCCATGCGTCTTGGTGAGGTGACTTACCTGACCGAGGCAGAGGCTGAAACCGCATGCCGAAATATTGAAACCCAGGTCGAGCGTCCCTGGGCGCTTTGGAAGTCCCGAGTTCGCTAGTCAGCCTCCGAGCCTGGTTGGCTTTCATCGAACTGACCGCCCGGCCTCGTCGGAGATAAACGGCAGTGGCTTGGTCGGGCGGTCATCCACTTCTTGGCTCACGAGGCTGAGTGGTGGCTAGCACTAGCAGAAGCTCTGCTACTACCCGCCTTCGCAGTAATACCGGCATGCCGAGAACACCGGCTTGCCTGCTGTTTGCGTTAGGCAGAGGGCATGCCACAAGCGTGCCCTTTCTTATATGTGTGCTGCTTGGGGACCCGCTGGCCCGACGCGTTGGCTAGCTGGCGGCACTGCATTTAGGAGGAAGAACTCAGGAACAGCACGTTGTCATCATCTCTCCACTACCGCTCCACATTGGCTTCTCTGGCCGGGCATTGGCCTCGTCAGCTTCCCAAGCTTCCGACAGGCAGGAGTTCGCGCATGTAGTGAGCGGAGTGCGGGGCGCATTCATCTACAAGGATAAGAACAAGATGAAATTCATGTCTCGAACGCTATCGCGCTTGTCCATCGGGGGCCTTCTTGCTGTTGGGTTCAGCTTGCTCGGGGGATTGACTGCTTTTCTCGCTATCTTCGCTTTCATCAGTTTGCAGTCCGTTTTCGAAGGGGGAGGCAGGCTTGAGGCGATCGCTACGGTTCATTCCGGCATCCTCAGCGTACGTAACGCAGAAAAGAACTATCGCCTGGATGGCTCCTCAGAAGCGCGAAATGAAGTCGAAAGGCTAGTCAGCGCGATCTCTTTGCAGCTCGATGGCATGGGGCCCTCACTGCAACCCCTGGTTCAGTCCTGCGAACGATTTCTGAATCAATTTGATCGTTTGGTGAAAGCGAACGAGGGCGTCACCAAGACCCAGACGACCATGGTGCACGAAGCGGACTCGACCCGTGTTGGATTCGAAGGCGTCGAACAGGATCTGATCGACTCAGTTCTCGAGGGCGGCGAAGAGGCGCAAGCTGCATTACCCCTCCTCAGTGGAGCGGCATCGCTAATGCGAAAACTCATGGTGCTGCGTGCGGCAGAGCTGGCCTACTCACGTGAGCCAGACCAGGCACGGTATGACCAATGGGTCCTGTTGTTGACCGACCTTCGCTCCTCGGCACAAGCATTGTCCGCTGGCGCAGCCCCACAGCAACGGCAAGTTCTCGACGACGCACTCCGCTCCCTGGAGACCTATCGCGCAGCGTTCGAGGAGTACCGGGCGAGTACGGTCATCAGTCGGGAAACCAAGGAGGAGATGGAACGTATCGCCGGCGAGATGATGGAAATTTCCAGTAGGGCGCGGCAGATGGTGACCGAGGAGCAGCAGCGCCTCAATCGGGACACTTACATCTGGCTGATGATCATGACGGCTGTGACCATTGCCCTTGGTGCGGGTGCCGCGCTTGTGATCCGGAGCCAGATAATTACGCCATTGCGGTACACCGCTTCTGTGGTGGGGCATGTCGCCAATGGTCATTTGAACCACGCGGTTCAAGTCGTTCGCAAGGATGAGCTCGGGCTAGTACTGGACGCCATGCGACGGATGAAGGAGAGCCTTCACGACATTGTGAGCCGAATCGAGCGAGGGAGTGCGCAGCTCAAAGGCGCTGCCGGCTCGCTGGCCCGTGTAACCGAGGATCTGGTCCAAGGCGCCGAAGGACAATCCCTAGAAGCTGATCAGGTCATGACCGCGATGCTCCAGATGAGCGCATCGCTCAGTGAGGTCGCAAGCCGCACCGACCAAGCATCCAATGCAGCCAGCTCGGCCCACCATGAGGCCCAGGGGGGCAGTGAGAGTGCCTTGGCGGTCATGCGCCAAGTGGATTTGCTAAACGAGCAAATTCAGGAAGTAAGTCGCGGCATGGGGGCGTTAGATGCGCAAAGCGAACGAATCAGCCGTGTGTTGGAAGTAATTCGGGGACTCGCGGAGCAAACCAACCTGCTGGCGTTGAACGCTGCGATTGAAGCGGCGAGGGCAGGAGAAATGGGGCGTGGGTTCTCCGTGGTGGCCGACGAGGTCCGTAATCTGGCCAATCGAACTCAAGCCTCGGCGGGCGAGATTGCCGAGATGATCGAAGCTCTGCAACGTGAGAGCAAAGATGGGCTGCGCCGAGTCGCACGCGCTCGAGAGGAGTCGGCGCGTGCTCGGGAACACTCTGCCAAGGCCAGTGCGGCGCTGGCCCAAGTCAGCGAGGATGTGTCGACCATCCACGCCATGAACCTGCAAGTGGCGGCGGCCACTGAAGAACAGAGTCACGTGTCCGGAGAGGTCGGCCAAAGCATGGCGCGCGTTCGGGATGCTACCGAGCAGGGGCGACAGCGGAGCGACCAATTGCTTCAAGCTTCCCGGGAGCTAGAGCAGCTTGCAGAGCAACTGAGGGTCGTGCTCCGACACTTCACGTTGTCCTGATTGCTGCGAAGTTTGAGCTGTCCGCGCAGTGGGCGAGTGAAATTGCTGGGTTGCCGCCGCAAAGGGTGTCATCCACACAATCAGGAAAGGTAAGGGCGTGACGGTTGCGCCTAAGCATGTTGACCAAGCCATACAATACAGGCGCGTGGACTGAATGCGATTGAGGTAGCCGTAGATGTAGATCTTCAGCAGGACGGCAGGATGGTAGGCAGGTCGACCGGTGTCGGCGGGAACCACCCCATCGAAACCCAGCTTGCCAAGGCCACGCTCGTCGACGAACAAATCGACCACCCGCACCGGATTGGTGTCCGCGACGTAATAATCCTGGCTCTCGGGCAGTAGCGTCCTTTGGCCTCGATGTTCTCCTTGGATGAAACGCGTCATGGCGCTCCCTGCTGAGTTGGAATCCAGCAAATACGAGCAAGGTCGATGCCAACGCTTTTACACGGCCTGGGCCAAAAGTGGCTCGCCGTTATAGGCAAACCAATGTGAGTAGTACGGATGTCTTGAGTTTTCACGTAATGCCTGATCCAGCAGTCCCCAGTACCGGGACTAGGGGCAACAGGAGCATGCAATCCGTAGTGATGCAAGGGTGGAAATAGAAGTCCTGGGATGCCCCTATCGGGGACATCAGGGGGTTGAACTAGTCGTCGTGAGCGATGCGCCCAAAATTGTTCAAGTCTTCGTCGCCGTCACTGAACATGGTGCTCACCAGTCGCTCGCGCTTCGGGCTGGCAAGCGTCATGAAAAAACAGGGTTCGCACAGATGGACCTCATAACGCTCACCATCATGAGCCGAGCCGAATCCCCAACTGGCGCGAAGAATTCCGAATTGCAGTCCATACCCTTCAACATGCGTGCTAGCGCCACAAACGTCGCAAAGGACATCGCTTACAGACTCGATCTGTTCCACGGCGGTGACTTTCATCGAGATACTCCCTCCAGGGTACACGTACGCCTTCGTGCTTCTGGCACACGATACTCCTTTAGGAACTTCGCTCGGTACGACTCCGGGGTACGCCACCGGTCAATTCCAGGTGTGCTCTGGAGCAGCGGAGCATCCCATTAATGGTTTTCACACAACCTGGACTTATTGTTGTCGGTTGGAGACCGGCATCCTAGTGATTGATGATGCGACTGGGCAGCGAGACACTGCTCCGCATTGACGCCGGCATCGCTGCCCTGTTTGGCGTGATGCTGGTAGTGGACACCCGTTTCGGCTGGGGCGGCATAGTCGGCGTGGCGCTGCCGGCGTTCTTCTTCATTTCCATGAACGGGTTGATCGTAGCCAACTCTGTCTCCGCCGCGCTGGCGGATTTTCCGCATCGTGCAGGGGCCGCCTCCGCGCTGCTGGGCGCTACGCATTACGGCAGCGGCATCCTCAGCGCCGCGTTAGTCGGCTGGTTTGCGGATGAAACACCGTGGACCATGGGCTGGGTCATCGGACTCTACGGCATCAACTTGCTTGCGATTATGCCAAGCCCTCGGACTGTGTTGGAGGTGTGGCTAAGCTTGTTCTTGCGTGTGGGTACGTTGAGGCCATGAAGCATGCTGCCTTGCAGGATTTGAGCGCGCCAGATTCGCTGCCGCCATCGCCCAGAGGCTGGCCGACGGCGGGTCCCTGCTGTGCAGCGGCGAGCCGCCGGGGGCGTGACTAGGGCTGATTCATGCAGGCCACGGTATTCGCCGGCGTGCCGCTCGATAGCGTCCTGTGGTGCGGGCTAAGCTTCGACCCGGAGGTCGGCGTTCGATGCACCTCTTCGATGAATTGTGGGCTCGGCGTGCAGCGTCCCTTTAACGCACAGCCTTGGCAGTCCGAACTCCAGTAGGATTTTGGCTCGAATACCGCGGCTGGAGCAGATACTCAGTTGCACCGGGCGGACGAGACTCCGATTGAGGCTCAGGCGGCAAAAGCCAGTCACTGAATTTACCGAGTTTTCTATCTGTTTATCACGGTGGCATAAGCGGACCAATCAATGGCCGGCACCGTCCCGAGAGATTGCAGCTTGGATAGCAGCCGAAAGAGAAAATAGATCAAGGCGCCTTCGGATGGCACGGTCTTCAAATCACCACCGAATAAGTCGAATGCGCCATCGGCTAATGCGCACCCACAGTCGAGCCGTTCCAGCTCGCTGGTGGGCAGGTGCTTCTGGAACGATTCTCCCAAGCCGTCAGCCCAACTGGATTTAGGCGCAACTATCCCCGCCAGAATTGGGAAGAGTGCTTTGGGTTGGTAGGTGCCGCCGGCGTGCGCTATGGCCACCGAGGTCCGATGTAGTTTGCGTACGGAGGCCGCCTTGTTGCCAGCGTACTCAAGATAGCTCTTGTCGACGTGGGGCTTAGATTCAAACACTGCATAGACCGCTTCGGCGGGAATGTAGCGGTGCTTCTGTTGGTCAAGCAACGTGGGCGTGAAATGCCGATCGAAAACCACGACATCCATCTGTTCGCTGCGATTACCGAGGCTATCGATGACAAAGCCCGTAGCCACTTCGTAGCGGTCTGGTAAATATGCCCGGAATACCTCTATCCAATGGTCTTCGTAAACTTCACCCTTAGTGCCAGCATGCTCAATGGATTGTGTGGCTCGCTTGATTTTTAAGGCCAGTTCGGCCTGGACATCGACAAACGCCTCCTTCATCCAGGCGGTATCGGCAGCTTGCTCTTTCTTCGTGGCCATGTGGTTCTCCCAGGATTCTGGCGCGTTTACGACAGCGGAAATTTGGGGCCGAACAGGGTGCGCCAGGCGCGCAAGGCCTCACCGTTGCGACCACGGCGCGCATGGTCGATGGCAATGGAGGCCTCGTTGCTCGCTGCGCGCAGAAGCTCTTGCGCACGCCGCTTGCGCGCGTCATCCATGTCGTTGCTGATGGCCGGTCCAAGTCCGGCCGGGTCAGGCCATGTATCAAGGATTCGGTCGGCAAGCGTCGAGAAAAATGCCTGGATCTCACGGTCAAACGAACCGCCCCATCCCCCGTATAAACACTCCAGCGCCATGACCTCAATCAGAAACGAGGGTTTCACGGGCTTGTCGCTGCCATGCTTGGGATTGTTGTTCCAGTACTTGACCATCCGGACCAAACCTTTCCACTCGCTGCCATAAGCTTGGTGTGCGGCGACGGCTTTACTGGCATGTATCTCGGGGTCTGTCTTGATCCACTTGCCAGAAGCGGAATCGGGAATTTCGTATTCACTACCGGTATCAAAGGCAGGCACGGCGTCGATGCTGACAACCCGGTAGTCGGTGTTGTCCTCGGCGTCGATAACTACCCCAAAGTCCACGTTGACTGAACGAGCCTGCTTGCGTACCGAATCCTTGCCATACTTCTCGGCTAGGGCAGCATGGAAATCGTCCAGCACTACCGATGCGGCCTTGCCATGGTAGTGCTCCTCGGACTCCTTCAGCACAAAGAAGATATCAATGTCCTTAAGCGGTTTAGTCTTCGTGTGGCGCGCGTAGGACCCCGTCAGGAAGCTGCGCGCAATACCGAATTTCGTTCCCAGATAGTCACGCACCTCGTTCTGACGTTGCGAGGCGTTCTTTTGCTCGCGATCGTTCAGTTCCAGTCGAGATTTGAATTTTCGAAAAGCTTCATCAGTGGTCAACATTAGCGTTGCCTCCAGTAGCCGGCTTGGCCTCCCAAACCGTTGTGTTCGACCGTCGTTCCGAGACTCTGCTTGACCATGCCATCAGTTGACCGGTAACTCCCCTTGCTCCAGCCGGGAACATCCGGACGCCCCTGTTTGGTATGGAGCATCAGTTTGTACTTGGCTTGGGACGGCATAAGACCGGCTTTGCGGATCGCGTACTGCAGCTGCTCAGTGTCGGTCCAGAAACTGCCATCGCCCGAGGAAGACCAGCTGTAGACAATGTCGATGTCCCAACGGGTAATCAGCGTGTCAGTCGTCGGGTTGTAGATCTCGAGAACAACCCGCTCCAGGTCTCCGGAATCCAACCAAGTTTTGACAGCTAACAGGTTGCTGGACCAACCCTCGACGAAATTTGACGGATCAAGCCCGCTGAGCCGGATGATGTCTTTCAGGCTCTTGAGGATATTGTCAGCCACATAAGTAACGGAATGGGTATACGAGTAGGTAGCAACAGCGCTCATGATTTCAGGAAACCTCCCACATCCAAGGTGAGCGACTCCGCCCGGGCGTCCGTATCGCTGCCAGTCGAAATGCCGAGGGAAAGATCTCGGGCAGTGATTCGGCTGCTGTGCTTCTTCAACGCTGTTTGTACCCATGCCAAATCGTCCTTCTGGCAGGGGAGTGATATGGCCCAGTTGCCTTTCAGAGGGTCGAAACCCAGGGGGTCCTCATTCGCGTCGCCACCATCAATGGCGTCCTCGTCATAAAGGCAGTAAATGCGTGTGCGCGGCCCGTCGCAGGTCACAATGATGGGGGCGGTCCGAGGCGCCTGGTCGGTTATCAAGCTGGCAGCGATCCCGCTGACCGCTCGCAACTCTTGGCGAGCCTCCCCGTCCCTGCCCTGGATAAGCAGCTCTACGATGGCGCTCCATGAGGCGTTAGCATCGCGATGTGGAGAGCTCCGAAACGTACGGCTGGCGACGGTGCTCATTTGCGCTTCTCTTCTTGAGTGCGGTGTGCCTTGGCGTACTTGATGGCCTGCAGTAGGTCTCCAATCGACACAGCATTCGGATTGATAGCGATCTGAGGACTTGCCGCCAGAGCGTTGGCGACCACTTTGCGGATGGCGCGGCCGTCAAGGCCTTCGCACTCGGCGGCGCAGGCGTTGAACTCGGGAGACTCGATGAGCTTGCCTACGTCTGGGAAGGTCTTTGCCAACCCGTTCAGGCAGTCTTTCAGAATCTGCCGACAAGCCTCGGAGCCAGGCAGTGGAACCTCCATGATGAGATCGCACCTGGACATGAAGGCACTGTCTACGGCCTGGGGAAAATTGCTGGTTGCAACGAACAGCAGGTTCGGATGTTGCTCTGCCAACAAGTCCAACTGCACCAGAACCGCATCCGTTGCTCGATGAACATCAACCGGGTTTGCTTCTAGACTGAGCTTGGCGCGGTCGGCTGCCAGGGTTTCCACTTCGTCGAGCAGGATGATGGTCGGACCAGCAGCTGCGGATTCGGCAATGGATTGGGAAAATAGGTCCGATACTGCACGCTGAGTCTTGCCCATGGCCGAGCTAGTCAGGGAATGGGGCTCGACCTCGAGCAACCGGAATTTGTCAGAGTTAAATGACTCTGCGACCCGGTGAGCAAGGCCTCTCGCCAGCGTGGTCTTGCCCGTCCCTGGCGGTCCGACCAGCAGGATTACGCCGTGCAGTGGCAAAACACTTCGAGCGACTTTGGGGCGGACCGTGAAATTTACGACTGCCTGGGACAGCAGTTGGCGCTTGTGCGTTTCGTCGAGCACGATGGAGTCCCAGAGGCTTCCTAGTCTGGGATCAGGCAAGTTCCAGATTTGCTGGATGCCTTTGGGCAACGCACCGAAATGGGAGCTGAGTTGGCTCATATGTTCTTCTTCCTTAAGTGACTATGGGTCAGGAGCGGCTTTCGCCGCTCCTGTGCGGGTTATTGCTTCACGAAGAAACAGAAGGGGCGTCCATCTTTGCGACGCACCTCTTTACCGCTCCGCCAGTGCTTGAAGGACATGCAGAACACAGCCTTGAAGCCGGGCGGTGGAGTGGGGGTTTCGCTCATCGCGTGTACCTCTCATCCGAGAAGCCGTTGACACCGCCCGATCCTTGCCCATAATCACCCGGCGCATTTCCCCAAATGCCAAAGCGATTGACGTCAAATCTCAGTCGCGGCCCGTACTGGCAGGCTTCTACCGCCAGCACGGTAAAGACCCCCGCCAACCGTCCTACCGGTTGGTGAAGGGGTCTTGTATTCCTCTGCTTTCCCTTTCCAGCTATCTCTCGATAGCGGGCGCATCCTTGCGCCGTCCCCAAAAATTCCTAGTTACTCCTGCGCCCGTCCCTGGGGCTTTATGGTCTTGCCCGTGCTGCTACCACCTTGGGGTGGCCTGTGCCGCTGCCCTCCCCAGGGCAGCGGCTCTGCACCGCGTGGTGCATCCGTTCCAACAATCGTGAAAACGTTCCAGCGTTTGTTGAACAATGAGGTGACCCGGATTCAATCCCAGCTCAGCGCACCGCCGGTCTGGTATTCAATAACGCGAGTTTCGAAGAAGTTCTTCTCTTTCTTCAGGTCCATAATTTCGGACATCCACGGGAACGGGTTGGTCGCGCCCGGGTATTCCTCTTTCAGGCCGATCTGGGTCAGGCGGCGGTTGGCAATGAATTTGAGGTAGTCCTCCATCATGGCCGCGTTCATGCCCAGTACGCCGCGCGGCATGGTGTCGCGAGCGTATTCGATTTCCAGCTGGGTGCCCTGCAGGATCATCTGGGTGGCTTCGTCCTTCATCTGGGCATCCCACAGGTGCGGGTTCTCGATCTTGATCTGGTTGATCACGTCGATGCCGAAGTTCAGGTGCATGGACTCGTCGCGCAGGATGTACTGGAACTGCTCGGCAGTGCCGGTCATCTTGTTGCGGCGGCCCATGGAGAGGATCTGGGTGAAGCCGCAGTAGAAGAAGATGCCTTCCAGAACGCAGTAGTAGGCGATCAGGTTGCGCAGGAACTGGCGGTCGGTCTCCGGGGTGCCGGTCTTGAACTCGGGGTCGGAGATCGAGCGGGTGTACTTGAGGCCCCAGGACGCTTTCTTCGCGACGCTCGGAATCTCGTGATACATGTTGAAGATTTCGCCTTCATCCATGCCCAGCGACTCGATGCAGTACTGGTAGGCGTGGGTGTGGATCGCCTCTTCGAAGGCCTGGCGCAGGATGTACTGGCGGCATTCGGGGTTGGTGATCAGGCGGTACACGGCCAGCACCAGGTTGTTGGCAACCAGGGAGTCGGCGGTGGAGAAGAAGCCGAGGTTGCGCATCACGATGCGGCGCTCGTCTTCGGACAGGCCGTCCTTGCTCTTCCACAGGGCAATGTCGGCGTTCATGTTCACTTCCTGCGGCATCCAGTGGTTGGCGCAACCATCCAGATACTTCTGCCAGGCCCAGTCGTACTTGAAGGGTACGAGCTGGTTGAGGTCGGCGCGGGCGTTGATCATCTGCTTGTCGCCAACCTGCACGCGCGCGGCGGAGCCTTCGAGGTCGTCCAGGCCTTCCTGGATGTCGAGGGCGTCGAGGGCCTTCTTGGCACGGGCGACGGCGTCGGAGTCGTCGGCCGATACGGCGCGAGCGTCTTCAACGGAGCCGGCGGCTTCGTCGTCGAGCTTGTCGATGTTCTTGGCTGCGGCCTGGGCAACGGCGGGGGCTGCCTTGGCTTCGGTGGGGTCTTCTTTGTCGAATTCGTCCCAGCTGAGCATTGTTCCTCTCCTGGTCTGCGGACCGGTCTGTGCCGGCCTGGGTGTTTGGGTGCGTGGATGGATGCACGCGAAAGCGTTGGATCAAGGACGGGGCGGTGGATTGCCCTGACCTGTGCACACCCGGTTTGTGGGTGTGGCTGTTCGGATATCGGTGCTGCCTTTTTACCCTCTCCCCCGGCCCCTCTCCTGCAAGCGGGAGAGGGGCGGGAAGAGCCCTCTCCCGGAGGAGAGGGGGCGGCCCGTGCGATGCCTTATTGGCAGGCTTCGCAGTCGGGGTTATCGATGGAGCACGCGCTGGGTACCGGAGCCGGTGCCGGCGCGGCAGCCGGGGCGGCTTGCAGGGTGTCGCTGCCACCTGCCGATACAGCGTTCAGCTTGCCGGTGTTGATGGTCGACTTCTCGGTGCTGGTGGCGGCCAGGGCGCGGAGGTAGTAGGTGGTTTTCAGGCCACGGTACCAAGCCATGCGGTAGGTCACGTCCAGCTTCTTGCCCGAGGCGCCGGCGATGTAGAGGTTCAGGGACTGGGCCTGATCGATCCACTTCTGACGGCGGCTGGCGGCGTCGACGATCCACTTGGTTTCGACTTCGAAGGCGGTGGCGTACAGGTCTTTCAGGTCTTGCGGGATGCGCTCGATCTGCTGCACGGAACCGTCGTAGTACTTCAGGTCGTTGACCATGACCGGGTCCCACAGGCCACGGGCTTTGAGGTCGTGAACCAGGTAGGGGTTGATCACGGTGAACTCGCCGGAGAGGTTCGATTTCACGTAGAGGTTCTGGTAGGTCGGCTCGATGGACTGCGATACGCCGGTGATGTTGGCGATAGTCGCGGTCGGCGCGATGGCCATGATGTTCGAGTTACGAATACCTTTCTTGACGCGCTCGCGAACCGGGGCCCAGTCCAGGGACTCGGTCAGGTCGACGTCGATGTACTTCTGGCCACGGGCCTCGATCAGGATCTGCTGGGAGTCCAGCGGCAGGATGCCTTTGGACCACAGGGAGCCGTCGAAGGTCTCGTAGGCGCCGCGCTCGTCGGCCAGGTCGCAGGAAGCCTGGATGGCGAAGTAGCTCACCGCTTCCATGGACTTGTCGGCGAACTCGATGGCTGCGTCGGAACCGTAGGCGATGTGCTGGAGGTACAGAGCGTCCTGGAAGCCCATGATGCCCAGACCGACCGGACGGTGCTTGAGGTTCGAGTTGCGCGCCTGCGGAACCGAGTAGTAGTTGATGTCGATAACGTTATCGAGCATGCGCACTGCGGTCTTGACGGTCTTCTCGAGCTTGGCGGTGTCCAGCTTGCCATCGACGATGTGGTTGACCAGGTTGATCGAGCCCAGGTTGCAGACTGCGATCTCGTCCTTGTTGGTGTTCAGGGTGATTTCGGTGCACAGGTTCGAGCTGTGGACCACGCCCACGTGCTGCTGCGGGCTGCGCAGGTTGCACGGGTCCTTGAAGGTCAGCCACGGGTGGCCGGTCTCGAAGAGCATCGAGAGCATCTTGCGCCACAGGTCTTTGGCCTGGATGGTCTTGAACAGCTTGATCTTGCCGTACTGGGTCAGGGCTTCGTAGTACTCGTAGCGCTCTTCGAAGGCCTTGCCGGTCAGGTCGTGCAGGTCCGGTACTTCGGACGGCGAGAACAGGGTCCACTGGCCATCGTCGAATACGCGCTTCATGAACAGGTCCGGAATCCAGTTCGCGGTGTTCATGTCGTGGGTACGGCGGCGGTCGTCACCGGTGTTCTTGCGGAGTTCGATGAACTCTTCGATGTCCAAGTGCCAGGTTTCCAGGTAGGCGCAGACAGCGCCCTTGCGCTTGCCACCCTGGTTAACGGCGACGGCGGTGTCGTTCACCACTTTCAGGAACGGAACCACGCCCTGGGACTTGCCGTTGGTGCCCTTGATGTAGGAGCCCAGTGCACGGACCGGGGTCCAGTCGTTGCCCAGGCCACCGGCGAATTTCGACAGCATGGCGTTGTCGTGGATCGCGCTGTAGATGCCCGACAGGTCGTCCGGCACGGTGGTCAGGTAGCAGGACGACAGCTGCGGGCGCAGGGTGCCGGCGTTGAACAGGGTGGGGGTCGACGACATGTAGTCGAAGGAGGACAGCAGGTTGTAGAACTCGATGGCGCGTTCTTCTTTCTGCTTCTCTTCGATGGCCAGGCCCATGGCCACGCGCATGAAGAAGACCTGCGGCAGTTCGAAGCGGATGCCGTCCTTGTGGATGAAGTAACGGTCGTACAGGGTCTGCAGGCCGAGGTAGGTGAACTGCTGGTCACGCTCGTGGTTGATGGCCTTGCCCAGTTTTTCCAGGTCGAAGGTCTTCAGTTGCGGGTCGAGCAGTTCGAACTCGACGCCTTTTTCCACGTAGGCCGGCAGGGCCTTGGCGTAGAGGTCGGCCATCTCGTGGTGAGTGGCGCTCTCAGCAACACCGAGGAAGCCCAGCGCTTCGGCGCGCAGGGTGTCCATCAGCAGGCGGGCGGTGACGTAGGAGTAGTTCGGCTCGCGCTCGACCAGGGTACGGGCAGTCATCACCAGGGCGGTGTTGACGTCCTTCTCGGCCACGCCGTCGTACAGGTTCTTCAGGGTTTCACGCTCGATCAGCGCGCCGTCGACTTCGGCCAGGGCTTCGCAGGCTTCGCTGATGATGGTGTTCAGGCGGCCCATGTCCAGCGGCTGCTGGCTGCCGTCGGCGCGGGTGATGCGGATGCTTGGGTGCGGCTGGGCGACTTCGCTGCCGGCGCTGCGCTTGGAGCGCTCCTGGGCGCGGGACTCGCGGTAGATCACGTAGTCGCGGGCGACCTTCTGCTCGCCGGCGCGCATCAGGGCCAGTTCGACCTGGTCCTGGATTTCCTCGATGTGGATGGTGCCGCCGGAGGGCATGCGGCGCTTGAAGGTCGCGGTGACCTGTTCGGTCAGGCGGGCGACGGTTTCATGGATACGCGAAGAAGCTGCGGCAGTACCGCCTTCCACAGCGAGGAACGCCTTGGTGATGGCAACGGTGATCTTGTCGTCGGTGTACGGGACGACGGTGCCGTTGCGTTTGATCACGCGCAGCTGGCCGGGCGCGGTGGCGGCCAGATCCTGATTGGAATCTGCTGCCTGCGGCGCTGCGGCCTGCGGGTTCTCGCGAGTGGTGTCGGTCTGCATGGGGTTCTCCATGTTCTGATTTATGTAAGGGCGCCCGAGTCGCCTTCATTCCTTTTCACAACGCGATACGCACGGCGAATGCGCCGGACGCGAAACGTGGAGCTACGAGGCTGAAGGACAGGACTCAAGTGCCTTCCTGGCCCTACAAGTCAAACGTCACGGTGTTAAAGCGCCGTGACAAACACAATACCTAGTGGTGGGCGCTGTTCACGCCGCACCGGCTTCCGGCCCCCAGTCACGTTCTTTGTGTCCTGGGCCGGCACCATTCGCCAGAGGCGTTTGGTGGGTGAATTACCGCAAGTTACACACCGGTGGTCAGGCCCTGAAAAAGCCTTTAGCGCTTGATTCTAATTGTGTCCGGTGGTACGCCCTCACCCCAATATGTAGGGGCTGGGCTTGATGGGGGTACAAGATAATGCGCTGTTGGGGGTATTGCAAGGCGACCCACAACATCTAGCCTGTGGATAACTTGTGGGTGATTTGTGGGTGACTACGGAGTAACGGAGGCAAAGGCCCGGTGGCTCTAGGCTCTGCCGTTCGTCGCCGCCGAAAGGACGTTTTTCGAGGTAGTGCGGCGCTGTCGATGACGTCGCAAGCTAACACAATATCTTGTGTTTATGGATCTGGTTGGCATGCGCTGTGCTATCGGTCCGGCATTGATACAATGCGACCCTTTTCATGATGGTCTGGACGCTGTCTACGGGAGTGCGTGGTGGAGCAAGAAGCCTGGCGAATCCTCATAGTCGAAGACGATCAGCGTCTGGCCGATCTGACGCGCGAGTACCTGGAAGGCAACGGCCTGCAGGTGGCCATCGAGTCCGATGGCGGCCAGGCGGTGGCGCGCATTCTCAAGGAACGCCCCGATCTGGTGGTATTGGACCTGATGCTGCCGGGCGAGGATGGCCTGTCCATCTGCCGCAAGCTGCGCGGCCAGTACGAGGGGCCAATCCTGATGCTCACCGCGCGCACCGATGACATGGACCAGATTCTCGGGTTGGAGCTCGGCGCCGACGACTACGTCTGCAAGCCGGTACGACCGCGCGTGCTGTTGGCGCGCATCCGGGCGCTGTTGCGGCGTACCGAGGTGGTGGCCGAAGCGCCGGTAGCGGAGAACCAGCGGCGGCTGGAGTTCGGCCCGCTGGTCATCGACAACGCCATGCGCGAGGCCTGGCTCAATGAGCGCAGCATCGAGTTGACCAGTGCCGAGTTCGACCTGCTCTGGCTGCTGGCGGTGAACGCTGGACGCATCCTGTCCCGCGAGGAAATCTTCAACTCGCTGCGCGGCATCGAGTACGACGGCCAGGACCGCTCCATCGATGTGCGCATTTCGCGCATCCGCCCGAAGATCGGCGACGACCCCATGCACCCGCGCCTGATCAAGACAGTGCGCAGCAAGGGCTATCTATTTGTACGAGAGGCCGCTGAAGGGCTGGGCTGAACCGCCTTTGTAGGAGCGAGCTTGCTCGCGAAGGGCTCCGCGCCGGGGGCTTTCGCGAGCAAGCTCGCTCCTACGGTCACCATTTGAGCAATTGGGCATGAACTCGATCTTCCTGCGTATCTATGGCGGCATGCTGGTGACGCTGGTGCTGGTGGCGCTTCTCGGCGCGTTCACCATTCACCAGGTCAACGAGGTGCGCTCCGACCAGTACCGCGAGAGCCTCGCTCGCGGCACCTTCCGCCTGATGGCGGACAATCTCCAACCCATGAACGAAGTGGAGCGCCGCCGCGCGGTAGTGCTCTGGGGGCGCCTGCTGGGCATTCCCCTGAAACTGGAATCCATGGACGCCTCGAAGCTGGACAGCAGCGCGCGCAGCCGTCTGGTGCGTGGCCAGGTGCTGGTTGAGCAGACCGGTCCGCATGCCGCGCGGGTTTATGGCCTCATCAGCATGAGCGAACGTCTGCTGCTGACCGGCGAGGTGGAGCAGATCAGCGAGCAGTTGGCGCGGGCCACCGTCTATCTATTGATGGATGAGCTGGTGCGCTTCCCGGTAAACGAGCAACCCCAGCGTCTGGCGTCGCTCAAGGAGAACAAGCAGTTCGGCTTCGATCTGCGCCTGATCCCGTTGAGGAGCGCGGATCTCGACATCGACCAGCGCCGCCGGGTGGATGAGGGCGATACCGTGATGGCGCTGGGCAAGGATGGCGATTCCATCCGTGTATTCGCTGGGATGGTGGACACACCCTGGGTGCTGGAGATGGGCCCGCTGCACCAGATGAACCCTTATCCACCGCAGATGCTGGTGCTGATCGGCTTGCTTGGCCTGACCCTGATCGGTCTGACTGTCTACTTCCTGGTGCGGCAGCTGGAACATCGCTTGATGGGCCTGGAAAGCGCCGCCACCGACATCGCCCAGGGCAAGCTGGATGCGCGGGTGCCGGCCAGGGGGGCGGATTCAGTAGGGCGCCTGGCGGCGGCGTTCAACGGCATGGCCGAGCAGCTGCAGCGCCTGTTGATGCTGCAGCGGGAGCTGATCCGCGCCGTATCCCATGAATTGCGCACTCCGGTGGCGCGGTTGCGCTTCGGTCTGGAAATGATCGCCGACGCCGAAAGCGAGGGTGCCCGGCGCAAGTACATGGATGGCATGGACAGCGACATCCAGGAGCTGGACAAGCTGGTGGACGAGATGCTGACCTACGCGCGCCTGGAACAAGGCTCGCCCGCCCTGCATTTCCAGCGTGTGGACCTCGATGCCTTGTTCGACCAGGTGATCGCCGAGCTTTCCCATCTACGAGCCAATGTGCGCATCGAGCGCGGCCTGTGCCTGAACGTCGGCACTGACGGTGCCTGGGTCGAGGCCGAGCCGCGTTACCTGCACCGTGCCCTGCAGAATCTGGTGAGCAATGCCATGCGCCATGCCGAGTCGCAGGTTCAGCTGAACTACCAGATCGGCCACAAGCGTTGCCGCATCGATGTCGAGGACGATGGACCCGGCGTACCGGAAAGCCAGTGGGAGAAGATCTTCAAGCCCTTCATGCGCCTGGACGACAGCCGCACCCGTGCCTCGGGCGGCCATGGGCTGGGGCTATCCATTGTGCGGCGCATTATCTATTGGCACGCCGGTCGCGCGCAGATCGGTCGCAGCGAAACGCTGGGTGGCGCGCGCTTCAGCCTGGTGTGGCCGCGGCGGCAAAGCGAGGCGGAGACGCTGTAGATTTCTGTGGGGGCGAATTCATTCGCCATGCAGGCCGAAGGTCTGCCCTGCAATACATCAGGGGGGCAGCTGCGCTGCCCTTGGCGAATGAATTCGCCCCTACAAAGAATCTGACTCAGGCGGCGACTGCCACCAGGCTCAACAACCGCCCCTGGAAGTCGCAGTGCCAACCTTCCAGTTCACTCCCGGTCTTCCATTCCGTCGACAGGTCGATCAGCAGCCGCAAGCGCGCTCGTGCGTCGTCGCAGTCCACCATTTCCGCGTCATGGAAGTAGAAACGCTTGTGCACCAGGGGATAGAGCGCCTTGAACAGGCTTTCCTTGATGGAGAAGGTCAGGGTGATGCGCCGCGCCTGCTGGTCGGGCGGGAGGCCGTACATTCGTTGCAGCTCCGCGGGGGTGAGGATTTCTTCCGCCAGGCGCAGGGCGCGTTCGGCGGACAAGGGTTCTTCCAGGTCCAGGCCGAGGCTGCGCCATTGCTTGCCATGGGCCACCAGGGCGGTAGCCAGGCCATGGCTGTGACTGATGGACCCAGTGACGCCCGCCGGCCAGACCGGTGCACGGTCTTCCCCCAGGGCGGGCACATCGGCGCGGCCGGTCAGGGCAAGGAGGGCCGCGCGTGCGCAGAGGCGGCCGGCGAGGAATTCCGTCTGCCGCTTGGCCACTGAGCGCTGGATACTGGCCGGCGCGGGAATGGCGCTGCGTGGAAAGTCGTCGGTGCCGAGCAGGGCCGGATCGAAGCGGCAGGAGCGCATGACCACGCCTGGCAAGGTTTCAGGGAAGGGCCAAGTGGCGTCGAAGGGGCTGCAGCAAGCGGGGTGATTCGAAGTCATGGCGGCATTCTGCCCGGCGTTGTCGGAATCGGCCAGCGGAGCAGCCGTTTACATATGTTTGCAAATGGCAAACAAAGCGAAACGGAAGCTGGGTCCCGGTTTTTGCCAGACTAGCCGGGCGTTTCTTCTGGAACGCAGGTGAGGTTGTAGTCTGGAAGCCTGGCAGTGCCGGTTCCGGACATTTTCTCTGAATTGAGTGCGGGAGCCCGGATGGGCTCCCGTTTTTTTTGCCCGCGATGCAGGGCGCGCCGGATGAACAGACGCTTGAGGTAAATGGCCTCATGCAGCGTACGAAGTTTCGTTCAGCTCAGGTTCAAGAAGGGTTCAGGAGCGGTTCAGTGGTCGAGGGGCAATCTAGCCCCGAGTTCAGCAACTACTCGATCACTCGAAGAGGATTCACATCATGAACCGTACCTTCAGCCGTATCGCCCTCGCATCCGCCCTGGCCCTTGCCGCCGCCGGCGCCCAGGCCGCGGACAACTTCGTCGGCCTGACCTGGGGTCAGACCAACAACAATATCCAGAAGTCCGATTCGCTGAATGCGAACCTGAACAACCCCGAACTGGACAAGGTCATCCACAAGACCGGTACCTGGGGTGTACGTGCCGGCCAGCAGACTGACGGCGGCCGCTACTACATGACCTACGAGAACTTCTCCGACACCGATAGCGGGTTCAAGCTGCGTCAGCAGAACCTGCTCGGCAGCTACGACCTGTTCGTTCCGGTGGGCGACTACAACACCAAGCTGTTCGGCGGCGCGACCCTCGGCCTGGTGAAGCTGGAGCAGGAAAGCAAGGCCATGAGCCGCGACAGCAACATCAACTACGCTGCTGGTCTGCAGGCCGGTATCCTCCAGGACCTGAGCAAGAACGCGTCGATCGAGGCCGGCTACCGTTACCTGCGTACCAACGTCAGCACGGACATGGGCGAACACGGAGGTCCGCGCCTGGGCTCCCTGGACCTGCACAGCAGCGGCCAGGCCTACCTCGGCGCCAACTACAAGTTCTGATGCGTTCCATGCAACAGGCCGGGCATTTGCCCGGCCGCCTCTATGAAAGGGAGAACTGCCCATGAAACTGCTGGTCGTGGAAGACGAGGCGCTGTTGCGCCATCACCTCTACACCCGACTCGGCGAGCAGGGGCACGTCGTGGATGCGGTGCCCGACGCCGAGGAAGCGCTTTATCGTGCTGCGGAGTACAACCATGACCTGGCCGTGGTCGATCTCGGGCTTCCAGGCATGAGCGGGCTGGACTTGATCCGCCAACTGCGCAGCCAGGGCAAGACCTTCCCCATCCTCATTCTTACCGCCCGTGGCAATTGGCAGGACAAGGTCGAGGGACTGGCTGCCGGTGCCGACGACTATGTCGTCAAGCCGTTCCAGTTCGAGGAACTGGAGGCGCGCCTGAATGCGCTGTTGCGGCGCTCTTCGGGGTTCGTCCAGTCGACGATAGAGGCGGGCCCGCTGCTGCTGGACCTGAACCGCAAGCAGGCGCAGCTGGATGGCGAGCCGGTGGCGCTCACCGCCTACGAATACCGCATCCTCGAATACCTCATGCGTCATCACCAGCAGGTGGTGGCCAAGGAGCGGCTGATGGAGCAGCTGTATCCGAATGACGAGGAACGCGATCCCAATGTGATCGAAGTGCTGGTGGGGCGCCTGCGCCGCAAGTTGGAGGGCGGCAGCGGATTCAAACCGATCGACACCGTGCGCGGTCAGGGCTACCTGTTCACCGAGCGCTGCCGATGACCCATCGATGGCAAGGCTTCTTCCACTCCTCTGGGTGGTCGCTGCGTCTGCGACTGATGCTCGGCGCCGCGGCGATGGCGGTGCTGTTCATGCTGGCGCTGCTGCCGGCGCTGCGTGGGGCCTTCGTGATCGCCCTCGACCAGTCCATCGAACAGCGCCTGGCGGCCGATGCCAGTGCGCTGATCGCGGCGGCCCGGGTGGAAAACGGTCAGCTGGAGATGCCCGACAAGCTGCCGAATGAGGAATTCGACAACCTGGAAGCCAGCCAGCTCGGCTACGTCTACGACAGTGAAGGCGTCCTGGTCTGGCAGTCGCTGTCTTCACGGGACGAGCAGGTGACCTACCGGCCGCGCTACGACGGCCAGGGCCATGAGTTTCTCCGGGTCTCCGATGCCAAGGGACGCGAATTCTTCGTCTACGACGTGGAGGTGGACCTGTTGCGCGGACAGCGGGCGGCCTACAGCGTCGTCACCATGCAGCCGGTTAGCGACTACCAGTCCATGTACGACGGCTTCCTCCAGCAGCTCTATCTCTGGCTGGGGGGCGCGTTGCTGGTGCTGCTCGCACTGCTCTGGTTCGGCCTGACCTGGGGCTTTCGCAGCCTCCGCCGCCTCAGTGCCGAGCTGGACCAGGTGGAGTCCGGCAGCCGTGACAGCCTGAGTGACGAACATCCCCGTGAGCTGCTGCGCCTGACCCAATCACTCAACCGTCTGCTGGACAGCGAACGCCGCCAGCGCGAGCGCTATCGCAACTCACTGGATGACCTTGCCCACAGCTTGAAGACGCCCCTCTCCGTGCTGCAGGGCGTCAGCGAGAACATCGCCGCCAAGCCCGATGACCGCCAGCAGGCGCGGGTGCTGCAGAGCCAGATCGAGCGCATGAGCCAGCAGATCAGCTATCAGCTCCAACGAGCGTCACTGCGCAAGAGTGGCCTGGTGCGCCATCGCGTGCACCTGGCGCCCTTGCTGGACACCCTCTGCGATGCGCTGGACAAGGTCTATCGGGAAAAGCGCGTGCGGGTGGAGCGGAATTTCGACAAGGACCTGATGATCCCCATGGAGCAGGGCGCCTTGCTGGAAATGCTCGGCAACCTGTTGGAGAACGCCTTCCGCCTGTGTCTGGGGCAGATCCGGGTCAGCGCCTACGTGCGCGACGGCCACTGCGAGCTCAGGGTGGAAGACGACGGCCCGGGCGTACCGGAAGACCAGCGCGATCGAATCCTCAAGCGCGGCGAACGAATGGATGCCCAGCACCCGGGGCAGGGCATCGGTACGGCGGTGGTCAAGGACATCATCGAGAGCTACGACGGCGAACTGTTCCTGGAAGAGTCGCCGCTGGGCGGGGCCGAGTTCAGGATTCGGTTTCCGTTGATTTGAGCGAATCTGCCGCTTTTCTGTAGGGGCGAATTCATTCGCCAAGCAGGCCAAAGGTCTGCCCCTTGGGGCAGCTGCGCTGCCCTTGGCGAATGAATTCGCCCCTACACCGCCATTTCGTCCCAGTTGTTCAATTCAGGCTTCCTGCGCCCGGTACGCCCCTGGCGTCAGCCCGGTCCACTTCTTGAACGCCCGATGGAAAGCCGAGGGTTCGGAGAAGCCGAGCTGCTCGGCAATGTCCTGGATCGAGAGTTCATCCCGGCCAAGGTGGTAGATGGCCAGGTCGCGGCGCAGGTGGTCCTTCAGTTCCTGGAAGCTCGAACCTTCTTCCCTCAGATGCCGGCGCAGGGTCTGCGGGCTGATGTGCAGGTGCTGGGCGACGGCTTCCAGGTCTGGCCAGGTGCGGCAGTCGCGGCCAAGCAAGCGGCGGATCTGGCTGGTGAGACTGTCGCCGCCGTCGGGGCGAGCGAGCAGATCGGCCGGAGAGTGTTCGAGGAAGTGCTTGAGGGTGCGTTCGTCCTGCAGCAGCGGCATGGCCAGGTAGCGCGAATGGAAGCGCAGGCTGATGCGTGGCGTTTCGAAATGGCGGCTGGTGGGGAAGAGCAGTTCGTACTCGGCAGCGTGAGCCGGCTTGGCGTAGCTGAAGGTGACTTCTTCCAGCCGGATACGCTGGCCGATCAGCCAACTGCCGAGCCGATGCCAGATGACCAGCAGGCTTTCCACGAGGAAGTGGTCCGGATCGCGGAGCAAGGTGTCGTCCACCGTCAGGACGGCGAAGTCACCTTCACGTTCCAGCTGGATTCGCGGCGAATCGGGGAACAGCCCATAGAAAAGCGTGCCCCTGACCAGGGCCTTTTCCAGGCTGCGGCAATGGATGATGGCGTGGCACATCATGGCGAAGGTGCCGCGCTTGCTGGGTTGCCGGCCAAAGCCCATGTACTCGTCGTCGAGCGCTTCCCAGAGCACCTGCATCAGCCGCGCGAACTGCTCGGGCGCCACCCGTGCCCGTGGTTCGTCCAGCACGGCGGGCTGGATACCGGCGGCACGCAGCAAGGAGGTGCAGTCCACGCCGTGGCGCAGGGCGCCGCCCAGGGCGGCCCGGACGAAATGGCTGGCGATGGTGCGCTCGCGCATGAGGCTGATCCGTGGTCGGGGAGCCCGATGTTAGGGCGCGGCTGGAGGCGGCCACAAGGGCGCAGGTGGCGGAAATCCCCCTGGGGGCCTGGCGGAAATCCGCCCGATGGAGCCATGGGATTAGATGAGGTTCATAAATAACGTATTGAATTTAAAGGATTTATTTAAATTAAAAGACTTGGCACAGCGGCTGCTATGGAGACAGTGCCGTCCATTCGACTGGACCGCACAACAACAAAAGTCTCCCAGACAGGGAGATATGTCGATCACAGTGACGCCAGGCCTTACGGAACAGGTCGGGATCACTTGAAAGGAACACTGCCATGTCCCGCCAACCGTTCTACAAGAGCCTGTACGTCCAGGTCATCGTCGCCATCGCCATCGGCATCCTGCTGGGGCACTTCTATCCAGAGACGGGCGTTGCGCTCAAACCCCTGGGTGACGGCTTCGTCAAACTGATCAAGATGGCCATCGCGCCCATCATCTTCTGCACAGTGGTCAGCGGCATCGCCGGTATGCAGGACATGAAGGCAGTGGGCAAGACCGGCGGCTACGCGCTGCTGTATTTCGAAATCGTTTCTACTGTTGCCCTGCTCATTGGCCTGGTAGTGGTCAATATCGTCCAGCCTGGCGTCGGCATGCATGTCGATCCGGCGACCCTGGACACCAAGGGCATTGCTGCCTTCGCCGCCGCCGGCGAACAACAGAGCACCATCGCCTTCCTGCTCAACGTCATCCCCAGCACCATCGTCGGCGCCTTCGCCTCGGGTGACATCCTGCAGGTACTGTTCTTCTCCGTGATCTTCGCCTTCGCCCTGCAACGCATGGGTGACTACGGCAAGCCGGTGCTGGAGTTCATCGACCGCATCGCCCAGGTCATGTTCGGCATCATCAACATGATCATGAAGGTCGCTCCCATTGGTGCCTTCGGTGCCATGGCCTTCACCATCGGCCAGTACGGCGTGGGTTCGCTGGTGCAGCTCGGCCAGCTGATGCTGTGCTTCTACATCACCTGCGTGTTCTTCATCCTGGTGGTCCTGGGCGGTATCGCCCGTGCCCACGGCTTCAGCGTCCTGCGTTTCATCAAGTACATCCGCGAAGAACTGCTGATCGTGCTCGGCACCTCGTCGTCCGAGTCGGCCTTGCCGCGCATGTTGAACAAGATGGAAAAACTGGGTGCCAAGAAGTCCGTGGTCGGCCTGGTGATCCCCACTGGCTACTCCTTCAACCTGGATGGCACCTCCATCTACCTGACCATGGCGGCGGTGTTCATCGCCCAGGCCACTGACACGCCCATGGACCTCACCCACCAGCTGACCCTGCTGGCCGTGTTGCTGATCGCCTCCAAGGGCGCCGCCGGCGTCACCGGTTCCGGCTTCATCGTGCTGGCTGCCACCCTGTCCGCCGTTGGCCACTTGCCGGTTGCCGGCCTGGCGCTGATCCTCGGCATCGACCGCTTCATGTCCGAAGCCCGCGCCCTGACCAACCTGATCGGCAACGGCGTTGCCACCATCGTGGTCGCCAAGTGGTGCAAACAGCTGGACGAAGACACCCTGCAGCGCGAGCTGGCTTCCGGCGGCAAGTCCGAAGCCCCTGCCGCCCCGCAGACCGCTGCCTGATCGACGACTGCTACAGCGTTCTCCTCCTGATGAGGAGACTTTCTCAAGCCCGGCCCCCGTAGCCGGGCTTTTTTTTGCCTACTCAACCGTTCCCGTGGGCAGGATTTTTATGTAGGAGCGAGCTTGCTCGCGAAAGGTCGCGCTCGGACTCTTCGCGAGCAAGCTCGCTCCTACAAGGGGTCGTTGTGCGCCGGGAGCCTGGCCGAATGCGTCAATTCGCACTGAGCGCTTGCGTCATTGAGGGTGTCAGGCGCTGGCGCCTAACCTGCGGCACGACTTCGGCCCAGGAGGCAACCCCATGCAGCGCATTCATTTCGAGACCGAACACAATCTGTTCCGCGAGGCGTTCCGTGCCTTCCTGCAGAAAGAAGTGGTTCCGCATCAGGACGAATGGGAAGTGGCCGGCGTGGTCGACCGCAGCGTGTGGAAGAAAGCTGGGGAGATGGGCTTCCTGCTGCCCTGGGCGGATGAGGAATACGGCGGGTCTGGGCTCAAGGACTTCCGCTACGAGCAGATCATGTGCGAGGAACTGGCCTATATCAACGAGCCGGGTTTCATGATTCCGCTGCATTCGGCCCTTTGCGGTCCCTACATCGCCGAGTACGGCAACGCCGAACAAAAGGCGCGCTTCCTGCCAGGCATTATCCGTGGCGAAACCATTCTCGCCGTGGCCATGACCGAACCCTCCGCCGGCTCGGACCTGGCCGGCATGCGCACCACGGCCGTGGACAAGGGCGACCACTTCCTCCTCAACGGCTCCAAGGTGTTCATCTCCAACGGCCTGCTGGCGGATGTGGTGATCGTCGCCGCCAAGACCGACCCGGCGAACAAGCACGCCATGGGCCTGTTCCTGGTGGAGCGGGGCATGGAAGGCTTCGAGCGCGGCCGCAACCTGAAGAAGCTGGGCATGAAGAGCCAGGACACCGCCGAGCTGTTTTTCAATAACGTCAAGGTGCCGAAGGAAAACTTGCTGGGCGATGCCAAGGGCGGCTTCTTCTACCTGATGAACATGCTCGCCCAGGAGCGCCTGACCAACGCCTGCGGCGCAGTGGCCGGCGCGGAGGCAGCGCTGCTCACCACCATCGACTACGTGAAGGAGCGCAAGGCCTTCGACCGGCCGGTGGCGCACTTTCAGAACACCCGCTTCAAGCTGGCGGAAATGCGTACCCAACTCGACGTCGCCCAGGTGTTCACCGACCGCTGCGTGATGGACCACAACCAGAAAAAGCTTACGCCCGAGGTGGCCGCCGAGGCCAAGCTGTTCACCACCGAACTGCTGTGCAAGGTGGTGGATGAAGGCGTGCAGCTGCATGGCGGCTGGGGCTACATGTGGGAATACCCGATCTGCAAGATGTACGCGAACGCGCGCATCCAGCGCATCTTCGCGGGTACCTCGGAAATCATGAAAGAGATCATCAGCCGGGGGATGAAGCTCTGAGGCCAGCGGTGCGCATGGCGCCCGGCAGCAACTTCCCGCAGCTGTCGCTCTCGAGCTGCAAGCCCCAGGTGGCAGCCGGAGGCCGTCAAGGAAAAATTCCTGCATGCCAGCGCGCGGAAGGTGTTCAAGCTCTAGAGTGATTGGCCATCGGGCAGCGAGAGCCGATAACAACAATAAGAGGGGCGAAGGATGAGCGAAGCACTGCCGTTGCAACGTTTCACCCATTGGGTGGCGACCACGCCGGACCGCGTCTGGCTGCGCCAGCCAGTGGCGCGGACCTGGCATCCCATCACCTGGCGCGAAGCTGACGACCGCGCCCGGCGACTGGCCAGCGCACTGCGGGCCCTGGGCTGCGAGCCGGGCGATCGGGTGGCGATCCTGGCGAAGAACTGTGCGGAGTGGATCCTCAGCGACATGGCAATCATGCTCGCCGGGCTGGTCAGCGTGCCGCTCTACCCGCTGCAATCGGCGGACAGCATCGACTATGTGCTGCGCCATTCGGCGTGCAAGGTCATCATCCTCGGCAAGCTGGATGATGCCGAGCGGCTGGAACCGGGCATTCCTGACCATGTCGTGCGCGTCGCCATGCCCTATCCGACCTTGCGCGCCGACCATGCCTGGGGCGAACTGCTGGCCCGCCACGCGCCGCAGCGTGAGGGACACGACCAGCGCCCCGACGACCTGCTCAGCATCCTCTACACCTCCGGCACCACCGGCCAGCCCAAGGGCGTGATGCAGACGGCGCGTGCCTTCGCCTTTGCCTCCAGCCGCTCGGTGCGCGAGATGCGGCTGGGACCGGATGACCGGTTCTTCTCCTACCTGCCGCTTTCCCATGCCGCCGAACGCTTCCTGGTGCAAACCAACAGCCTTTATAGCGGCGGTGAAATCGGTTTTGCCGAATCCCTGGAAACCTTCGCGGAAGACCTGCGCCAGGTGCGGCCCACTCAGTTCTTCTCGGTACCGCGCCTGTGGACGCGCTTCCAGCAGGGCGTGCTGGAGCGGTTGCCGCAGGGACGACTCGACCGCCTGCTGGAGATTCCGCTGCTGGGCGCCCTGGTGGCCTGGAAGATTCGCCACGGCCTGGGCCTGGACTGCGCCCGGGTGCTGGTAAGTGGTGCCGCGCCGATTCCGGTGGCGTTGCTGGAGTGGTACCGGCGCATCGGCCTGACCATCTGCGAGGGCTACGGCATGACCGAGAACTTCGCCTACGGCAACTTCAATCGGCCAGGTCAGGTGCGCTTCGGCACGGTGGGCCGGGTGATGCCGGACAACGAACTGCGCATCGCCGATGACGGCGAAATCCTCTACCGCAGCCCATCGCTCATGACCGGCTACTACCTGGAACCGGACAAGAGCGCCGAAACCCTGCGCGATGGCTGGCTGCACACCGGCGACAAGGGACAGATCGATGCCGATGGCTACCTGCGCATCACCGGCCGGGTGAAGGACATCTTCAAGACCAGCAAGGGCAAGTACGTGGCGCCGGCACCCATCGAGGGCGAGATCGCCAAGAATCTCTGGGTCGAGCAGGTGTGCCTGATGGGCAGTGGCCTGGACCAGCCGTTGGCGCTGATCGAGCTGAGCCCCGCGGCCCGAGAGCAGGCCCGAGCCCAGTTGGAAGCGGACCTGCTGGCCACCCTCGAACAACTCAACAACCGGCTGCTACCCCATGAACGCGTCAGCCACTTGCTGCTGGTGCGCGAGCCCTGGACAGTGGATAACGGCTGCATGACCCCGACCATGAAGATTCGCCGCAACGTGCTGGAAGCCCGTTACGCCCCGGCGGTCGACCACCTCGATGCGCGCCAGGCGCTGTATTGGGAATGACCGCTTGAACACACGCATCAGGAGTTGCCATGAAAGGCCCGTTGTCTTCGCTGAAAGTCCTCGATTTCTCCACCCTGCTGCCGGGGCCTTTCGCCTCGTTGCTGCTGGCCGATATGGGCGCCGATGTGCTGAGGGTTGAGTCGCCCACGCGCGTGGATCTGGTGCGCGTATTGCCGCCCCACGACGGCGGCCAGTCCACCAGTCATGCTTATCTCAACCGCAACAAGCGCAGCATCGCCCTGGACCTGAAACGGCCCGAGGCCGTGGAGCTGGTCAGGCAACTGGTGCAGGAGTACGACATCGTCCTCGAACAATTCCGCCCCGGTGTCATGGAGCGGCTGGGGCTGGGCTACGAGGCGTTGAAAGCAATCAACCCGAAGCTGATCTATGTCTCCATTACCGGCTATGGCCAGAGCGGCCCCTATCGCGACCGCGCCGGACACGACATCAACTACCTGGCCCTGGCCGGTATCGCCAGCTACACCGGACGCCGCGACAGCGGGCCGCTGCCCCTGGGCGTGCAGTTGGCGGATATCGGTGGTGGCTCCCTGCACGGGGTGATGGGTCTGCTCGCAGCGGTGATCCATCGTCAGGCGACGGGGGAGGGGCAGCATGTGGACGTCAGCATGACCGACTGCGCGTTCGCCCTGCACGGCATGGCCGGCGCCGGCTATCTCGGTGCGGGTGTGGAGCCGGACATGGAAAACCAGGCCCTGAATGGTGGCAGCTTCTACGACTACTATCGCACCCGCGACGGCCGCTGGTTCTCGGTAGGCAGCCTGGAGCCGCAGTTCATGCAGCAGTTCTGCGCCGCCATCGGGCGTCCCGAGTTGGCGGTCCGAGGACTATCGCCGAAGCCGGAGGACCAGCAGGAGCTGAAGCGCGCCATCGAAGTCGAGTTCGAAAAGCGCGATTTCGCCGAGTGGCTTGAAGTGTTCACCGCCCTGGATGCTTGCGTGGAACCGATGCTGCCGCTGTCCGAGGCGGTGGATCATCCACAAATCAAAGCCCGCGACCTGGTGGTGGAAGTACCACGCGATGGACTCCCTGCGCAGAAGCAGATCGCCTGCCCGATCAAGTTCTCCACCGGCCTGCCTGCGCCGCGTCATACCGGCGGGGCGGTGGGTTCGCACACAGATGAAGTGCTGGCCGGACTCGGGCTCAGCGTGGAGCAGATCGAGGCGCTGAAGGTCGCGAAGGTGGTGGGGTAGGGCGCGCGGGGTTCTGGGGGAAAACTTGTGGGGGCGAATTTATTCGCTAAAGCAGGCCAAAGGCCTGCCCTTCGAGGTCTTGGAGGACCGCTACGCGGTCCTTGGCGAATGAATTCGCCCCCACAGGACAACCTCGCCCCGTGTCGGATTCACACCTGGCTCTGTTCCCCGCTGAACACCAGCGTCACCCGGCAGCGCCTGCAGTAATAGCGGCGCCCGCGTGCCACCAGGGCGTGGCGCTGGGCGGAGAAGGGATGGCCATCGGGACAGGCGCAGCGGTACAGGTAGCGGGTCACCTTGCGCCGGTTCACCTCATAGGTGTGGCAGCGATTGGGTGGCAGTTCGTAGACGCCACGCATGATCAGCTGCCATTCCTCGCCGTGGGGCTGGATGCGCGGGCCGAACAATTGATGGGCGACCAGGTGCGCCACTTCGTGGGCGACGGTCTGGCGCAGGAAGTCTTCCTGGTTCTCGCGGTACAGCTGCGGGTTGAAGCGCAGCTTGTTCTCGTCCAGATGGGCGACGCCGGCCTTCTGCCCGCGCAGCTTGAAGCTCACTTCGGGGCGGGGAAACCGGCATTTGAAAAAGTCTTCGGCCTGCAGGTAGCAAGCTTCGACGCGGGCAAGTAGCTGCTCGGGCATAGGGCACTCCGTTGGCGCGGAATTATGCCGCAAAGCAGCCGCTGCCCGAATCCCCGTTCGGCTGGGCGGTTATTTCACCAGGTGGGTGATTTCCTGGTACTCGGGTGTCATGTAGAACTGCCAGTGGAGAATCACCGACACCAGCAACGTCACCAGCACCAGCAAGCCCACGGCCCAGATGGACGTCGCATAGAGCATGCTCTGCTCGCGCTTCATGCGCATGAAGATCGGCACGCCCACATAGAGCAGCACCGTGGAGTAGGCGCAGGCCAGGCCCAGCACCAGAAGTGCCAGCCAGCGGCTCGGATAGAGGCTGGCGAGGCCGGCGATGAACAGGGGTGTGGCCACGTAGGCGACGAAACCGACGCACTGGTTGAAGTTCGGTCGAACCTCGAAGGTGCGCGACATCCAGCGCACGAAAAAGCCCATCAGCGCTACGCCAATCACCGAAGTGAGGTAGAGGCCGATGGCGAGTTGCAAGGCGCTGTCCGGCTGCAATCGCACCACTTCGTCGCGGGCCAGGCTCCAGCCGACTTCGGTGGTGCCGACGTAGAGGCTGAATGCTGGAATCAGGGCGAGCAGCAGCAGGTGGCCGAGGTAGTGGAGGCTGTTCTGGCGTTCCTCGTCGCGGATTTCATCCCAGGCGCGCAGGGGCTGGGTGAAGAGGTTCACGAAGTGGGGAGTCATGGCGGTCTCCTTGCACAGGACACTTTGGATTACCTGCACCTGGCCGCGCAGGTCCTGTGCATATAGAGAGGAGTCGCAAGCGGGGTTTCAGGTTTCTGGCCGAACGGTCATGCGCCATGAAAAAGGCCGCCCCGTGGGCGGCCTTGTCTGCATCAGATAAGCGTCAGCTGGTGTATACCGGCCCCAGGCCGAAGCCCCAGAGGATCACGGCGGAAGCGATCATCGCCACCAGCACCACCAGGCCAACCGCCAGTACCGAGCTGGAAAACAGGAAGCCTTCGTCCTTGGGAATGTTCATGAACGTCGGTATGCCCACATACAGCAGGTAGACCGTGTAGCAGATGGCAAGTGTGCCCACTGTCGCGCCGAACCAAAGGTGCGGGTAGAGCGCCGCGAGGCCACCGATGAACAGCGGGGTCGCGCAGTAAGCGGCGAAAACAATGCATTCGGTGATGCTCGGATTGGCGTCGTAAGTGCGCGCCATCCAGTGGATGAAACCGCCCATGACGGCCACGCCGGCCAGCATCGCCAGGTAGGACATGATGGACATTTGCATTGCGCTGGCCTGGGTGAGCATCACAGGATCGCCCTTGCCCAGTACCCAGCCGACCTGGGTTGTGCCGATATAGGCAGAAATTACGGGAATTGCAGCAAGGATCAGGACGTGGGTGAGGTACATGTGGCCGACGCTTTCGTCTTCGCCACGGATCTCTTGCCACTCTTGATCGGGATGGGTGAAGAGCCCCCAAACGTGGTGGATCATGCTGAACACCTCCTCATTATTATGAGGTCGCCCCCCCAGCGAAGCGCCGGCAGCGCATGGACAGCGCTCACCGGTGCCCGGCCGACCTATGCGACCTTATGTCGCAGTATAGGCAGGCGATTCGTCGGCGCCTTAGAGCGAATCGAAGAATCAGCGTCAGCTGTAATAGCGTTGAAGTATTTCCATGGCCTTGTTGATCGATTGCAGGCGCGAGGTGCTGCCGCCCCGATCCGGATGGTGCTGGCTGACCAGTTGGCGGTAGCGCTGCTTGATCACCGCGAGGCTGAGCGGCTGGCTGCCGCTGTGCAAGCCGAACAGTTCCAGCGCCGCGAGCTTCTCTTCGCTGCCCTGCATGCGGGTCCAGAAGCTGGCCAGTAGCTTTTCCACGTCTTCTTCCGTGGTATCGCGCAGGTTGTTCAGGTCCAGGTAATAGTCGCGCAGTGGGTCCAGTTCGCTGAGGGCGGCGGCGATGCCCGCTTCATGGGGCAGTAGCTGGACGCACAGTGGGCTGATAGCCAGTTGCGCCTTGCCGCTGCCATTCAATTCGTCACGCAGCCGGTAGAGCGCGTTGAAGACCAGGAAGTGCGTGCGGAACAGCACCAGCTTGTCGGTGAGTTCCAGATGCGGGATGTGGGTGGAATGGCGGGCCTTGAGGGCCTGGATCAGTTGATACTCGCTCAGCCCTTCGGGGGCCCCGCTCAAGAGTTCGAGGAGCTGGTCGCTGAGGTCCAGGGCGGGGTCGAGGTCGCTGTTCATCCGCCGGAGCCTAGCACAGCCTGACGATGGGGCTGGGGCCGCACGCGCTTTGTGCGTAAAATAGCCAGCTTTTCGCATTCCCCCCGGATTTCAGAGCACCATGGGCACCCTTTCGGTCAACCAGAACAAACTGCAGAAACGCATCCGCCGCCTGGCCGGCGAAGCCATCGCCGACTTCAACATGATCGAGGAAGGCGACAAGGTCATGGTCTGCCTGTCCGGCGGCAAGGACAGCTACACCATGCTGGACGTGCTGCTGTACCTGCAGAAGGTCGCGCCGATCAAGTTCGAAATCGTGGCCGTGAACATGGACCAGAAGCAGCCTGGTTTCCCCGAACACGTCCTGCCGGCGTATCTGGAATCCATCGGCGTGCCGTACCACATCATCGAAAAGGACACCTATTCGGTGGTGAAGGAGAAGATTCCCGAAGGCAAGACCACCTGCTCGCTCTGCTCGCGCCTGCGTCGTGGCACCCTCTATACCTTCGCTGACGAGATCGGCGCGACCAAGATGGCCCTGGGGCACCACCGCGACGACATCCTGGAAACCTTCTTCCTCAATATGTTCTACGGCGGCACCCTCAAGGCCATGCCGCCGAAGCTGCGCGCCGACGATGGCCGCAACGTGGTGATCCGCCCGCTGGCCTACTGCAACGAAGCCGACATCGAGGCCTACTCCATTCTCAAGGAGTTCCCGATCATCCCGTGCAACCTCTGCGGTTCCCAGGAGAACCTGCAGCGCCAGGTGGTCAAGGAAATGCTCAACGAGTGGGAACGCAAGTCGCCGGGCCGCACCGAGATCATGTTCCGCGCCCTGCAGAACGTGGTGCCTTCGCAACTGGCGGACCGTAACCTGTTCGACTTCGTCAATCTGCGCATCGACGAAACCGCGGCGCCGCGCACGCTGGACGTCGTCAACATCTGACCGTGCCCCTGTAGGAGCGAGCTTGCTCGCGAAGGTTCGCCAGCAAGCTGGCTCCTATAGGGAACCGTTCCGCATCGAAAGGACTCCCCATGCGCGATTACCGCTGGCTCCACGAATACTGCCTGAACCGCTTCGGCTCGGCCGAAGCCCTGGAAGCGCGCCTGCCGCAGTCGCGCGGTGAAGCCGAACTGCGCGCGCTCAGCGATGATCGCTACCTGTCCCTGATGGCGTTGCGCGTCTTTCGTGCCGGCCTCAAACACAGTCTGGTGGATGCCAAGTGGCCGGCGTTCGAAGAGGCCTTCTTCGGCTTCGATCCGCACAAAGTGGTGCTGATGGGCGCGGAGCATCTGGAGCGGCTGATGCAGGACACCCGCTTGATTCGCCATCTCGGCAAGCTCAAGAGTGTGCCGCGCAATGCCCAGTTCGTGCTGGACGTAGCGCGGGAAAAGGGCAGCTTCGGTGCCCTGATCGCCGACTGGCCGGTGACTGATATCGTTGGCCTGTGGAAATACCTGGCCAAGCACGGCAACCAGTTGGGCGGACTGTCGGCGCCGCGCTTCCTGCGGATGGTCGGCAAGGATACCTTCATCCCTACCGATGACATGGTCGCGGCCCTCAAGGCCCAGGACATTATCGACAAGGCCCCCACCAGCCAGAAAGACCTGGCGCAGGTGCAGGCCGCGTTCAACCAGTGGCATGCCGAGAGTGGCCGGCCGCTGTGCCAGCTTTCCACGATGCTGGCCCATACCGTCAATCACTGAGCCGAGGCAGACACCCGGCGTCGGTGGGCAGAGGAGGGGAGCATGTCGGATATCCAGCGTGTAGCCGCAACCATCAAGGCGGCCGAGCGAATCCTGGTGATCACCGGGGCGGGATTGTCGGCGGACTCCGGCTTGCCTACCTATCGGGGACTGGGCGGTCTCTACAACGGTGTGACGGAGGAGGGGTTGCCTATAGAGGAAGCACTCTCCGGGCCGATGCTCCGACGTAATCCCGCACTCTGCTGGAAGTACCTCGCCCAGCTAGGTCGCGCTTGCCTGGGCGCCCGACCCAATGCCGGCCACGAAGCCATCGCTCAGCTGCAGAAGATCAAGCCGGAGTGCTGGGTGCTGACCCAGAACATCGATGGCTACCATCGCCAGGCCGGCTCACCACCGGACCGCCTGATCGAGATCCACGGCGAGCTGTCGCCGCTGTTCTGTCAGTCCTGTGGCGGGGAAAGTCCCGATCTCGCCCGACATCTGGCAGGGGAAATGCCTCCCAAATGCCATGAATGTGGTGGTATTCTCCGTCCACCCGTGGTGCTGTTCGAAGAAATGCTCCCAGAGCAAGCCATCGACAGCCTCTACGCCGAGCTGCGCAAGGGATTCGATGCGGTGATCTCGGTGGGAACCACGGCGAGCTTTCCTTACATCATCGAGCCCGTCCTCCGCACCCGCCAAGCAGGCGGTTTCACTGTGGAAATCAATCCGGCGCTCACCGACCTCAGCCCCGTCGTCGATGTCCACCTCAGAGGAAAGGCCTTAGATGTTTTGCAGGGACTGCTGAGTCACATTTCAGGCGATTAAATTTGCAAATGGGTCTGATAGAAGGCATAGTCGCGCCTTCATCAAAAACTGTCCGACACGGTCGTGCCCATGCTGAAGCGCTTCGCACCCCTCGTGCCTCTCACCTTCGCCCTGTTTCTCGCCGCTTGCGCAGGTAATGTGCAGCAGCAATCCCAGACCCAAACGCAAGCTCCCGTAGCCGACGGCATGCCCGATTCGCTGCTGGCCGACCGCGAGCCTACTGCTCTGGATCTGGCGAACCTCACCGACGATGAGCCCTACCAGATGCCGTCCCTCTCCGACGGCTTGCTGGAGCGTGGCTTCGAGCTGGTGGGTACTCCTTACCGCTTCGGCGGCCGCTCGCTGAAGACCGGCTTCGATTGCAGCGGCTTCGTCGGCTACCTGTTCAAGGAAGAGGCGGGCATCCAGCTGCCGCGTTCCACTCGCGAGATGATCAATCTGGACGCTCCGGTGATCGCGCGCAGCGAACTGCAGCCTGGCGACATCGTGTTCTTCAACAACCGTGGCCGCGGCCGCGTCAGTCACGCCGGCATCTATATAGGCGACGACCAGTTCATTCACTCCAGCAGCAGCCGCAGCGGCGGCGTGCGCGTCGACAGCCTCGATGACCGCTACTGGAAAGCCAGCTACATGGAAGCCAAGCGCGTCCTGGCCATGAACACTACTACTCGGCATCCGCTGCATCGCTGATTCAGCTGGGTTCGAGTCGAAAAGCCGAGGCGGCCCTGAGTGGCCGCCTCGGCTTTTTTGCGCCCGAAGCTTTCTGGAATGCAAAAAACACCGGATTCCGCATACGGTCAGGGAACTTTTTCTGTCCGGGCCTGTAGCTTTCGCTTGCAATATCACTGTGAGATCAGCAAATTAGCGTGCATTCCTCAAGTCAGGACTGACTTGCCATGCTCGCACCGAACCGCCTCGCCATCCTTGCCCTGGCCTCGCTGCTCACCGCTTGCGCGAGCAAGGCGCCTCCGCCTTATTCCCCGCCTGTCGTCGCCACGCCTTCCCAGCAGTTCTCCCCGGCGGCTGAAGATGTGCTGTTCCGCGCCCTCGGCCTGGTGGGCACGCCTTATCGCTGGGGCGGCAATACCCCGGATAGCGGTTTCGACTGCAGTGGCCTTATCGGCTATGTCTATCGTGATGCTGCGGGCATCAGCCTGCCGCGTTCCACGCGCGAACTGATCGCCATGCGCGCGCCGAGCGTCGGCCTCAATGCCCTGCAAAGCGGCGACCTGGTGTTCTTCGCTACCAACGGCGGCGGGCAGGTCAGCCATGCCGGCATCTATGTGGGCGAGGGTCGCTTCGTCCATGCGCCACGCACCGGCGGAACGGTGCGCCTCGACAGCCTGTCGAACAGCTACTGGCAACGCAGCTATCTCAGCGCCAAGCGCGTAATCTTCGACCCACGCTTGGCGCAATCCCACTGAGGCACCCATGACCAACCGCACGCTGAACCTCGATGACGCCCTCTACGGCTACCTCCTCGAGGTTTCGCTGCGGGAGTCACCGTTGCTTGAGCGCCTGCGCGCGGAAACCGCGTCCCTGCCCATGGCGCGCTGGCAGATCGCGCCGGAACAGGGGCAGTTCATGGCCTTGCTGGTGAAACTCACCGGCGCTCGCCGCATCCTCGAAGTGGGCACCTTCACCGGCTACAGCGCCCTGTGCATGGCGACGGAAATGCCGGCTGACGGCCGGGTGGTCTGCTGTGATCTGCCGGGCGACTACAACGCCGTCGCCCTTCGCTACTGGCAGGAGGCTGGCCTTGCCGAGCGCATCCAGCTGCGCCTTGCGCCAGCGCTGAATACGCTGGTCGGCCTGGACGACGGAAGCTTCGACCTGATCTTCATCGATGCTGACAAGAGCAACTATCCCGCCTACCTGGAGGAAGCCCTGCGTCTGGTGCGACAGGGCGGGCTCGTGCTCTTCGACAATGCGCTCTGGAGCGGCCGCGTGCTGGAAACCGAGTCGGACGACGCCGACACCCGTGCCATCCAGGCGCTGAACCTCGCCCTGAAAGCCGATCCGCGCGTCGACCTGTCGCTGCTGCCCGTGGGAGATGGCCTGACCCTCTGCCGCAAGCGTTGAAAGCATGCCTGAACCGATCCGCCTGCCGCCCCAGCCCGACGCCTGCGAACTCTGCGGTCGGCACTCGCCGCTGACCCGCCACCATCTGATCCCCAAGGCCCTGCACGACAAGCCTTACGTGCAGAAGCGCTTCGCTAAAAGCGAGCGCATCACCGCCACACTCTGGGTCTGCCGTCCTTGCCATAACCAGATTCATCGACTTTTCAGCGAGAAGGAACTGGCGTTGACCTTCAACAGCCGCGAAGCACTGCTGGGCGACGAGCGCATGCGTACCTTCGTCGACTGGCTGGCCGGCAAGCCGGCGGGCTTCAATCCGAGGCACTGAAAGGCGGCGATTCTGTGGGATGTGGCGGTGGGACTCTCCAGCGCAGCGCCACCCGCATCACCGCATCAGGCAATAGTTGATGAGTTGCTCCTCGATGCTCTGCTTCTGGCGCAGGAACAGCGCCACCAAAATGCGTGACTCGGGCTCAAGATAGCGATAGAGGATTCGGTACCCGCCGATATGCAACTCGCGGTAGTGGCGAATGCCCAGAAGCGCGGCCTGCTCGCACACTGGAGCGGCCAGTGGATGTGACTTCAAACGCTTTTCTGCGCCCCTGACCAACTCGATCAGTTGCGCTTGCGCTTGTTCGGGACCGTGGTAGGGCGTGAGGTGGTGGATCTGGGCAATCAAGCTTTCTTCGGCTGTCGAGGCGTAAGCGATCTCAATCGTTCTGCTCATCCTGAGCGTCTCCCGATGTTCCTTGGGCCGTGGGGCTGCGCTGCTTGAGTCGTTCAAGCAGGGTGTCACCCGAGATGAGTCGGCCTTCGGAGGCATCGCGGTCGGCGAAGGACAGCAGTTTGATCAGCGCAAGCGCTTCGTCGCGGCGCTGGCGCTCGGCGTAGGACTCGACCACATAGGCGGGCACACCATTCTGGGTGATCACCATGGGCTCGCTGAGGTCCAGCGAGGCAGCATGCTGCTTCAGGTAGCTGATGGTCTGGATTTTCATGGCATCTCCCAGGTGCTGAGCGCGCCACATCCCGGCGGGATGAAGCGACCCAAAGAGCGTGAATCGATCGGTCCGTTTATAGTCTGGATTCAGACTTTCATCAATTGGAAGTCCGGGCCGAAATGGAATGCCGTGCCTAGCGGTGGCGGAAGTGAAAAGCGACTTCCACCCTTGAGATCGATTCGTTGGGAACGCCGGCGTCCGATTTGACGCTACCCCGCGCACCCTCTAACCTTCGCCGCTGCCTCAGGTGCCCCGTGGTTCTGGACTACGGGGTGAAACAGGGAAGCCGGTCCATTCCTTCGAAGAATCCGGCGCTGCCCCCGCAACGGTAGGCGAGTAGAACGCCGCAATCGGCCACTGTGCCCCTGGCATGGGAAGGCGCGGCACGGGAGTTTCGGCTCCACTCGCAAGCCCGGAGACCGGCCTGTCGCAAACAGGGCATCGCGGAGTCATCCGCATGCAGTTCGCTTTGTAGATGTCGCGCGGGTGGCACGACGGAGATTCCTATCTTGATTCGCAAGCCTTTCATCAGGCCGGCGGCGCTTGCGCTGCTCGGCGCTTCTTCTATTTCTCCCTGGCTGGTCGCAGCGCCCTTCACGCTGGACGAGCAGGTGGTCACCGCGACCCGTAGTGAGCGGCCGGTGCGCGCCAGTCTGGCCGCCAGCACCGTGATTGATCGCGAAGAGATCGAGCGCAGCCAGGCGCGCTCGGTGCCTGAGCTTTTGCAAAAAGTGCCGGGCGTGACCCTCAGTAACAACGGTGGACCGGGCAAGAACACTACCGTTTTCCTGCGCGGCAGCGAGTCCGACCACGTCCTGGTGTTGATCGATGGCATCAAGGTGGGTTCGGTGAGCGCCGGCATCACGGCCTTCCAGGACCTGCCGGTAGAACTGATCGAACGCATCGAAGTGGTTCGCGGCCCGCGTTCCAGCTTGTACGGCTCGGAAGCCATCGGCGGCGTCATCCAGATATTCACCCGCAAGGGCGGAACGGGTGGGGCAAAGCCCTGGTTCTCCGCCGGTTATGGCACCCATGACAGCTATGAAGGCAGCGCCGGCGTTTCCGGCGGTGACGACAAGGGCTGGTACAACCTCGGTGTCAGCAGCCAGGACACCGACGGCATCAACTCGCGCCGGCAGGGCAGCGACTATTACGAGCCCGATGCGGACGGCTACCGCAATCTCTCCGGCAGCCTGCGCGCCGGCTATCGCTTCGAGAATGGCCTGGAGCTCGACGGTACGCTGATGCGCGCAAAGGCTCACAACGACTACGACGACATCGACCAGTTCGGCTATTTCCACCCCCTCGGCGGGCACAACGCCAATGCCGACAACCGTCAGGAGTTGCTGGGTGGCCGCGCGCGTTTCAGCCCTGCGGAAATCTGGGACGTGACCCTGCAGGCGGGCCGTAGCGAAGACAAGACCACCAGCGAAACCGACGGCGTCTTCGATGCCCGATTCAATTCCAAGCGCGACAGCGCTTCCTGGCTCAACGACCTGACCCTGGCCGAGGGGCACGTGCTGACCCTGGGCTACGACTGGCAGCGCGACCGCATCAGCAGTTCCACTGCCTTCGACAAGGACTCGCGCCTGAACAAGGGCTGGTTCGCCCAGTACCTGGGTGAGTACGGTCGCCAGGACTGGCAGCTCAGCCTGCGTCGCGACGACAACGAACAATTCGGCACCCACGACACCGGGAATGCCGCCTGGGGCTACGCGCTGACCGACGCAGTGCGCTTCAGCCTGAGCTACGGCACCGCCTTCAAGGCGCCCAGCTTCAACGAGCTTTACTACCCGGGCTACGGCAATCCCGACCTGGATGCGGAAACCTCGGAAAGCTTCGAGGCCGGCCTTGCCGGTCAGCATGGTTGGGGGCGCTGGTCCATCAATGCCTATCGCACCCATGTGGACGACCTGATCGCCTACGATTCCAGCCTTGGCCTTTATGGCGGCCCCAACAACATCGGCAAGGCCCGCATCGACGGCCTGGAGCTGGTAGTGGGTAGCCAGTGGCTGGGTTGGGACTGGAACGCCAACGCCACCTTCCTCGATCCGGAAAACCGTGAGTCGGGCGCCAATTCGGGCAACGATCTGCCGCGTCGCGCGCGGGAAGTCTTCAACCTCGATCTGGACCGTCGTTTTGGTCGCTTCGGGATTGGCGCCACCCTGCATGCCGAAGGGCGCAGCTACAACGACCTGGCCAACCGCGAGCGCGTCGCCGGTTATGCCACGGTGGACCTGCGCGGCGAATACTGGCTGACCGAGGAGTGGCGCCTGCAGGCCAAGGTGACCAACCTGCTGGATGCCGACTACGAAACCGCACTGGACTACAACCAGCCGGGGCAGGCAGTGTTTTTCACCGTCCGTTACCAGGCGCTGTGACGAGGAATATCCGATGACCGAATCTGTAGATCGCGACGCCCGCCACAAGGCCCGCATGCAACGCAAGAAGGCCGTGGTCGACGAGAAGATCGCCCAGGCCCAGGACGAGTACGGCCTGCTGCTGGTGCATACCGGCAATGGCAAGGGCAAGAGCAGTTCGGCGTTCGGCATGGTCGCGCGTGCCCTCGGCCATGGCCTCAAGGTGGGCGTGGTGCAGTTCATCAAGGGCGGCATGTCCACCGGCGAAGAGAGCTTCTTCCGCCGTTTCCCGGAAGAGGTCAGCTACCACGTGATGGGCGAGGGCTACACCTGGGACACCCAGGACCGCCAACGCGACATCGAGAAAGCACGCGCTGCCTGGGCCATCGCCCGTGGCCTGCTGGATGACCCGCAGATCGGGCTGGTGGTGCTGGACGAGCTGAACATCGCCCTCAAGCACGGCTACCTGGAGCTGGGCGAGGTGCTGCGTGACATCGAGTCCCGCCCCGAGCACCAGCATGTGGTCGCCACCGGCCGCGGCGCGCCCCAGGGCCTGATCGACGCCGCCGACACCGTCACCGAGATGGCCATGGTCAAGCACGCCTTCAAGGCTGGTGTGAAAGCCCAGAAGGGCGTGGAGTTCTGATGTCGCGCTCCTGCCCCGCACTGCTGATCGCCGCACCCGCCTCCGGCCAGGGCAAGACCACGGTTACCGCGGCGCTCGCTCGTCTGCACGCCCGCCAGGGCAAGCGCGTGCGGGTGTTCAAGTGCGGACCTGACTTTCTCGACCCCATGATCCTCGCCCGCGCGTCCGGCGCACCGGTCTACCAGTTGGACCTGTGGATGGTGGGTGAGGCGGAAAGTCGCCGCCTGCTCTGGGAAGCGGCCGGCGAGGCCGACCTGATTCTCATCGAGGGGGTGATGGGCCTGTTCGACGGCTCACCTTCCGCCGCCGACCTGGCGCGCCACTTTGGCGTGCCGGTGCTCGGCGTGATCAATGGCGCCGCCATGGCCCAGACCTTCGGCGCCCTGGCCGTAGGCCTGGCCACGTACCAGTCGGACCTGCCCTTCGCCGGCGTGCTCGGCAACCGTGTCGGCAGCCAGCGTCACAGTGACCTGATCCGCGATAGCCTTCCGGACTGGATTCGCTGGTACGGCGCCCTGCCGCGCAGCGCCGATGTGGAGCTGCCCAGCCGCCACCTGGGGCTGGTGCAGGCCGAAGAACTGGCCGATCTGGACGCGCGCCTCGACGCCGCCGCCGATGCCCTGGCCGCCAGCGCCGAAGTAGCCTTGCCGCCGGTGGTGAGCTTCGCCGCGCCCGAGGTCCAGGCAGTCGGTAAAGAGCTGGCCGGTGTGCGCATTGGCGTTGCGCGGGATACCTCCTTCGCCTTCCTCTATCAGGGCAATCTCGACCTGCTGCAGCGACTGGGCGCCGAGCTGGTGTACTTCTCGCCGCTGGCCGATGGGCACCTGCCCGAGGTGGACAGCCTTTACCTGCCCGGTGGATATCCCGAACTGCATCTGCGCCAGCTGGAAGGCAACCGCGCCATGGCCGAGGCCATCCGCGCGCACCATGGGGCCGGCAAGCCGATCCTCGCCGAGTGCGGCGGCATGCTCTACCTGCTCGATGCGCTGACCGACGCGGGCGGAGAAAGCGCCGAACTGGTTGGTCTGCTCTCCGGTCGCGCCACCATGCAAAAGCGCCTGGCGGCCCTGGCGCTGCAGGAAGCGCCGTTGCCGGAAGGCACCCTGCGTGGTCACACCTTCCATCATTCGCTGCTGGATTCCGTTGTGGAACCGCTGGTTCGCGGTCTCTGCCCGAACGACAAACCCGTGGCCGAAGCGGTGTTCCGCAGCGGCCGGCTGACCGCCTCCTACATTCACTTCTACCTGCCGTCCAACCCTCGGGCGGCCGTGGAGCTGTTCCGACCATGAGCGAACACGCCTTCAGCCCGGATGAGCGCGCGGCGGTCTACCGGGCCATCGCCGAGCGCCGCGACATGCGCCACTTCAGCGGCGGCGAGCTAGCCCCCGAGCTGCTTGCGCGCTTGCTGGAGGCGGCCCATCAGGCCCCCAGCGTCGGAATGATGCAGCCCTGGCGTTTTATCCGCATCAGCTCGGGCGAGCTGCGCGAGCGCGTACATGCCCTGGTGGAAGCCGAGCGGGTTCGCACCGCCGAAGCCCTGGGCGAACGCTCGGACGAATTCATGCGGCTCAAGGTGGAAGGCATCCGTGACTGCGCCGAGCTGCTGGTGGCGGCGCTGATGGAGGGCCGCGAAGCCCACGTGTTCGGCCGCCGCACTCTGCCGGAAATGGACCTCGCCTCCCTTTCCTGCGCCATCCAGAATCTCTGGCTGGCGGCTCGTGCCGAAGGACTGGGAATGGGCTGGGTGTCGCTGTTCGATCCGGCCGCCCTGGCGGAGCTGCTGGGCATGCCGGAGGGGAGCAAACCTGTTGCGGTGCTCTGCCTGGGCCCGGTGAACGCGTTCTATCCGGCCCCGATGCTCGCACTGGAGGGTTGGGCCGAGCCACGGCCATTGGCTGAACTGGTTTTCGAGAACCAATGGGGGCAGCAACCTTGAGTCTTGGATTCCTGACCCTCGGCGCTGTCGCGCTGGATGCCCTGTTCGGTGAACCGACGGGCTGGCACCCGCTGGTGGCCTTCGGCAAATTCGCCAATCGCCTGGAGCGCCGTTTCAATCCCGGCGGACGGGGTTGGCGCAGCCACGGCGTCACGGCCTGGGTGCTGGCGGTGATGCCGCTTACCTTCGGCGCCTGGCTGCTCGCGGAACTGCCCTATGTGGGGTGGCTGGTGGGCGTGATCGCGCTGTATGCCGCCATTGGTCTGCGCAGCCTCAACGAGCATGCCGAGCCGGTGGCCAGTGCTCTGCAGGCCAGCGACCTGCCGGAAGCGCGCAAGCGCGTGGGATACATGGTCAGCCGCGAAACCCGTGAGCTGGACGAGTCCGCCGTGGCTCGCGCCGCCACCGAGTCCGTGCTGGAGAACGGCAGCGACGCGGTGTTCGCCGCGCTGTTCTGGTTTGCGGTCGCCGGTGCGCCGGGCGTGGTGCTCTATCGCCTGTCCAATACCCTGGACGCCATGTGGGGCTACCGCAACGAACGCTTCGAACGCTTCGGCTGGGCTGCGGCCCGTATCGACGACGTGCTCAATTACATCCCGGCGCGGCTGGTGGCCCTGACCTATGCATTGCTCGGCAAGACCGCGCTGGCCTTGCGCTGCTGGCGCCGACAGGCACCCCGCTGGGACAGCCCCAACGCCGGTCCGGTGATGGCTGCCGGAGCCGGTGCCCTGGGCGTGGCCTTGGGTGGCCCGGCGGTCTATCACGGCGTGCCGCATGAACGTCCTGTGCTGGGTGAAGGGCCGCAGGCGCGTGCCGAGGACATCCGCCGCGCCATGGACCTGGTGCGCCAGGGCGTGATGCTCTGGCTGGCGGTGCTGATCATTGGAGGCTGGCTCCTTGCTTGAACATGGCGGAAGGCTGCGCGCAGCGGCGCGGCGTTATGGCATTGCCGAGGCCGATTGGCTCGACCTTTCCACCGGCATCGCGCCTTATGGCTGGGAGCTGCCGGCCGTTCCGGCTGCGGCCTGGGCGCGCCTGCCCGAACTGGATGATGGTCTGGAAGACGCGGCACGGCGCTATTACGGCTGCCAGTCACTGCTGCCGGTGGCCGGTTCCCAGGCGGCGATCCAGGCCTTGCCGCGCCTGCGCGAGCGCAGCCGGGTCGGGGTGATCTCGCCCTGCTATGCCGAGCATGCCCATGCCTGGCGCCGCGAAGGTCATGAACTGGAAGAACTGGATGCGAACATCGCCGAGGGTGAGCTGGAGCATTTCGATGTGCTGCTGGTGGTCAATCCGAACAATCCCACCGGCCAGCAACTGAATCCGCAAACCCTGCTGGACTGGCGCGCGCGCCTTGCCGAACGGGGCGGCTGGCTGTTGGTGGACGAAGCTTTCATGGACTGCACGCCGCAGCACAGCCTGGCGAGCCATTGCCCGTTGCCGGGGCTGGTGGTGCTGCGATCCTTCGGCAAGTTCTTCGGACTGGCGGGAATCCGCCTGGGTTTCGTCCTGGCCGAGGCTTCGCTGCTGGATCGACTCAACGAATGGCTCGGCCCCTGGACCGTCAGCGGCCCGGCACGTTCCCTGGCCAAGTCGCTCTTGCAGGATGAAGCGGGGCAACTCGCCCAACGGCAATCCCTGCTGCGCGATGGTCGGCGCCTGGAAGCGCTGCTGCGGGATTGCCGCCTGCCTCCTTCGGGCGGCACTGCCCTGTTCCAGCGCGTGGTCCGTGACGACGCCCAGGGCCTGCACGAATTCCTCGCCGCTCGCGGCATCCTAACCCGGCTATTCACTTCAACGCCCAGCCTGCGTTTCGGCCTTCCTCCGGATGAAGCCGGCTGGGCGCGTCTGAATCGGGCCCTGATCGATTTTTCCAAGGAGCGCCCATGACCACCCTGATGGTGCAGGGCACCACCTCCGATGCCGGCAAGAGCACCCTGGTGACGGCCCTGTGCCGCTGGCTCAAGCGCCAGGGCGTTGCGGTCGTGCCCTTCAAGCCGCAGAACATGGCGCTGAACAGCGCGGTGACCGCCGACGGTGGCGAAATCGGCCGTGCACAGGCGGTGCAGGCCCAGGCCTGTGGATTGCCGCCGCATACCGACATGAACCCGGTGCTGCTCAAACCCAATACCGATGTCGGCGCCCAGGTGATCATCCACGGTCGCGCCGTCACCAGCATGAATGCCGTCGCCTATCACGACTACAAGAAGGTCGCGATGGCGGCGGTGCTGGAGTCCCATCAGCGCCTGGTTGGCCAGTATTCCGTGGTGATGGTCGAGGGAGCCGGCTCCCCGGCCGAGATCAACCTGCGTGCTAACGACATCGCCAACATGGGCTTCGCCGAAGCGGTGGACTGCCCGGTGATCCTGGTGGCCGACATCGATCGCGGTGGTGTATTCGCCCATCTGGTGGGCACCCTGGCGCTGCTGTCGGAGAGCGAACAGGCACGAGTGAAGGGCTTCGTCATTAACCGTTTCCGGGGCGATATCGCCTTGCTCGAGCCAGGTCTCGATTGGCTCGAACAGCGCACCGGCAAGCCGGTGCTCGGCGTATTGCCTTATCTCACCGACTTCCACCTGGAAGCCGAAGACGCCATCGACCAGCGCCAGTCCGCCAAGACGGGCGATGTGCTGCGGGTGGCGGTGCCGGTGCTACCGCGCATCAGCAACCATACGGACTTCGATCCGCTGCGCCTGCACCCTCAGGTACAGCTCACCTTCGTCGGTCCCGGCCAGCCCATTCCGCCTGTGGACCTGATCATCCTGCCCGGCTCGAAAAGCGTGCGTGCCGACCTCGCACGGCTGCGCGAGCACGGCTGGGACCAGGCGCTGCAACGCCACCTGCGTTATGGCGGCAAGGTGCTGGGCATTTGCGGCGGCTTCCAGATGCTCGGCCGCACCGTCGCCGACCCCCACGGCTTGGAAGGGCCGGCAGGGGAGAGCGCCGGTCTTGGGCTGCTGGATATCGACACGGTGCTGGAGCCGGAGAAGCAACTGCGCAATGTCGCCGGGCACCTGCTGCTGGAAGACGCGGCGGTGAGCGGTTACGAAATTCACGCCGGCGTCACCACCGGGATTGGCCTCGAAACGCCCATGGTCGTGCTGGATGGCGGTCGCACCGATGGTGCCCGCAGTGCCGATGGCCAGGTCATGGGCACCTACCTGCACGGTTTGTTCGAGTCCTCCGCTGCCAGTGCCGCCATACTCCGCTGGGCCGGTCTCGCCGCTGTCCAGTCGGTGGACTACAAAGCACTGCGCGAGCGCGATATCGACCGTCTGGCCGACCAGGTGGAACAGCACCTGGATACCGGGAGGCTGCGATCACTGTGCGGACTGTCCTTGTAGGAGCCAGCTTGCTGGCGAGCCTTCGGATTACCCTTCGCCAGCAAGCTGGCTCCTACAGACATGTCTTACGACTCAGAAGGTTTACCGATGCCTGAACTCATCCTCGGCGGCGCCCGCTCCGGCAAGAGCCGGTTGGCGGAGAAGCTTGCCGTTGAAAGTGGCCGCAAGGTCATCTACATCGCCACCAGCCAACCGCTGGACGGTGAGATGAGCGCTCGCGTCGCTCATCATCGGGCCCGTCGTCCGGAGCATTGGGGCCTGGTGGAAGAACCGCTGGAGCTTGCCCGCGTGCTACGCGAAAACGCCGCCGCTGATACTTGCCTGCTGGTGGACTGCCTGACCCTCTGGCTGACCAATCTGCTGATGCTGGACGACCCGGCGCGGCTGGACGAAGAACGCGAAGCTCTGCTCGGCTGCATCGCCACGCTGCCCGGCCGCGTCCTGCTGGTGAGCAATGAAACCGGCCTGGGCGTCGTACCCCTGGGCGAACTGACCCGTCGCTATGTCGACGAAGCTGGCTGGCTCCACCAGGCCCTGGCCGAACGCAGCGAGCGGGTGATCTTCACCGTCGCGGGCCTGCCCATGATCCTCAAGGGAGATTCCCTATGACTCCGCTGCACTGGTGGCAGGCGCCCTGCCAGCCGCTCGACCCCATCGCCCGCGCCAAGGCCCAGGCCCGCCAGGACCAACTGACCAAGCCCCGCGGCGCCCTCGGCCAGTTGGAAGACCTGGCCATTACCCTTGCCGCCCAGCAGGGTCGCGAACGGCCGTGCATCGCTCGTCCCTGGTTTGCGGTCTTCGCGGGTGATCACGGTGTGGTGGAGGAGGGCGTGTCCGCCTATCCACAGGCAGTGACCGGCGAGATGCTGCGCAACTTCGTCCGAGGCGGCGCCGCCATCAGCGTATTGGCCAAAAGCCTCGACGCCACCCTGGAACTGGTGGACCTGGGCACCGCACTGCCGCTGGAGCCGCTGCCGGGTGTGCTGCACCTGCATGTCGGGGCCGGTACGGCGAACTTCGCCCGTGAGCCGGCGATGACCGCCGCCCAGTGTCTGATCGCCCTGCAAGCCGGTCGCACCAGTGTCGAGCGCGCCGTGGGCGCCAGCGCCGACCTTTACGTCGGCGGCGAAATGGGCATTGGCAACACCACCACTGCCAGCGCCCTGGCCTGTGCCCTGTTGGGATTGCCGGCCACTGCGCTGGCTGGCCCCGGTACCGGCCTCGATGGCAAGGGCGTGGCCCACAAGATTCAGGTCATCGAACACGCCCTGGCGTTGCATCGCGATGGCTGCGACAGCCCGCAGGAAACCCTGCGCCGCCTGGGTGGTTTTGAAGTGGCCGCGCTGACCGGTGCCTACCTGGCTTGTGCCCAATTGGGCCTTCCGGCACTGGTGGACGGCTTCATCTGCAGCGTGGCGGCGCTTTGTGCCGTGCGCCTGAACCCCGCCTGCCGCGAGTGGCTGCTGTTCTCCCATCGCTCCGCCGAGCCGGGTCACGTTGCCGTGCTCGAGGCGCTGGAAGCGCAACCCCTGCTGGACCTGGGCCTGCGCCTGGGTGAGGGCAGCGGTGCCGCCATCGCACTACCGCTGTTGCGCCTGGCGTGCGAACTCCATGGCGGTATGGCGACTTTCGCTGAAGCGTCGGTTTCGGATCGGCCGGAATGAAGCTCGACCTCCTTCGTCACGGTGAAACCGAACGCGGCGGCGGCTTTCGCGGCAGCCTCGACGACGCCCTGACCGATACCGGTTGGGTGCAGATGCGCGCGGGTGTCACCGGTGCTGGCCCCTGGGACGTGTTGGTGAGTTCGCCCCTGCAGCGCTGCGCTGCGTTCGCCCGCGAACTGGTGCAGCAACTTGGCCTGCCTCTGCATTTCGACGCCGACCTGCGCGAGTTGCACTTCGGCCTGTGGGAAGGCCGCAGCGCAGCCGAGTTGATGGAAGGACATGCCGAGGGACTCGGTCTGTTCTGGAACGATCCCTACAGCTTCACCCCACCGGAAGGCGAAACCCTGCTGGACTTCGAGGCACGTGTGTTGGCTGCGGGTGAGCGCCTGCTGGAGCGCTTCGCCGGAAAGCGGGTGCTGCTGATCACCCACGGTGGCGTGATCCGCATCCTGGTGGCCCGTGCCCGGCAATTGCCGCGTACCGGTCTGATGCAAGTGGAAGTGGCCCATGGCGAGTTGTTCCGCCTGAGCTTCGACGAACACGGCCTGCGGGAGCGTCCATGACGCCCCTGCTGATCGCCCTGCAGTTTCTCACTCGCCTGCCAGTGCGCCTGCCGGGCATGCCCGAGCCGGAGCAGATCGGCCGCTCGTTGCTCTGGTATCCCTTGGTCGGTGTGCTGATCGGCGCACTGATGCTGGGTGGCGCCTGGTTGCTGGACGGGCGTCCGCCGCTGTTGTCAGCCGCCCTGTTACTGGCGCTCTGGGTCGGCTTGTCGGGCGGCCTGCATCTGGACGGACTGGCTGACACGGCCGATGCCTGGGTCGGTGGCTACGGCGACCGCGAACGCACCCTGACGATCATGAAGGACCCGCGCAGCGGTCCCATCGCAGTCGTGGTGCTGGTAGTGGTGCTGTTGCTCAAGTTCGCCGCGCTGGCAACGCTGTTGGATGCCGGGCAACTGCTGCCCCTGCTGCTGGCGCCCTGGCTGGCGCGCGGCATGCTGCCGCTGCTGTTCCTCACCACCCCCTACGTGCGTCCTGGCGGCCTTGGGCAGGCGATTGCCGAGCACCTGCCGCGCCAGGAACTGCCCGTGTGGTTGGGTGGGCAGGCGGTGATGATTCTGTTGCTGGGCTGGGTGGCGTGGATCGCGCTGGCGGCGGCGCTGGTGCTGTTCGGCTGGTTGCGTGGGCGGTTCATGCAGCGGCTGGGCGGGACGACTGGGGATACGGCGGGGGCGCTGGTGGAGTTGGTGGAGGTGGGGGTGTTGGTGGCGATTGCGTTGGCCTGAAAACTCCCTCACCCCTAGCCCCTCTCCCAGAGGGAGAGGGGAACTGACCGTGCATTGCCGGTAGTACGGAGCTGTCGGGATCTCCGTGGTTTCAGCCAAGTCACCCCTCGCCCTTAGGGAGAGGGGCCGGGGGTGAGGGAGCAGAGCGTGTGGCTTGGTAGATCGCCTCAAGCACCGCGTCCGTCTGTTGCAAAACATCGTGGTTCCAGAAACGCAACACGCGGTAGCCATTAGCCTTGAGCCAGGCATCACGTCTGGCATCCAGGGCACTCTCCAGATGTTGGCCACCGTCGACTTCAATGATCAGTTTGCAGTCATGGCAATAGAAGTCGGCAAAGTAGGGGCCCAGCGGTTGCTGCCGGCGGAATTTCAAGCCGGATAGCTGGCGATTGCGCAGATGCCGCCATAGCCGTTGCTCCGCATCCGTCTGCCCCACCCGAAGCTGTCGCGCAAACTTGAGCCTTTCCATGATCATCCCTGTCGTACTGGAAAGGCTCGATTGTCTGAGGAGCATCGCTAGGAGTTTTCCCAAAAGCTCCGCTGACTCGCCTTATTTCACTCAAACACAAAATGCTCCCCCGCCAGCCCCATCGCCGAGTCCGCCGGTTTCAGCATTGCCGCCGCGTGCCCCTTGGCGCGGGGTAGCAGGCGGGCGAAGTAGAAGTCGCTGGTGGCCAGTTTGGCGCGGTAGAACTCGGCGGATTCCGAACCGCCTTCGCGCAGCCGTACGCGAGCCGCGCGCTCCTGCAGGGCCCAGGAGTAGGCAAGGGCGGCATAGCCGGCGTACATCAGGAAGTCATGGCTGGCGGTTCTGACCAGGTCGCGATCCTTGCGGGCGCGCAGGGCGATGCGCAGGGTCAGCCAGCCGTTTTCGCAGCGGGGCTTTGTAGTTGGCATGGTGACCTCGGCGTACGGTGATGGCCCGGTTTATACGGGGCGGGCAGCGCGGGGGCCTTGGCAGCGGCTACGACAACTTCTGGCAGTTGGGACAATCACCGGCTGCCAGAGAGCGTCGGCGATTGACGCTCGGGCAGTTGCGGGTATATACACGTAACCCATGTTGCCGACCCAATGCCTCTGTACCAAGCTGCGCCGTGCCACGCGAAGCGTGACCCGACTCTACGACGATGCCCTGGAGGGCGTCGGGGTGAATGTCGCCCAGTATTCGCTGTTGAAGAACCTGGCGCGGCTGGATCAGCCCAGCATCACCAGCCTGGCAGAAGCCTTGGGGCTGGATCGCAGTACGTTGGGGCGCAATCTCAAGGTGCTCGAAGGCAAGGGCCTGGTGCAGTTGGAGGGTGGCGAGGACCAGCGCAATCGACTGGTTTCGCTGACCGCTGCCGGCCAGGCCAGCCTCGATGAGGCGCTGCGGGCCTGGGAGCAGGTGCAGGTGCAGCTAGGGCAACGCATAGGACTGGAGAAGCGGGCGGCGCTGATGGCGCTGCTGGATGATCTGGAACACATCACCTGATTATTTCGCTGAAAAGCGGGTATGTACCCGTAAAGGACTTTTTTATGACATCGGTATGGCGTACGAGTGGCTGGGTACTTCTGGGGGCGTCTCTGATCCTGGCGCTATCCCTGGGAATTCGACATGGCTTTGGCCTGTTCCTGGCGCCGATGAGCAGCGAGTTCGGCTGGGGGCGGGAGGTGTTCGCGTTCGCCATCGCCCTGCAGAACCTGATCTGGGGTCTGGCGCAGCCCTTTACCGGCGCGCTGGCCGACCGTTTCGGCGCAGCCAAGACGGTGATCGTCGGTGGCGTGCTTTACGCCGTGGGCCTGGTGCTGATGGGGTTCTCCGATTCGGCCCTGTCGCTGTCGTTCAGTGCTGGCCTGCTCATTGGTATCGGCCTGTCGGGCACTTCGTTCTCGGTGATCCTCGGTGTAGTGGGGCGCGCGGTGCCGATGGAGAAGCGCAGCATGGCCATGGGTATCGCCGCTGCCGCCGGCTCCTTTGGCCAGTTCGCCATGTTGCCCGGCACTCTCGGTTTGATCGGCTGGCTTGGCTGGTCGTCCGCGCTGCTGGCGCTGGGCCTGCTGGTGGCGCTGATCGTGCCATTGGTTGGGCTGCTCAAGGACAATCCGCCGCCGCCCCAAGCCCATGAGCAGAGCCTGGGCGAAGCCCTGCGCGAGGCGACGTCGCATAGTGGTTTCTGGCTGTTGGCACTGGGCTTCTTCGTGTGCGGTTTCCAGGTGGTATTCATCGGCGTGCACCTGCCGGCCTACCTGGTGGACCAGCATCTGCCGGCTTCAGTGGGCACCACGGTGCTGGCGCTGGTGGGGCTGTTCAACGTGTTCGGCACCTACATCGCCGGGTGGCTCGGCGGCCGTCATGCCAAACCGAAGCTGCTCACCGCGCTGTACCTGTTGCGCGGTGTGGTGATCGTAGCCTTCGTCTATTCGCCGTTGAGCATCTGGAGCGCCTATGCCTTCGGCATGGCCATGGGGCTGTTGTGGCTGTCCACCGTTCCCCTGACCAACGGCACAGTCGCGACCCTGTTTGGCGTGCGCAACCTGTCGATGCTCGGTGGTATCGTCTTCCTGTTCCACCAGCTCGGCGCCTTCCTCGGCGGTTGGCTGGGGGGCTACCTCTATGACCACACGGGTAGTTACGAACTGGTATGGCAGATCTCCATCTTCCTCAGCCTGCTGGCCGCCGTCCTGAACTGGCCGGTTCGCGAGCAGCCGGTGGCGCGGCTCCAGCCCGCCGGAGCTGCATGAGTCTGCGCCTGGGCTGGGCGCTTGGCGCCCTGCTGTTCACCCTGCTGCTGGCCCTGGGCTGGTGGGGCTGGCAACAGGGCGGGCTGGCGCTGATGCAATTGGGCATGAGCCTTTGCTGATTGATCGGCGAGGAGGCTCGCAGTAGCGTAAGCGGATCACTCGACCTGTGCCGGAGTCCGCCATGCAAGCCTCGCCCTTCCTCTTCCTGTCGCTTGCCTTGTTCGGCAGCCAGGTCATGGCTGCCGAGTGCCCTTCATTGCTGCAGCACGAGCTGCCGCAACTTCGTTCGAAGAACAGCATCGACCTTTGCCAGCGTTTCGCCGGCAAACCGCTGGTGATCGTCAATACGGCCAGCCACTGCGGCTTCACTCCGCAGTTCAAGGGGCTGGAAGCCCTCTATAAGCGCTACAAGGATCAGGGCCTGGAAGTGCTTGGCGTGCCCTCGGACGATTTCAAACAGGAAGCCGCCACTACCGAGGAAACCGCCAAGGTCTGCTACGTCAACTACGGTGTGACCTTCGCCATGACCCAGCCGCAGCACGTCACCGGAGACGAGGCAACGCCGCTCTACAAGGAACTGATCGCCCAGTCCGGGCAGAAACCACGCTGGAATTTCTACAAGTACGTGGTGGACCGGCAGGGTAAGGTGATCGCGCATTTCTCCAGCCTGACCAAGCCCGACGACCCGGACCTGCTGAAAGCCGTGGAGCAGGCGCTGGCTAGCCAGCCTTGATCGGCAAACATGAATAAGCCCGGACGAGTCCGGGCTTATTCTTGGCGCTGAGTCCCGCTTAGAAGCGGTAGGTCAGCTGCGCACCCAGGCCGTGGGCGCTGTTCTGGAAGGTGGCGCGGTAGGCCCCCTTGGACGCGCTGACCTGGTTGATGTCGGCGTCATCTTCCTTCAGGTAGGAGTAGGCCACGTCGACGGTCACGTCGTCATTGGGGCTCCAGGCGGCGCCCAGGCTGAAGATCTTGCGGTCGTTGGTGGGGATGCGCGGCGACCGGTGCTCGTTGCGGGCCGGGGACTGGTCGTAGGCCAGGCCGGCGCGCAGGGTCCACTGCTGGTTCAGCTTGTAGGCGGCACCGATAGCGTAGGACCAGGTATCGCGCCAGTCCTGCTCTTCGACGATGGCGCCGAGGGCAGGAGCCAGCAGGCCGCGAACGCCCTCGTTGTCCACCCTGATTTCTTCCAGCCGGCTCCAACGGGTCCAGGTGCTGCCGGCATACAGGGTCCAGGCGTCGTTCAGGTCGTGGGTGACGGAGAAGTCGACCGATTCCGGGGTTTCCAGGTCCAGGGAGGCGTCGTACTTGCCGGCGGAGCTGGCCAGTACCGGGCCGCTGCCGGAAACGGTGGTATCACCTTTCAGCTTGTAGTCCACCTTGGAGTGGTAGGTCAGGCCGAAGCGGGTGCGCGGGTCCAGCTCGAAGAGGATGCCGGCGTTGAAGCCCAGCGCGGTGTCGTCGCCCTTGACCTTCACGCGGCCATCGGTGCGGCCCGGGGACAGCGGGTTCAGCACAGAAGAGGTCAGTTCACCGTCGATGCGGTTGATGGTAGGGCCGAAACCAACGGACAACTGGTCGTTGATGCGATAGCTGACGGTGGGCTGCAGGGTGATTACGCGTACTTCGCTCTTGTCGCCGTAGTAGCGGCCGGCGAAGCCGGTTTCGTAGTCGGTGATCAGGCCGAAGGGCACGTACATGCCGAGGCCGAAGGTCCAATTGTCATCGATCGGCTTGACGTAATAGCCCATGGGCACGCCCACGGTGGGAACCATGTCGCCATCGTTGCTGCCACCGAAGGTGCCGCGAGCGTCGTCGATATCGGTCTTCGCGAAAATAGCGGCGGCGCCGACGCTGACCTGCTCGCGCTTCAGCCGCGACATGCCGGCAGGGTTGCCGTACACGGTGGTGGCGTCGTCGGCCGAGGACGAACGGCCGGCGAAGGCGGTACCCATGCCGCTGACGCTTTGCTCGTTGAGGGCGAAACCCGCCGCCAGGCTGTAGCTGGAAGCGGCGCTGACGGCCAGGGCAAGGGCGGTCTTGAAGACTCTGCTTATCACGGTGAACTCCTGAACGATGGTGCAAAGGCCGGCACGCTAACAGGATTCCCCCGACCTGGCCAGCCTGGAAAAGTGCGGCAATATGTCTTGTAAGATTGTCGAACAAAAGGCAAAACGATGGCATTTTCGCCGATCGTGCAGAGCGCCTGGTACGCTTGTTCCTGACTGATTGGTCAGTGATCAGGCCACCTGGCAGAGTGCGCCGACATGGCGTTGCCAGGCGTCGATGAACTCACGGGGACTGCCGTCAGGCTGGAAGACCTGGCGCCAGATCATGGCCATGCCGATCAGGTCATCCGCGGGGGGCAGGACCAGAACGGTCGATTCCACCAGCATCCAGGCGATGGCGGTGGCGTAGCGCAGGTTGACGATCAGTTCCAGGTGGGGGGCGGTGAGAAAGGCATGTTGACTGGCCAAGCCGCGTACCTGACTGGCGAGCTCCGGGTCATGGGCGAGATGCTGGTCCCAGAGCTGCTGATGGCGTTCATCGCTGATGCGATAGAGGCCGCGGCCGGCGCGGCCATCCAGGGCGGCACCGAGGGCGGATTGGCAGGCGGCGGCGCCCAGCAGCAGACTCTCGGCGGTGGAGGAGGGACGCTGCAGGTAGAGCAGCGTCGGGCGTATCACGTGCTGGCGGAGATCGCTGGCGGCAATTCCCATATGGCCCTCGCGAAAGGTGCCGGCGGGGCCGGGGCGTTTTGGCAGCTTCTCATCGTTCTCGGAAAGAGCCCCACCGGGAGCGGAGTTAGCCGCTCGATTTGAAGTCTAGTGCGATATTCCCGCTGTAAAGGACTGTTTTTAAACTGTTTCAGGCTTCTGGTTATTGTCTATATAGCTGCCTGTGATTAAAAAACAGCCAGCCGGGGAGGGCCGCGACGTCCCTCGCCGACTGGGATTCGGGGCCTATTCGCCGGTGGCGAGAGGCCGCGAAGGCTGGGTGATCCACTCGCTCCAGGAGCCGGCGTAGAGCCGTGCCAGGGGGTAGCCGGCGAGGCTGAGGGCGAACAGGTTGTGGCAGGCCGTGACACCCGAGCCGCAGTAGGCCACCAGATCATCCAGAGGACGATCGCCGATCAGGGCGGCGAAACGCTGCTTGAGGGCCTCGGCGGGGAGGAAGCGACCATCGCTGCCCAGGTTGTCGGTGAAGGCGGCGCACTGGGCGCCCGGGATATGGCCGGCCACAGGGTCGATGGGCTCCACTTCACCCTTGAAGCGGGGGAGTGCGCGGGCATCCAGCAGGGTCAGGTTCGCATTGCCCAGGCGTTGCTGAAGGTCGTCGGCGTCTACCAGCAGGCTCGCGTCCGGCTGACCGGAGAAGCTACCTGGCTGCACCGACGGTGTTACGGCTGTCAGTGGCAGTTCCGCGTCGCGCCAGGCCTTGAGACCGCCATCCAGCAGGTACACGCCATCACGTTTGCCCAACCAGGCCAGCAGCCACCAGGCGCGCGCGGCGAAGGCGCCGGGGCCATCGTCGTAGAGCACGATGGTGCTGTCGGCGGTGATGCCCCAGTCGCGCAGTTTGGCAGCCAATGTCGTTGGGTCCGGCAGCGGATGGCGACCGGTCACGCCTCGCGTAACGGGGCCGGACAGGTCGCGCTCCAGGTCGGCGAAGCGGGCCTTGGGAACGTGGCTCTCGTTGTAGCTGCGCTGGCCGTAGGCCGGATCGTCGAGGGAGAAGCGGCAGTCGAGGATGATCAGGCCCGGTTCATCCTGGCGGGCACTGAGTTGGGCAGGGCTGATGAGCTGTGCGAGCGACATGGCGGGGTCCTTGTCGTGACCGTTGTTGTGGCAAGCATCATAAGGACGCCTGCACGGGCTGTCGCGCGCAATCGGCGGCGGCGCGCAGCCCGCGCCGCCCGTGGGGTCAACGGCAGAGGGCACGCAGGCGCTGGAAGCCCGCATCGAGGTCGGCGATGAGGTCGTCCGGATGCTCCAGGCCGATGTGCAGGCGTATCAGCGGGCCGTTGGCCTTCCAGGTGGTCGCGCTGCGATGGGCGCTGGGGTTGGTCAGCAGGATCAGGCTTTCGAAGCCGCCCCAGCTGAAGCCCATGCCGAACAGGTGCATGCCGTCGAGCATGGCGCGCACGGCCTGCTCCGGCATGGCCTTGAGCATTACCCCGAACAGGCCGCAAGCGCCGCTGAAGTCGCGCTTCCACAGCTCGTGACCGGGGGCGCCGGGCAGCGCCGGGTAGAGGATGCGTTCCACTTCCGGCTGTTCTGCCAGCCACTGCGCGACCTTTTCCGCATTGCGCTGGTGGCGTTCCAGGCGCGTGGACAGGGTGCGCAGGCCGCGCAGGGCGAGGTAGGCGTCGTCTGCACTGACCGACAGGCCGAGCTGCTTGTAGAAGCCGCGCACCTGCGGGAACAGCGCTTCGGTGGTCATGATCACGCCCATCAATACGTCCGAATGGCCGACGATGTACTTGGTCGCGGCATGGATGGAAATGTCCACGCCGTGTTTGAAGGAAGCGAAGTGCACCGGCGTGCCCCAGGTGTTGTCGAGCATCACCAGGGCACCATGGGCATGGGCAACCTCGGCAATGGCCGGTACGTCCTGCACTTCGAAGGTCAGCGAGCCGGGCGATTCGAGGAACACCACGCGGGTGTTGGGGCGAATCAGTTCGGCAATGCCGCCGCCGATCAGCGGGTCGTAGTAGGTGGTCTCGATGCCGAAGCGCTTGAGGGTTTCGTCACAGAAGGCGCGAGTCGGGTCGTACACCGAATCGGTCATCAGCAGGTGGTCGCCGGGCTTGAGGGTTGCCAGTAAGGCAGTGGTGAGCGCGCTCAGGCCGCTGGGGGTGAGCATCGCGCCGAAGGCGCCTTCCAGTTCGGCCAGGGCGGTTTCCAGCGAACGGGTGGTGGGGTTGCCGTGGCGGCCGTAGGTATTGAGGGTGCCGTTCTGCGCATGCAGGGCTTCCACGCTGGGGAAGAGCAGGGTGGAGGCACGGTAGACCGGAGTGTTGACGGTGCCGCCGACCCGGCCCCGTTCGCGGCCTTCGTGGGCCAGGAGTGTTTCGAGGTGCAGCTTGCGGTCGTCCACCTGATGTTTCCTCAGATTCCGAATAGCGAAAAGTATGCGACGCCTGCCTGGTGATCGCGGCGTCTGGAGTGGAAAAAAGATTACGGCTGGCGGCGGGGAATTTCTTTGCTTTGATTGGCGAGCTTTGCAGGATTGGTAGAAATAAAATCCACTTTAATGGCTATAGGTGGAAATAATTTTCGGATGCTGCGCCTAACTGGAAATTCGTTCTTCGAGTTACACGGCCAGGTGCCCGAGCGGCAGTGCCGTGGTGTGCTTGATCACCTCCATCGCGAAGCCGGAACTCACATCGGACAGGTCGGCCACGCGGATCAGGCGTTTGTACACCGCGTCGTAGCCCTTGATGTCCGGCACCACGATCTTCAGCAGGTAGTCGACGTCGCCGGTCATGCGGTAGATCTCGACGATCTCGGGAATGTCGCGGGTGCCTTCGATGAACTGGCGGGTCCAGTCATCGCTGTGACGGCTGGTGCGGATGGTGACGAAGACCGTGACGCCGAGGTCGAGCCGCTCGGCATCGCAGAGCGCCACCTGCTTGCGGATCACCCCGTCCTCACGCAGCTTCTGCAGGCGTCGCCAGCAGGGCGTGGGGGAAAGATTCACCGCCTCGGCGAGTTCCGCGAGGGAGATGGAGGCGTCCTGCTGCAGGAGGTCGATGATCTGCAGATCTTTCTTGTCCATGGGGTTGGGTCCGTGGCGAAGGTGTTTGGTCAGGAGGCTGGCGGGCCGAGTGTGTCGAAACGATGACAATCGGCATCATAAGGTCACCCGTGCATGAAGTCGCGCCGGGAAAAGATGGGAGAGCTCGATGCCAAGCCTGCAAATTCTGAGTGAACGTGCCTCGCTGATCCGCCGCCTGGGCGTGATCCTGGGGACCTTGTCGGTGGTCCTCTACTACTGTTGCAAGGTGCTGCTACGCGCGCTGATGAAGCGCCTCGACCGCGCCTGCGTGGACCGCTATACCCGTGCCATGTCGCGCCTGCTGCTGCGCCTGGTGCGCATGGATCTGTCGGTGCACGGTGCGATACCCGACTTCAACGACGGTCGCCGCTACCTGATCCTCTGCAGCCATTCCAGTCACTACGACATCCCGGCCAGCTTCGTCGCGTTGCCGGGGTCGATCCGCATGCTGGCCAAGAAGGAGCTGTTCCGCATTCCCTTCCTCGGCCCGGCCATGCGTGCGGCGGAATTCCCATCCATTGACCGGCACAACCGTCGCCAGGCCCTTGCCGACCTGGAGACCGCCCGGCGCATGATGGAAAGCGGCATTGTCCTCTGGGCTGCACCTGAGGGCACCCGGTCCGCCGATGGCCGCCTGTTGAAGTTCAAGAAGGGCTGCTTCCACCTGGCGCTGGACACCGATGCGGTGATCATTCCCGTGTCCATTCGTGGCATCCATCGCGTGCTGCCGGCCCGCACGTTCCGCCTGAACCTCGGGCAGAAGGTGGAAGTGCATGTGGGCGAACCCATCGACGCCAGCCAATACAGCCCGGAGCGCCTCGGCGAGCTGATGGCGGATACCCGTGGGCGGATGCAGGGGCTGCTGGGGCAGGAGGTTGGTGGCACTACGAGTTCTGTAGAGACGACATCCGTCCTGCCGCCAGCGCGGGCCTTGTAAGCGGGCAGGTTGAAGTTCGATTTAATGTAGGAGCGAGCTTGCTCGCGAAGCTTTTGAGCTCGCCCGTTCGCGAGCAAGAACTCGGCGTCCCCCTCGCTCCTACACGTTCGGCCTGCCTCAGCGAATCTTCAGCTTGCCGATCCGGTCGTTGTCCAGGCTGCCCAGGTAGAGGTAATCGCCCACCGGTTTGACCGAGGTCACCATGCGCAGGTGGGTGCCGCTGGTGTCATGCAGGCTGTGGACGATCTCGCCCTTCTCGTTCAGCTGGATCGCAAAACCATAGGGCACCGGCTTGGGCCAGAACATGCGCGGCAGCTTGGCGAGCTGTGCTTTCAACCAGGGCTGGGTGTGGAGGAAGTCGGCGTCGGACTTGCGCGGTGTGGGCAAGGCGACCCAGAAGTTGCCCTGGTGATCGCCTTGCAGGTTATCCGGCAGGCCCGGCAGGTTGTCGATGAACACATCGTGGGTGCCGGCCTTCTCGCCGCTCAGCCAGTAGCGGGTGATGCGGTAGCGGTAGGTCTCGTTGACCAGCACGAAGTCCTCATTGGCGGACAGTGCCACGCCATTGGCGAAGTACAAATCCTTGAGCAGCACCTCGGTCTTGCCAGAGACCGGGTCGAAGCGCATCAGCCGGCCATGGGGGCGGGCTTCGAGCAGGTCGAGCAGGTAGTCAGGCTGCTGGAACTTGCTGGAGGCGTCGGTGAAGTAGATGCGGCCATCCTGGGCGATATCCAGGTCGTCAGTGAAGCGGAACGGCACGCCCTCGGCCTCGGTGGCCAGGGCGCTGATCTGGCCTTGCGGGTCGATGCGCAGCAGTCCCTTGTAGGCGTCGCCGACGATCAGGTTGCCGGTGGCGTCGAAGTCCATCCCCAGAGGGCGGCCGCCGGTTTCGGCGAAGGTTTCGACCTCACCCTTGTCGCTGATACGCACAATGCGGCCGTCATGCAGACCGGCATAGAGGCGCCCCTGGGAATCGACGGCGGTGTCTTCCGGCCCATGGATCTGACCCTGGGCGATGAGCTCGGCCTTCATCAGGGTGTCGTTGGGTTCCAGCACGCCGGTCATGGTCGGAGCCTTGGGCGCGTTCCAGGCCTGCGGATCGATGGGCGAGGGCGTCAGGGCGAGATAGACCGTCAGGGCGACGATCAGCAGGGCGAACACGCCCAGCAGCTTCTTCATCTTCTTGTATCCATTGAGGTGGGGTAGTGGCCGGAGCCTTGTTCTTCTGCGCGGACTTTTTAGCAGCCGCCTGCCACAGGCGCCAGGGCTGAATGTTGGCGCATTCCACAGACCACAGTTGACAGTGCCGGGGCGGCCTGCGCAGTATCTGGCCCTCGCTGCATTTCAACCGAGCTGCAAATGCCTGCCGTCGCCTTCTCCGCCGTTTCTGCCCTGGTCCTCCCGGTCCAGGCGTCGGCCATTGGCGTTGCCGCAGCTAAATCGAAGAAACAGTCGCTCATTTGACCGGGGCGCGCTGTCCCGTCAGATGGGCTGACAGGACAGAAGGCGCGAAGTAGGTCGATCCTCCCTCGAGTTCCCTCCCTGCATCCCTCCGACGGTGACTCTGACGGTCAGCCATTGGAGATTTGCAATGCCTGTGTTTTCCGGAATCTGGGTTGCCCTGGTAACCCCCTTCAACGACGGCGTTGTCGACTTCCCGGCCTTGCGTCGCCTGGCCCGGCACCTTCTTGACCAAGGCGTCGCCGGCCTGGTGGCCTGCGGCACCACGGGCGAGGTGGCGGCGCTGTCCAAGGACGAGCAGTTGGCCGTGCTGGACGCCCTGCTGGACGAGGTGCCCGGCGACCGCCTGGTAATGGGGCTGGCAGGCAACAACCTGGCCGAACTGCTGGCTTTCCAGCGTGAGGTGCAGCGTCGGCCCATCGCTGGCGTGCTGGTGCCGGCGCCTTATTACATTCGCCCCTCCCAGGATGGCCTGCTGGCCTGGTTCGGGGCCATCGCCGATGCCTCGACGGTGCCGGTGATCCTCTACGACATTCCCTATCGCACCGGCGTGCGTCTGGAACTGGCTACCTTGCGCGAGCTCGCACGTCATCCCCGCGTGGTGGCCATCAAGGATTGCGGCGGTAACCCGGAAACCACCCAGACGCTGATCGCCGATGGCGAACTGGATGTCCTGACAGGGGAGGACGGACAGGTCTTCACCACCCTGTGCATGGGCGGGCGTGGTGCGATCTGCGCCTCAGCGCATATCCATCCGCAACAGTTCGTGCGCATGGCCGAATGCATCGACAACGGTGAACTTGAAGCCGCGCGCGTGATCTTCCAGAAACTGCAGCCGCTGATTCGCCTGGCCTTCGCCGAGCCCAATCCGGCCCCGGTGAAAAGCCTGCTGGCGCTTCAAGGGTTGATCAAGGACGAGTTGCGACTGCCCATGCAGCGCAGTTCCGAAGCCTTGCGCCAACGTCTTGCCACCGAGCTGGCCTAGGCCCTGGCCCGCCCCACGCAGATCGGTTGCGGCGGGGCGGGGGCGATGCAAGGCGCGAAGCGAGGACCCGGCGCGATATATACTGCGCGCCACTGATTCAAGGAGAGCCCTGTGGCCATCGACATTATCTGGATCCGCGACGACGCTGCGCTGGCCAAACACTGCGCCGAGTGGCGGCGCCTGCCCTTCGTGGCCCTGGACACCGAGTTCATGCGGGTCGACACCTTCTATCCCAAGGCCGGCCTGGTGCAGGTCGGTGACAGCGAGCGGGCGTACCTGATCGACCCGTTGCTGATCGGCGATTGGTCGCCCTTTGCCGAACTGCTGGAAGACCAGGCAGTGCTCAAGGTGCTGCACGCCTGCAGCGAGGACCTGGAAGTATTCCTGCGCCTGACCGGCGCCATGCCGCAGCCCCTGCTGGATACCCAATTGGCCGCCGGCTACCTCGGCATTGGCTATTCCATGGGCTATTCGCGCCTGGTCCAGACGGTGCTCGGCATCGACCTGCCCAAGGACGAGACCCGCTCCGACTGGCTGCAGCGCCCGCTCACCGACATGCAGGTGCGCTATGCCGCCGAGGACGTGCAGCACTTGGCCGAACTCTATGCCGCCCTGGAGCCGCGCCTGACCGAGCCCAAGCGTGCCTGGGTGCTGGAGGATGGTGCCGAGCTGGTGGCCAACCTGCGCCGTGAAGTCCTGCCTGAAGAGCTTTATCGCGAGGCCAAGCTGGCCTGGAAACTCTCCCGTGCCCAGCTTGCCGTGCTGCGTGAGCTCTGCGCCTGGCGCGAGATCGAAGCACGCCTGCGTGACCAGCCGCGCAACCGCATCCTGCGCGAACACAGCCTCTGGCCCCTGGCGCGCTTCCAGCCGGACAATCTCGTGGCGCTGGCGCGCATCGACGACATGCACCCGCGCACCGTGCGCCAGGACGGCAATACCCTGCTCAAGCTGATTCGCGAGGCCGCCGAGACGCCGCCTGCCCATTGGCCCGAGGCGCTGCCTGAACCCTTGCCGCCGGAGGCCTCAGCGACGCTGAAAATGCTGCGCGGCATCGGCCAGGCCGAAGCCGAGCGCCTGGGCATGGCGCCGGAACTCATGCTGCGCAAGAAGCATCTGGAAGCCCTGCTGAAAAGCGGCTTCCCCAACGGCCCTTACACCTTGCCTGAAGGTCTGCGCGGCTGGCGCCGTGAGCTGATGGGCCAGGCCCTGCTGGATGCCCTGGCAAAGCCCGGCCAATGAACCTTTCCGCCGTGCCGCCGCGCACGGCTTGCCCCACGAGCCCGACCATGAAACGTATCTGCTCCATCTACAAAAGCCCGCGCAAGAACGAGATGTACCTCTATGTCGACAAGCGCGAAGCGCTGAGCCGTGTGCCTGAAGGTCTGCTCGCTGCCTTTGGCGCCCCGCAGCATGCCTTCGACCTGGTGCTCACCCCCGAGCGCCAACTGGCCCGCGAAGACATCGGCAAGGTGCTGGAAAATATCGAGAAGCAGGGCTATCACCTGCAGATGCCCCCGGCCCAGGATGAGTACATCGAGCATCTGCCGGAAGAACTGCTGCGGATGAACGACCCCATCTGATGAAAGTCCTCATCGCCGAATCCGAGTTCGCCCTCTACGCCGACCTGCTGCGCACCGAGTCCGGGTTGCAGCTCCATGGCGGCAGCGAGGTGCAGCGCCTGCTGGACGCCGCGCATGAGTGCACGGTGTGGCTGGGCGAGCCCGATGTGATGGCGCAATTGCTGCGCAAGGGCTGCAAGCCGGAGTGGATGCAATCCACCTGGGCGGGCATCACGCCATTGCTGGCCGATGACTTGCCCAAGGACTATCGGCTCACCCGTGCCGTCGGCATCTTCGGCCAGGTCATGGCCGAGTACGTGCTCACCTATCTCCTGGCGCATCAGCGGCAGATCTTCTCGCGGGTTGCGGCCCAGACCGAGAGGCGCTGGGACAACCGCCTGCCGCGTAGTCTGGACGGCAAGCGGGTGCTGATCGTCGGTGCGGGCGACATCGGCCAAAGCGTTGCCGGTTTCCTCGAGCCCTTTGGCGTGGAGTTGCATGGCATCGCCCGTGAGCCCCGGCCGATGGAGCCTTTCGAGCGGGTCTCCGGCATGGAGGCGCTGGCCGAGCAGGTGGCCTGGGCTGACTGCGTGGTGAACCTGCTGCCCGACACGCCGGCCACTCGCGACATCTACAACGCCGAAATCTTCGCCTGCATGCAGCCGACCGCGCAGTTCATCAACGCCGGACGTGGCGTGGCGGTCGTCGACCATGACCTGGTAGCGGCGCTGCAGGCCGGCCAGCTGGCAGGTGCGGTGATCGACGTTTGCCGTGAAGAGCCCCTGCCAGCCTGGCACCCGTTCTGGAGCGCGCCCAACCTGCTGGTGACCGGCCACAGCTCGGCGCCGACGCTGCCCAGCGCCATGGCCCGTCTCTTCGTCGATAACCTTGCCCGTTATCGCTCGGGCGCGCCCTTGCGCGGAAACGTCAACTTCGAGCGCGGTTACTGAGCTGACCGCGCCGCAACCAGCGGTCAGCTATGCTTGGCCGACACCCGGGACGCGACTAGAATACCCGCCCCGCGAATCAACCCCCCGCACACCATGGCCGCCAAAGTCGAACCCTTCTGGAAGCGCAAGACCCTCGAACAGCTCGATCAGGAAGAGTGGGAATCCCTCTGCGATGGCTGTGGCCTGTGCTGCCTGCAGAAACTCGAAGACGAGGACGACGGCAGCGTCTATTACACGCGCATTGCCTGCAAGCTGCTGGACCTCAATACCTGCCGCTGCACCGACTACGCTAATCGTCGGAAATTCGTCGCCGACTGCATCCAGCTCACCCCGGCCCAGGCCGACGAGTTCCGCTGGCTGCCGCCTACCTGTGGATATCGGCTGGTGGCCGAAGGCAAGGACCTGCCGCCTTGGCACCACCTGATCTGCAATGACCCCGAAGCGGTGCACAAGGCGGGTATCTCCCAATCCGGCCGCATGCTGAGCGAAAGCAGCGTGGCGGAGGATGATTGGGAGGATTACCTGATTTTCCGCGCCGGCTAGCAGGCGGTTGGAAACCGGCGGCCGCGCGCGCTTTTTTTCAATGCGCTGCAGGGCCGGTCACGGATCAAACCGCCACCTTTCGAGTCTCAGGGACTGACCGTCACACCTACCAAGGAAGCCATCCTCGATGTCCGCCCGTTCCCAGCTGCTGCTGTCCACCGTCCTGCTGACCTTGAGCGCCCCGCTTTGGGCCGCCAAGAAGGTCGATCTCGACTACCAGGTGCGCTTCCTGCCCGAGGGCGACCAGGCTGAAGTCAGCTTGGTGCTGGAGAAGGGCGACGGCGTGCGCAGCCTGCGTTTCGACCTCGGGGACAAGGGTTATTACAGCGACTTCAAGGCCAGCGGTGACTGGACTCAGGAAGACCCGGGCCATGGCACCTGGATACCCGGCAAGGGCAAGGCGAGCCTGAGCTACAAGGTGCGCGTCAGCCATCCCCGTGGCGACGGCCGTTTCGACGCCCGCATGACCCCCGACTGGGCGCTGCTGCGCGGCGATGACCTGGTGCCGGCCGCACGCCTGGATCTGGCGGATGGCATCGACCTGGTGGCGCGTCTGCAATTTGAGCTGCCCAAGGGCTGGGAAGCCGTGGAAACCGGCTGGCCGCGCATCGGCAAGAACCGGTTCCGCATCGACAACCCCGAACGCATGCTCGACCGTCCTACCGGCTGGATCCTCGCCGGCAAGCTGGGCAGTCGCCGTGCCACGCTGGGCAATACCGATGTCACCGTGAGCGCTCCGGTGGGCGAGGGCATGCGGCGCATGGACATCCTGACCATGCTGACCTTCGTCTGGCCCCATGCCCAGGAAGTGTTCCCCCGCGAGCCGGGCAAGCTGCTGATCGTCGGCGCCAATGACCCCATGTGGCGCGGCGGCCTGTCGGCGCCCAACTCGTTCTTCATGCATTCCGCGCGCCCGCTGGTGAGCGAGAACGGCACCAGTTCACTGGTGCATGAGCTGGTGCATGTGCTCAGCCGCATCAGCGACACCGACGGCAGCGACTGGATCAGCGAAGGTGTGGCCGAGTACTACGCCATCGAACTCATGCGCCGCGCCGGCGGGCTGGGCGACGACCGCTACGAAGCCATCCGCAAGCAATTGCGTCAGTGGAGCAAGAAAGTGGACAGCCTGCGCGGTGAGCACGCCAGCGGCCCGGTCACCGCACGCGCGGTGCTGCTGCTTCAGGACCTGGACAAGGAAATCCGCCTGCGCACCGACGGCCAGCGCTCCATGGACGATGTCGCTCGTGGCCTGATGCGCCTGGACAAGGCCAGCACCAAGGATTTCATCGAGATCAGCGAGAACATCATGGGCGGCGCGTCGGACGTGCTGAATACCAAACTGTTGCGTTGATTGCCGCTTTGCCTTTGCCCGTAGGAGCTGCAGTTCCGTAGGTTGCGGTAGAGCGAAGCGAAACCCAACGCTTCGTGGTAGCGTCCTCAAAGGTGGGCTGAAGCCCACCCTACGAATTCCGCGACATCGCTTTTCCTGTAGGGGCGAATTCATTCGCCAAGCAGGCCGCAGGTCTGCCCTCGGCGCTCAAAAGGGGGCTACTGCGCAACCCTTGGCGAATGAATTCGCCCCTACAAGGATTTATTCGCCGTCGTCAGACAATCTGCCTACATCTCCCCCCGCCGCCCGCTCAGCAGCTCCAGAATCGCCGCCGCAGTCGGCTCGGACGATGCCGGGTTCTGCCCAGTGATCAGGTTGCCATCGGTGACCACATGGGGTTGCCAGTCGGCCACCTTGGAATAGTGGGCGCCTTTTTCCTTAAGCACGTCTTCCAGCAGGAAGGGCACCACCTCGGCCAGGCCCACGGCGGTTTCCTCGGAGTTGGCGAAGCCGGTCACCGCATTGCCCTGAACCAGCGGCGCGCCGTCCGGCGCCTTGGCATTGAGCAGCACGGCGGGGGCGTGGCACACGGCACCGACCGGCTTGCCGGCGGCATAGAAACTTTCGACCAGCACGATGGAATGGAGGTCGTCCACCAGGTCCCACATCGGGCCATGGCCGCCGGGGTAGAAGAGGGCGTCGTAGTCGGTCGGCACGAGCCCGGCGAGCATGTGGGTATTGGCCAGGGCGCGGCGTGCTTCGTCATCCGCGCGGAAACGGTGGGTCGCCTCGGTCTGGGCATCCGGCTCGTCGCTCTTCGGATCCAGTGGCGGGTGCCCACCCCTGGGCGAGGCGAGTATCACTTCGGCGCCCGCGTCGCGAAATGCGAAGTAGGGCGCAGCGAACTCCTCCAACCAGAAGCCGGTCTTCTTGCCGGTATTGCCCAACTGGTCGTGGGAGGTCAGTACCATCAGGATCTTCATCGTGATCTCCTTGTGAACTCGGTTACGAACGGCCCAACGGGCTATTCCTCGCGCTTCAACAGGTCGCCAATGGCGGCGAATGCCTTGTAGGTGGTACGCGGCGCCTGCCGCGCGCCGGGTTCTTCTTCGCTGTGCCACTGCTGGTCGGTATAGCGGGCATGCTCGTTGTCATGGCAGTAGAGGCAGAGCAACTCCCAGTTCGAACCATCCGGTGGGTTGTTGTCATGGTTGTGATCGCGGTGATGCACCGTAAGTTCGGACAGGCGCTTGCCACTGAATTCGCGCCCACAGCGGCCGCATACCCAGGGAAACAGCTTCAGTGCCTGCTCCCGGTAGCTGTGTTCGCGCCGTTTGCGTTCGTCGGCGAGCAGCTTGTCCAGCTTGTTCGTTGAAGGAGGCGTAGTCATCGTCAACTCCCGTGCCTGCATCTCTGGAAGTCTAGTTGCGGGCAGGATCGATCGCCGACTTCCCGTCGCATGGGGGATCGCCCCGGCGCGTGGGGATTAGACTGGTCAGTGTGATGAGCAGGAGGCTGGCACCATGATCCATTCCCGCGTTGCAGTGCTGCTGACACTCGCCCTGACCGCCAGCGCGGCCGCGGCACAGAACCCACCGCTGTTGCGTGCGCCCCTGCAGCCGCCGGCAGGCGCGCCCGGCACCGTCAGTCCGCAGCCTTATCCCCAGGTGGTGCCGCGCGCGATCACGAGCCCCTCACCGCAGAGCGGCAGCCCGCAGATGATGCGGCGGCCGGACCAGGAACAGCGTCTGCGCGAGTCCCTGGAACAGCGCGACCAGCCGATCCCGGCGCTGGAGCAGCAACTGGAGCGTAACTCCAGGGGGCTCGGAACCGGTACCGGCAATCCCTGATTACTGCGGGAGCAGACCCAATACCTTGAGCAGGAAGGCATATTCCAGGGCCACGTCGCGCAGTGCCTGGTAGCGGCCGCTCATGCCGCCATGGCCGGCGCCGAGGTCGGTCTTCAGCAGCAGCGGGTTGCCGTCGGTCTTCATCGCCCGCAGGCGGGCGACCCATTTGGCCGCTTCCCAGTACTGCACGCGGCTGTCGTTGTATCCCGCCACCACCAGCATCGCCGGATAGGCCTGGGCGCGGACGTTTTCGTAGGGCGCGTAGCCCTTGATGCGCGCGTAGACCTCGGGTTCGTGCGGGTCGCCCCATTCGTCGTATTCGGTCACCGTCAGAGGCAGGTCGGGGTTCTGCATGGTGTTGAGGACGTCGACAAAGGGGACCTCGGCAATGGCCGCGCCGAACAGGTCAGCGCGCAGATTGAGGACGGCGCCGACCAGCAGGCCGCCGGCGCTGCCACCGCTGACAGCCAGTTGCGCCGGGCTGGTATAGCCCTCGGCGATCAGGTGCTCGGCGCAAGCGATGAAGTCGTGGAAGGTATTGGCCTTGTGCTCCAGCTTGCCAGCCCGGTACCAGGCCTCACCCAACTCGCCGCCGCCGCGCACATGGGCGATGGCGAAGACGAAGCCGCGTTCCAGCAGGCTGAGACGCGCGTGGGAGAACCAGGGGTCGAGGCTTTCGCCGTAGGCGCCGTAACCATAGAGGTAGAGCGGGGCGGGCTTGCCCAGGGTGTCGCGGCGGGCCACCAGGCTGATGGGGATGCGCGTGCCGTCCGCCGCCGTGGCCCAGAGACGCTGGCTGAGATAAGCGTCTGGATCGAAGGGGCCTTCCACCGGGGTTTCCTTGAGCACCAGCTGCGCGCCCGTGGCCAGGTCCAACTGGCGGACCTGAGCCGGGCGGTTCAGGGCTTCGTAGCGCAGGCGAATCACCGGGCTGTCGAACTCCAGGGTGTCCTGCACATACAGGCTGTAGGCGGCGTCCGGTAATTGCAGCGGGTAGGGGGCGGCGCCGTCGGGGTGCACCTCGATCAAGGGCAGGCCGCCTTCGCGCAGGCTGAGGGTGAAGCCGCCGGCATTCAGGCTGACACCTTCCAGCATGCGTGCGTCGTCATGGGCTACCAGTTCCTGCCAGTGGGAACGGGCCGGAGCGGCTTCCGTTGCCTGGTACAGGGCGAAGTTGATGCCGGTCTGGTTGCTGCGGATCAGCCAGGTCCACTCGCCGCCGAGTTTGCCGTGGTCCGCGTAATACTCGTGATCCTCTTCGCGGGGCGCCAGGCAGGTCCAGGCTCCTTGCGGGGTATTGGCATCCAGCACCCAGGTCTCGCTGGTGGTCTTGCTGTTCAGCAGCAGAATCAGCTGGCGCTCGGAGCTGGCGCGATAACAGTGAAGGAAAAAGCGGCCATCGGCCTCTTCGAAGACCAGCTCGGCGCCGGCTTCACCCAGGCGGTGGCGGTGCAGGCGATGTGGCCGGTGGGTTTCATCCAGTTCGCCGAAGAACAGCGTGGCGCTGTCGTTGGCCCAGGTCATGCTGCCGTCGCATTGCTCGAAGGGCAGGGCGATGATTTCTCCCGTGCCGAGATCCTTGACGAACAGCTGGTAGGTCTCGTCGCCGCTGGTATCCAGGCTATAGGCCAGGCGCGAATGGTCCGGGCTGACGCTGAAGGCACCAATGGAAAGGAACCCGCCGTCCGCCAGCAGGTTCGGGTCCAGCAGCAACTCCTCGGCATCGTCGTCCAGCGTCAGCGAACCGTCCGCCGGACGTGGGCAGCGATAGTGGCGCGGGTATTCATCGCCTGCCGTGGTGCGCTGATAGTAGAGCCAGGGCCCCCAGGGCACCGGCAACGACAGGTCGGTCTCGCGGATACGACCTTTTATCTCCTGGAACAGCGTCTCGCGTAGCGCTTTCTGTTCGGCCAGCCCGGCTTCGAGCCAGGCGTTCTCTGCTTCCAGGTGGGCAAGCACCTCGGGCGCGTCGCGCTCTTCCAGCCAGCGGTAGGGATCGTCACCAGGTTCGATACGAGCGATGGGGGCTTGGGACATGGGCACTCTCGAGGGCAGGCGGTGCGGCGACGGCAGGAGCGCCGGAACCGCGAAAAGCGTTTATCATAAGCGCCCTTTTGCCAGCCTTGCCATGGACGCCAATGACTGAAAACGACTACCTGCTCGCCTGGGCCGCCTACGGAGTTGCCGCGCTCGGCTGTCTGCTGGTCTGGTGGCACCTTACTGGCTGGATGTGGCGCTGGCTGCGCGAGCCGCTGCGGGTGCTGGTAGCAGTGCTGCTGCTGACGCCGACCATCGTCGATCCGGCGAAGGACCTGTTCGCCCCGGCCGTGGCCATCACCGCGCTGGATGTGGTCTTCAAGGTCGGCAACAACGCCTGGAAGGCGACCCTCGATCTGGCCATGTACAGCATCATCGCCCTGGTCCTGTACCTGGTGTACGCCGGTATCCGCTGGCCCATCGAGAAGAAGCTCAAGGCCCGCCGCACCGAGCGCGAAGCCGGCCAGCCGGCCGCCGACGAGCCGACCCTGCGTGAGGTAATGCGCGATAGCCGGCCCGAGGTCGATACGCGCTTCGACCAGAATGGCGACCGCCGCCTGCGCATCGAACCTCGCGTCTGACCGGCCGGGCCTTGCAGCCCGGCCATAGGGCGTTCAGCATGGTCCACCCCGGCCCGGAACGCCCTGATCGACTCCCGGTCCGGAAAGTCTTCCCAATCCCAGAACGCCTGACGCCAGAGTCCTGAACCATGTGCGAATTGCTCGGCATGAGCGCCAACGTACCCACCGATATCGTTTTCAGCTTCACCGGCCTGATGCAGCGTGGCGGCGGCACCGGCCCGCACCGCGATGGCTGGGGCATAGGCTTCTATGAAGGACGTGGCCTGCGGCTGTTCCAGGAACCGTCGGCGAGCGTCGAATCCGAAGTGGCGCGCCTGGTGCAGCGCTATCCGATCAAGAGCGAAACCGTGATCGGCCACATCCGCCAGGCCAACGTCGGCAAGGTCTGCCTGTCCAACACCCACCCCTTCGTGCGTGAACTCTGGGGGCGCAACTGGTGCTTTGCGCATAACGGCCAACTGGCAGGCTTCGAGCCGCCGAAGGGCTTCTATTGCGCGGTAGGGGATACCGACAGCGAAGCCGCCTTCTGCGACCTGCTGAACCGCGTGCGCGGTGCCTTCCCTGAACCGGTGATGGCGGAAATCCTCCTGCCGGTGCTGATCCAGGCCTGCTTCGAGTACCGCCAGAAAGGTGTGTTCAACTGCCTGCTAAGCGACGGCGACTGGCTGTTCAGCTTCTGCTCCAGCAAGCTCGCCCACATCACCCGCCGCGCGCCCTTCGGTCCGGCACGGCTGAAGGACGCCGACCTCACCGTGGACTTCCAGGCCGAAACCACGCCCAACGACGTGGTCACGGTGATCGCCACCGAGCCGCTGACCGACAACGAAACCTGGAACATCTACCAGCCTGGCGAGTGGATCCTCTGGCGGCGTGGCGAGATCATCACCCAGGGCCGGACCTGATACGGAGAAACAGGGAATGTTGCGAAGCTATCTGCGCCTGGTCCTCTTCACCCTCGGGCTGCTGATCGGTGTGCAGGTGCCGGGCTTCATCGAGGACTACGCCCAGCGCGTCGACGCTCATCGACTGGAAGCGGAGCAGGGGCTGAAGGGGTTCCGTGAGACCGCGCAGCGCTTCTTCCAGGGCGACCTGGCGGCGCTGGTGGCCCACTACCGCGCCAGCGACGACCCGGTGATGCGCAGCGACGCCGACAGCGTCGCCCATCTGGTCGCCCGCAACGACCTGATGCAACGGGAATGGCAGGCTTTGCAGGGGCCCTGGTACCAGCGCGCCTGGCACGTCCTGGCCACCGCCAACCCCGAACTGCGCCGGGAAACCCTCGCAGCCTACAGCTACCAGCTCCTGCTCAAACCCGAAGCCATCGCCTGGGGACTTGGCTCCGGCCTGCTGTTGGCCTGGGTGGTGGAGAGCATTCTCCTGCTTATCGGCGCCGCCGCCGGCATGGGCCGCAGCCGGAAGGTACAGCAGCGCCACAGGCTCTGAACCGGCGGGGGAGCGTGATGATGGGCTGTCAGAGCCCCTTCGCCACACTGTTTTTGCTCAAGACTCGCGGCCATGGGCCGAAGCGGCCAACTGCCCGGTATCTACCCGCACGAAGACAGAATCGCCAACGGCGGTCAGCAGTTCCCCCGCATAGACCTCGCAGATCACCCGGGTCTTGCGGCCCGCCTCACCCTCGAGCCGGGCGCGCAGCAGCAGCGGAACGCCCATCGGGGTCGGTTTGATGAATTTGATACCGAGGTTGCCGGTGACACACTCTATGCGGGGCAGGCTGCCCGGCTCGCGGCCTTCTGCACGGTAGTGGTAGGCCATGGCGGTCCAGTTGGAGTGGCAGTCCACCAGCATGGCGATCAGCCCGCCGTATACCAGGTCCGGCCAGCCGCAGTACTTGGCGTCCGGCACGTGCTCGGCCACGACGTGTACACCGTCCTCGTGCCAGCGGCTCTTGATTTGCAGGCCGTGATGGTTGCGGCCGCCACAGCCATAACAGACGCCATCCGGCGCGGCGATGTCCTGCAGGGAGATGTCTTGCATGATCGGCTCGTCTCGAAGAAATACGCGCCAAGCCTAGCGGCTTTGGCAACAAAGCAGAACGGGCCCCGCAGGGCCCGTTCTCATTTCGACAGAAACTTCATCCCATCCTCCAACCCCTGCAGGGTCAGCGGGAACATCTGCTCGTTGATCAGCTCGCGGACGATGTTGGTGGAGGAGGTGTAGTTCCAGGTGTCCTTGGGGTAGGGGTTGATCCAGATGAGTTTCTTGTACTTCTCCATGAAGCGTTTCATCCAGACGTACCCCGGCTCTTCGTTCCAGTGTTCGACGCTGCCACCGGCCTGGGTGATTTCGTAAGGCGCCATGGCGGCATCGCCAACGAAGACCACTTTGTAGTCCGGACCGTACTTGTGCAGCAGGTCGAGGGTGGAGGTGCGCTCGGAGGTGCGGCGCAGGTTGTTCTTCCACACCGACTCGTAGATGAAGTTGTGGAAGTAGAAGTACTCCAGGTGCTTGAACTCGGTCTTGCACGCGGAGAAGAGCTCTTCGCAGACCTTCACGTGGGCGTCCATGGAGCCGCCGATATCCAGCAGGAGCAGCAGCTTCACGGTGTTGCGGCGTTCCGGGCGCATCTGGATGTTGAGCAGGCCGGCATCCTTCGCGGTGTGGTCGATGGTGCCTTCCAGATCCAGTTCCTCCGCCGCGCCTTCGCGGGCGAATTTGCGCAGGCGGCGCAGGGCGACCTTGATGTTGCGGGTACCGAGTTCCACCTGGTCGTCGAGGTTCTTGTACTCGCGCTGGTCCCAGACCTTGACGGCCCGGCCCTGGCGCTTGCCGGCATCGCCCACGCGGATGCCTTCGGGGTTGAAACCGCCGGAGCCGAAGGGGCTGGTGCCGCCGGTGCCGATCCACTTGTTGCCGCCGGCGTGGCGTTCCTTCTGTTCTTCCAGGCGCTTCTTGAACTCTTCGATCAGCTTGTCGAGGCCGCCCAGGGTCTGGATCTGCGCCTTTTCCTCGTCGGTCAGCATGCGCTCGAACTCCTTGCGCAGCCATTCCTCGGGAATCAGCGCCTGGAGGTAGTCGTCGAGCTTTTCCAGGCCCTTGAAGTAGGCGCTGAAGGCGCGATCGAACTTGTCGAAATGGCGCTCGTCCTTGACCAGCACCGTGCGGGCGAGGAAGTAGAACTCGTCCATGTCGGCAAACACCACGTTGTGCTTCAACGCGTTGATCAGGTCCAGCAGCTCACGCACCGACACCGGCACCTTGGCTGCGCGCATTTCGTTGAACAGGTTGAGCAGCATGGCTGCACCCTCGTCGTTTATCGGTAAGGCCTCAGGAGCGGGACTCCTGGGGCAGGCCATCGGCGATCACGTACCAGTCGGCCTTGGAATCGGTGTAAATGTGCGACTGCGGGATTTCACCCAGCGCGGAATCCAGCGTGCCCAGCGCGACGCCAACGCGGTCGGGGCCGGCATTCTGGCTGTACCACTGCAGGGTGGAACCGCACTGCTGGCAAAAGGTCCGGGTCACGCCGGGCGAGGAGTGGAACCTGACCACGACATCCTCACCCTGCACCCAGCGGAAATTGCTCCAGCGCACCGTGAAGTAGGTGCCGAATGCAGCACCATGGGCCTTGCGGCACTGGCTGCAGTGGCAGTGGGTGGCGGATTCGATGGGCGCGTCGATCTCGTATTTCACCGCGCCGCACAGGCAACTGCCGTGGTGCATGGCTACATCCTCTCCCTAAGCGCTTATCCTGCGGCGATGATCAGCGGCTGGCGCGGCGGCTCATGAAGGCCAGGCGTTCCAGCAGTTGCACGTCCTGCTCGTTCTTCACCAGGGCACCAGCCAGCGGCGGGATGGCCTTGGTGGGGTCGCGCTCGCGCAGCACGGCTTCGCCGATGTTGTCGGCCATCAGCAGCTTCAGCCAATCCACCAGTTCGGAGGTGGAAGGCTTCTTCTTCAGGCCCGGGACCTTGCGCACGTCGAAGAACACGTCCAGCGCCTCGGCCACCAGCGAGTTGCTGATGTTCGGGTAATGCACGTCGACGATCTTCTGGAGGGTGTCGCGGTCCGGGAAGGCGATGTAGTGGAAGAAGCAGCGGCGCAGGAAGGCGTCCGGCAGCTCTTTCTCGTTGTTCGAGGTGATGATGATGATCGGGCGTTGCTTGGCCTTGATCGTCTCGTTGGTCTCGTAAACGTAGAACTCCATCTTGTCGAGTTCTTGCAGCAGGTCGTTGGGGAACTCGATGTCGGCCTTGTCGATCTCGTCGATGAGCAGGATGACGCGCTCGTCGGACTCGAACGCCTCCCACAGCTTGCCTTTCTTGATGTAGTTGCGAACGTCGTGGACCTTGTCGGAATCCAGTTGGGAATCGCGCAGGCGGCTCACTGCGTCGTATTCGTACAGGCCCTGGTGCGCCTTGGTGGTGGACTTGATGTGCCAGGTGATCAGCTTGGCGCCGAAGGCGGCGGCCAGTTGTTCGGCCAGCATGGTCTTGCCGGTACCCGGTTCGCCCTTGACCAGCAGCGGGCGCTGCAGGGTGATGGCGGCGTTCACCGCGAGCTTGAGGTCGTCGGTGGCGACGTAGGACTGGGTGCCTTCGAACTTCATCAGTAAATCCTCGGACGTGAGACTCCGGTTGGAATACCGGACGGTTCAGTATTTGGGAAAGGGCTGACTATAACGCGCGCATGAGTCGACTGTGAACGCAGACGATTCATTCAGTCACTGAATGGGCGGTCACTCGTCTGTATTGGCGCAATCGTCATCGCGGGTTAGTCGTCCCGCTTGGGCGGGGCCAGCTCGAAGCGGGCGGTGAAGGCCTCGATGAAGGCGTTACGTAGTATGCCCAGGAAGGCCTGGGCGGCGCTGACGTCCTTGCGATGGATATTGCCGCGCAGTTCCACGCGCGTGGCGAACTGGTCGCGCTGCTGGTTCTTCAATACCGTTTCGCCACCGCCGACAAGTGCTTCCCAGAGCGAGCGGAAAAAGCCCTTTTCAGAATTTTCCACGTCCTGTTCCCAGTCGAACACATCGACGTTGTGCAGCAGCGGCTTCACATAGCCGCTGAGCTGGCCATTATCGGCCCGTGCCTCGATAACGAGGTCGCCCGTGCCGGCCTTGAAATCGAACTTGCCGTAGGCGCGCGCGAAGTCATTGAGCTTTGGAAGGTCGATCTTGCGGGCGCGCAAGCGCAACTCGAAGTCATCGAAGTCCTTGAACGGATCGAAGGTCGCCTCGACTTCCAGCGGTGCATTCCCCAGGACCTTCGCCGTGCCATCCAGGCGTGCCACGCGCTCACCTTTGCTGTCGGCGACATTGGTCAGGTTGTAGACGCTGGCGTTCACCTCGGTGGTTTGGATGTCCACCTTGGGCCTGGATTTGAAGTTCCGAAAGGAAATGCGACCGTTCACCACCCGCACTTCGTCGAGGGTGATGGGCAGCAGTTTGTCCAACTGGTCGCGCCAGTCGGTGCCGGCGCCAGTCTGCGACTCTTCCTTGTCGGCGCCGCCATCGACGAAGTTCAGCTCGGGCGCCTCGAAGACTACCTTGGCGACCACCGCGTGGTCATACCAGAGCGAGTGCCAGCTCACTGCCAGGTCGATGCCCGGTGCCTCCAGGAAAGGAACCGGCACCTTGCCGCCAACTTTGACGATGGACAGCCCATTGATGCGATAGGCGCCGCGCCACCAGGCGAGGTCGACGTCGGCAATCTGGCCGTGGTACTCGCCCATGGAGGCGAGCCTGTCGTTGAGATAGTTGCGGATCAGCACGGGCAGGGCGAGATGGACCACCACCAGCAGAAGGAGGATCACGATCGCGCCGAGGGTCAAGCTGAAGCGTCGTTTCATGGGCTTGCGCCGGGGGGCCTCTTTTGCAGTGGACTGCGCCGCCTCGGAATGAGTTCGGCTGGACTGACATGACCGGCAGGCATACGCTCCTCAGCTTTAAATCGACCCCAATCACTAGGGACAGGATCAATGAGCCGTATCTACGCAGATAACTCGCAAGCCATCGGCAACACCCCGCTGGTCCGCATCAACCACCTGGGGCCGCGAGGCGTGACCATTCTCGCGAAGATCGAGGGACGCAACCCCGCGTACTCGGTGAAGTGCCGCATTGGCGCCAGCATGATCTGGGATGCGGAAGCGTCGGGTCGGCTGAAACCCGGCATGACCCTGGTGGAGCCCACTTCCGGCAATACCGGCATCGGCCTGGCCTTCGTCGCCGCTGCGCGTGGCTACAAGCTGATCCTCACCATGCCGTCGTCCATGAGCCTGGAGCGCCGCAAGGTACTCAAGGCCCTGGGCGCCGAACTGGTGCTGACCGAACCGGCCAAGGGCATGAAGGGCGCGATCGAAAAGGCCAGCGAACTGGCGAACGCCAACCCCGAGCAGTACCTGCTGCTGCAACAGTTCGAGAACCCGGCCAACCCGGCCATCCACGAAAAGACCACCGGCCCGGAAATCTGGAATGACACCGAGGGTGCGGTGGATGTGCTGGTGGCGGGCGTGGGTACCGGCGGCACCATCACCGGCGTGTCGCGCTACATCAAGCAGACCTGCGGAAAACCGATCCTCTCCGTGGCCGTGGAGCCGGTTAGTTCCCCGGTCATCAGCCAGACCCTGGCTGGCGAGGAAGTGAAGCCGAGCCCGCACAAGATCCAGGGCATCGGTGCTGGTTTTGTGCCGAAAAACCTTGATCTGACCATGATCGACCGCGTCGAGCAGTGCACCGACGACGAGGCCAAGGCCGTGGCCCTGCGCCTCATGCGTGAGGAAGGCATCCTGTGCGGTATCTCTTCCGGCGCCGCCATGGCCGTGGCCGCGCGCCTGGCGGAGCGTCCGGAAATGCAGGGCAAGACCATCGTGGTGATCCTGCCTGACTCGGGCGAGCGCTATCTCTCCAGCATGCTGTTCGATGGCCTGTTCACCGAACAGGAACTGCAACAGTAGGTTGGTCCGAGCTCCGCGAGGCCCAACGTTCGGGCGGTGGGCCTCGCACCGTTGGGCTTCGCTGCGCTCTGACGGACCGCCGCCCGCCACAACCTACGAAGGCGGTTCATAACTTCCTGACTCATAGCTCACCCCGTGACGCACGCGGGGTGGGCCATCACCTTCGTGGAGCATGGTCAGGTTGTCGATGATCGCCTTGTCGGCGATGGTCAGGCGATCGAGCATCCGCAGGTGCTGAAGCCAGTTCTCCACCACCATGGTTTCCTGCCACAGCTCCGGCTCGCTGGCATCGCGATAGAGCGCCCAGCGTTCGGCCCCGTTGCGCAGGCGCAGGCGGCGAAGCGGGCGGCTGGCGCGGACGAAGTCGCGGGTGCGCTCCTGGGGAATGCGGTATTCGATCATCACCAGCACCGAGCCCCGGTCCGGGTCGAAGGCGAAGCTCGGCTGGCCAGGCTGCGGACTGTCGGCATGGGCAATGCTCGAGGCGTCCAGCTCCGGTAGGCGACGTGGGTAGAGCAGGAAGGCGCAGGCGATCATCAGGCAGCCTGCGCTGAACAACGCGCCCTTTACGCCCATGCTTTCCGCCAGATGTCCCCAGAGGTATGAGCCGAGTGCCAGCCCGCCATAGATTGCGGTCTGGTACAGCGCCAGGGCTCGGGCCTTGACCCAATCCGGTACCAGAATCTGCACCGCCGAGTTGTAGCTGGCCACCGCCGCGATCCAGCAGATGCCGCCCACCAGCAGCGCAGGGAAAATCACCCAGAGGCTGTCCAGCGAACCCAGCGCCAGCATCACCACGCCGAATATCAGGCCGGCGAGGCTGATCAGCTTGCTGGTGCCGATCAGCAGGCGGCCTCGATTGACCAGCAGGCTGCCGCTGATGGCACCGAGCCCCAGCGCGCCGAGCATGTAGCCATACACCGCGGCGTCGCCGTCCGGATTGCGGTGCGCCAGCAGTGGCAGCAGGGCCCAGACGGCGCTGGCGGAAATGCCGAACGAGAACGAGCGCAGCATCACCAGGCGGGTGACGCTGGAGTACTGGGTGAAGCGCAAGGCCGCCACAACACCCTGCATCAGGCCTTCAGGTGGCAGGGCGCGGGCGGGAATCTCGCGGCGCCACTGCCAGATCGCACCGATCAGCGCCAGGTAGCACAGGCAGTTGAACAGGAACACCCAGGCCGGACCCACGGCGCTGAGCATCAGCCCGCCCAGGGCAGGGCCGGCGGCGCGGGCGACGTTGTAGTTGACGCTGTTGAGCAGCACCGCGTTGCCCAGCATCTCGCTCGGCACCTGTTCGCTCACGGCCGCCTGCCAGGCGGGGATGGTGATGGCGCCGCCGATGCTGATCCAGAGAATGGAGACAATCAGCAGGATGGGGTCCAGGTAGCCGAGGAAGGCGATGGCGCTGAGGAAGATGGCACCGCTCATCTCGAAGCAGAGGCCGGCGAGCATGATCTTGCGCCGGTCGTGGTTGTCCGCCAGCACGCCGGAAAGGATCGACATCAGCACCAGTGGAAGCGCCGAGGCGACCTGGATCATCGCCACCAGCAAGGGGCTGGCATGGGCCTCGGTGACGACCCAGGCGGCGGCCACCGATTGCGCCCAGGTGCCCAGGTTGGCGAACAGGTTGGCGATCCAGATGATGCGAAAGGCGGTGATTGTGAAGGGGCTGAACAGACCCTTGCGTGAAGGGGCTTCAGGTTCGGTGTCGAGGGGGAGATCATTCTTTGGCGAGACGGACTGGAGCATGGCGGCCATCCTTGCAGTGCGCGGCCCCGGGCAGGCGGGCCGGTCAAGGCAGAAGTGTAGACGCCGCCCGTGGCCCGGTTTTGCGCTGGATCAGGCTTCCTCGCGGGCACGCTGGGACTTGCCGCGCATTGTCACTGGCGGCGCTGATGGAGAAGCTGGAAGCCCCGCACGACGGGGTCTCGATCCACAAGCAGCCAGGACACAAAGACAATGACACGTTCCTTCGCGCCCCTCCTTCTGACGCTGGCCATGTCCGCCGCCGCCCAGGCGGCCGATACGGTGAAGATCTACAACTGGAGCGAGTACATCGCCCCGGACACCGTCGCCAACTTCAGCAAGGAATCCGGCATCCAGGCCAGCTACGACGTCTACGACAGCAACGAGACCCTCGACGGCAAACTGATGACCGGCCAATCCGGCTACGACGTGGTGGTGCCGTCCAACCACTTCATGGCCAAGCAGATCCAGGCCGGCGCGCTGAAGAAGCTGGACAAGAGCCAGCTGCCCAATTGGAAGAACCTCAACCCGGTCTTGCTCAAGGCGCTGGAAGTGAACGACCCCGGCAACCAGTACGGTTTCCCCTACCTCTGGGGCAGCACAGGCATCGGCTACAACGTCGACAAGGTGAAGGCCGTGCTGGGCGACAACGCCCCGGTAGGTTCCTGGGACCTGTTCTTCAAGCCAGAGAACATGGAGAAGCTCGCCAAGTGCGGCGTCGCCGTGCTCGACAACGGCCCGGAGCTGCTGCCCATCACCCTCAACTACCTGGGCCTGCCGCACCACAGCCAGAAGCCCGAGGATTACAAGGCGGCGCAAGCCGAGCTGATGAAGGTGCGTCCGCACATCACCTACTTCCATTCCTCTAAGTACGTCAGCGATCTGGCCAACGGCGATATCTGCGTGGCAGTCGGCTTCTCCGGCGACATCCTGCAGGCCGCCACGCGTGCCAAGGAAGCCAACAACGGGGTGAACATCCAGTACTCGACGCCGAAGGAAGGCTCGCCCATGTGGTTCGACATGGTCGCCATGCCCGCCGATGCGCCCGATGAAGCGGCTGGCTATGCGTTCCTCAACTACCTGTTGCGCCCGGACGTGATGGCCGGCATCAGCAACTCGGTGCATTACGCCAACGGCAACGCTGCGGCCGATTCGCTGGTGGAGGCTGACATCAAGTCCGACCCGGCCATATACCCACCGGCCGACGTGATGAAGAACCTCTTCGCCCTGGAGTCCATGCCGCCGAAGATCGACCGCGTGCGGACCCGTGTGTGGAGTGCGGTCAAGACGGGGCGTTGATCACGTGTGTGCCTGAAAGCGTCTTGTGGGGGCGAATTCATTCGCAAAGCAGGCCGTAGGTCTGCCCTTGGAGCTGCCAAGGGGGCTGCTGCGCAGCCCATAGCGAATGAATTCGCCCCCACAGGTTTATGGAAGATTTTTGTCAGACCTTACCCCGCCGATTTCGCCGCAGCCGGCACTGCCGCCGGCTTGAGCACCAGCCACAGCGCCAGGGCGATCAGCACGCCGCCTTGCAGGTGCGCCATCGACACCGATTCATCGAGCAGCACCACGCCCCAGAACACGCCGAAGGGAGGGATCAGGAAGGTCACGGTCATGGTCTTCACCGGGCCGACGTTGGCGATCAGGCGGAAGTAGAGGATGTAGGCGAACGAGGTGCAGATGAAGCCCAGGGCGGCCAGGGTCAGCCAGGTGCCCGGTTGCATGAGCGGTGCCAGCGGCATGTTCGGCGCATCCCAGGCGAATACCGGCACCAGGCAGAGGGTGGCGCCGATCTGGCAACCGAGGGCCACCATCCCGCTGTCCATGCCGCCGGCCTCGGTGATCCAGCGCTTGGTCATGAAGCCGGCGAAGCCATAGCAGGTGGTCGCCACGAGGCAGGCGGTCGCCCCCCAGAGCAATTGCGCGTCGAACGCCACTGGCCCGGTGCGGGTCAGTACTGCAACACCCGCCAGCCCCAGCAATACGCCACCTGCCTTGGTGCCGGTGAGTTTCTCGCTGAAGAACAGCGCGCCGATCAGAACCCCCATCAGCGGTGTGGTGGCGTTGAAAATGGCCGAGTAGCCGGCCGGCAACACTTTGGCTGCCAAGGCGTACATCGCTGCTGGAACGCCCGAGCTGACGATGCCGATCACCAATGTCTTGCCCACCTTGCCGCGAAAGTTCCAGTCGCTGCGCAGCACGGCGAGGAGCACGGCCAGACCGATCGCTGACAGCAGCACCCGCAGGAAGGCCGTCGGCAGCGCGCCGATTTCCGGCACCAGCATGCGGATGAACAGGAAGCTGGCGCCCCAGATGGCGGCGAGGCTCAGCAGGCGGACGAGATCGGCGGGTTTCATGACAGGCTCCGGGCAGTGGAGCCGGCACGATGCGCCGCCCCTGGGGGCGGCGCAATCTACAACTT